>LUMJ01000336.1_pt1 | contig 20618 bp, 20 predicted proteins | sample 729631 | NCBI WGS metagenome assembly LUMJ01 (sample SAMN03860266, study PRJNA289734) | marine metagenome | biome: seawater column; feature: ocean; material: water; isolation source: Red Sea water column Station 22 - depth 500m | place: Saudi Arabia: Red Sea | collected 2011-10-15 | depth 500 m
ATTTAAACAAATTAGCAAAGGAGGAGTTATGAAACGAATCGCTAGTGTTTTCATTCTACTTTTTACTACGAGCCTATTTGCTCAGGATGTGTTTAATAATCATAGTGTAGTAAACACGTCAATTACTGATTCATCCAGATGGACAGCAACAACAGGTGTTAGGGGCGTTTGGAGTGGTTCCGATTTAGATAAAGATGGCCGAATGGAAGTTTGGGCTACTGATTACAGTACAGGCGGAAGTGTACATGCGTTTGAGTGGTATTATGGAGATACGCTCGTTCACGTATGGTCATCTGATTCAGCAAACACAGCATATAGTTCTGGAACGCGATGGATTCAAACAGGTGATTTAGATGGCGATGGTTTGGGTGAAGTCATATTTTTTGCAGGCAGATATAATAATTCAGATACATTAGCAGGCCTATTCGTTTATGAATGGGATGGGGCTACAGATAATGGATATACCACCAAGTGGCATAGGAATCTAAATTCTGCTCTAACGGATTCAATAGGTGAAGCGCGGGTTGAACATTTTACTGTTTTTGATATTGATAGTGATGGTACACAAGAAATCATTTGGGCTAACAATGGTGAATACAGTGCTTTTGATAAGTCATCAGGGATGTCAGGAGATAAATTTGTTATAGCTTCAGTGGAGGGTGACATTGGAGTTCTCCCGCAGCTAAAGCAAGAATTTGCGCATTCCCCTAGATCAATGGGAGGTGTTGGTGGAAGTCCCCAGGGTGCAGCCATTGCAGACACTGATGGTGATGGTAAATGGGAAATGTGGGGTTTTTCATGGAATAATTTATCTGTTTTTTCCATCGAGGCAACAGGTCCGGATGCCTATACTGTATCTGATACAGGATATAAATTGGCAGCCAGAGATGAATGGACTTTATCTCCTGCTGTAGCTGATGTAGATAAAGATGGAAAACATGAAGTTTATGTATCAGCCTGGTATGAAGGAATTGTATATGCAATTGCTGATAAAGATGGCGATGCAACGACATTTACAACATCTGAATATGGAGCAATTGATAGTATAGCAACATCATGGTATACAAACGGTAAAGGGAATATCTACGCTTATGGTACTTCTGCTAGTAATAATGCCTTTGGAGATCCAGCAGTTTTTGTTGCACATGGTGCTGGGTTTAGAAAATATGATTTCAGTGGAACAAACGTATTAGATGCAGGAAATTGGACCACAACTGATATTACTGTTGATTCATTACAGACAGGTGCTTCAACAAAACTATATGCAGGGGCGAACCTAGATAGAGATAGCTACGGTGAAGTTATAATTGGTTATCAAAGTGTTAGTGATAGTATCTATGCTGGAACAGATTCTGCCAAAGTTAATCCACATAGAAATTTTGTTAGAGTACTCGAATGGTCAGGAAAAAGTACCGATTTAAACGTTAAGGATGTCGTTCTGATTACTCCTGATGATTTCAAGCTAAATCAAAATTATCCAAACCCATTTAACCCAACCACTACAATTGAATATACATTGCCGATTGCGAGCACGGTGACTATATCTATCTACAATGTAATGGGACAGGAAGTTGCAACAATCCTACCCTTACAAGATAAACCAGCCGGAACCTATCGTGTGAATTGGGATGGATTGGATCGGAGTGGAAATCAGGTGGCCAGTGGCACCTATTTCTATTCCATGCGTTTTGGAAATTTCACAAAGACCAAACAAATGACGTTCATGAAGTGAACAATCCACTTGCGTGGTACAAAGCCCCGTCTCGTTTACCGAGACGGGGCTTTTTTTTGCCTAATACCTAATTCTAAGCATCGGGGGTTCAAATATCATGTATAAATTCTTAGTCAGAGAATGAAGAGATTATTCAAAATACTTTTAACTATTTTATTATTGAGCATTACACATGCTCAATTTTTGGATGCGGTTCGTCAAGTAGAATTTGATGGCCCTGGTTCTCGTTCCAGATCGGTAATTGGATATAAGATGACCGGGAGTGTAAAACAATTACCACGGGATATTGTTGTGGAAGGGGCAGCACTTCGATTCTCAGGAGACTCAACGGCCACTGTAACAATTCAATTTTTAGATTCAAAAGGAATTTGGTCTAAAGATTACAAAGCCAAAATTTTCCCTGAACCCAATAGTAACCGATTTATTGCATCTGTTTTAGATTATTCACTGAATGAAATTCATGCCATTCGATATGAGGTTAATTCCGAAAATCCTGTTCATTTTTTAAAGGGAGGTGTTTTCGAAAAAGTTAATGAAACTATTCAACAAGAAAACCGAACCTATCCAAAACTGAATCCATTAGGGGTAGAAAAGCCAAAAGTCATTTCACGGAGTGAATGGGGTGCCAATGATCCAAAATATAGTTATTCAAATCACCCATATTTTGACAAAATGACCCTTCACCACGCTGCAGGGTGGGGGGCTAAATCTTTAGATGAGGGGAAAGCAGCAGTAAAATCTATCCAAGAGTTCCATCAGGATGGACGTGGGTGGAGTGATATTGGTTACCATTTTGTTGTTGATATGGCCGGTAATATTTACCAGGGGCGTCCAGAGACTGTCCTTGGTGCACATGTGGGTGGTGCCAATACAGGGAATATAGGTGTATGCATTTTGGGCTGTTATCATCCACCTGAAACCAGCATCACTTGCCGGGATGAAATGACCTATGATACGGAAAAATCTTTAATTCATCTTTATGCATGGATAAGCGATACATATGGTATTGAACCTACGGTGTTGAAAGGTCATCGGGATTATTTTGGCACCACATCCTGTCCGGGTGATAATGTATGGCCAATGTTAACACAAATGCGTGCGGACATTGCTCTATACATACAATATGGGGAACAGCCAACACGCTATTCGTTATTTCAGAATTATCCGAATCCATTTAATGCATCAACCACATTGCACTATGACTTACCAGAGCCATCGAAAGTGAGGGTTATTATTTATGATATATTGGGCAGAAAGGTTATTGAATTGGTGAATGATTACCAGAATTATGGATATAAAAAGATAATTTGGAATGGAATGAATGAATCTGGAGAAATGGTTCCCCCGGGCATTTATTTTTATAAAGCAGAACTTGGACCCTTAACGGAGACGAAAAAAATGGTGTTACTCAAATAGTTTATTATGGGTTGTGATCGACTTCAATCCCACCAATCCTAACACCAAAAACAATACTTTATAAATATGCTCATGGAGGTTAAAAATATAAGCCAACCACGTCCAGCCATTTATGATCAACATCATTCCAATATAAAGCATCACAAATAATCCTAAATGGTAAATTGTCATGACTCGAATCATCTTCGATTGTCCAGCAGTGAGGAATAACCCTAAGGTGAGCCAAAACCATCCATTGAAGGGCAATTCAAATTTAGTTTTCGGGAATGATCCAACAATTTCAAATTGATCTGTATCAACACCTACCAATGAAATAGATTTATGATTTTGCAAAATTGATTCAAAATGGGGTGCTACAATTTGTTCAATGAGGATGGACTGCGTTGGCCGTATTACGCCAATATACAGGAATGAAATTCCTGCCATAATGATGATGAGCCGTTTTATCAGGCGAATAGATCGTGGTTGCTGATGGTTGTCCATAAATACCATAGCGTGAGAACGATTGGATAAAAAATGAAGTATGAGCTATACGTATGCACCTGTTCCCACCAATGGGGTACATAGTAAATGGATAGGGCAAAGATCATGATCCGAAACACGTTGGCAACGAACAATAGTAAAATACCCCCTACTAAAAACCCAATTCGCTTTTGAATGGGCCCTCCAGGATAAGCAATAATAAATCCCATATACAATCCAATTAATTCCAGTCCATTACATCCATTTTGAATCTCTACACCATTGGTACCAGTGATGGCTAAAATGCGGGCGTCGGAATATATTTCCCAGCCAAACATATTAAGAATATTCCCGGCTAAACTGACTCCGGAAAAACTCAAGAATGCATCCAAGCGGCCATCGGGGAGAAGGTAATAATCATATAAAATATACCACACTACATAAACCCCACCTGCTGTAATTAAGAATCGATTGATAGGCGATATTTCTTTCATACGTATATGAATATTCATTGTGAATGTTCAGTTTACGAGTTGAATGAATTCATTGGCAACAAAATAGTCCTGCATCTCTCTTGATAAAATGTTATTGTTACCCTAAAGTCCAATCCATATTCTTCTAATTTATGAGGAGGTTAAGAAATGAGTATGATGAAAAAATATATTTCAATGGCGTTTGTGGCTATTGGTATCTTGGGTGCCCAGCAAACCATTATCCATGCAGGCAGCCTATTGGATGGCACATCTAAAAAAGCAATCTTGAAACGATCCATCATTGTTGAAAATGACGTCATCGTTGATGTAGTTAAAGGATATAAAAAAGGCGGCGCAGATGATACGATTATTGATTTGAAAGATGCCACAGTTATGCCCGGGTGGATTGACATGCATGTCCACTTATCAGGCGAATTGAACCCCAAAGCCTATGGGGAAGATTTCTATATGAATATTGAAGATGTGGCCTACCGAGCCGTGCCGTGGGTAGAAGAAACACTCTTGGCCGGATTTACAACCGTACGGGATCTAGGCGGCGAAGTCATGCTTTCCACCCGTAATGCAATCAAAGCAGGGTATATTATAGGACCTCGAATTTATGCAGCGGGGAAATCTTTGGGCACGACAGGTGGCCATGCAGATCCTACCAGTGGATTAAATCGAAAACTTCAGGGCGATCCGGGGCCATTAGAAGGCGTTGTGAATGGAACGGATGATGCAAGAAAAGCCGTCCGCCAACGATACAAGGATGGATCGGATTTAGTGAAAATAACGGCCACAGGTGGAGTATTGAGTGTGGCAAAAAATGGTCAGAATCCACAATTTACTGAAGCGGAAATTCGTGAAGTGGTCAAAACTGCATCAGAATATGAATTGTTTGTGGCCGCCCACGCCCATGGTGTAGAGGGGATGCAGCGAGCTATTCGCGCTGGTGTAAGAACCATTGAACACGGTACACTCATGGATAAAGAAACGGCAAGACTCATGGTAAAGCATGGCACCTACTATGTACCTACAATCAGTGCCGGAGAATTTGTGTATGAGAGAGCAAAAAAGCCCGGTTATTTCCCTGAAATTATTCGGCCGAAAGCATTGGCTATCGGACCCGTCATCAAAGAGACTGTGTCGATGGCATATAATACAGGTGTAAAGATTGCCTTTGGTACAGATTCAGGTGTATCACCCCACGGAGACAATGCGGATGAATTTCGTTTTATGGTAGAAGCGGGGATGAAACCCATTGATGTAATTAATTCAGCCACTTCTGTTGCAGCCGAAGCATTGGGGGCGGATGATTTGGGTCAAATCAAAAAAGGAATGAAGGCTGATATTGTAGCTGTTTCTGGCGATCCATTAAAAGATATAACCGTTACAAAGAATGTGAAATTTGTTATGAAAGGCGGCGTGGTTTATAAATAATCGCCTATTGTTTTGCAGGGTCTAGGGATGCTTCCCTGCCGGTAGGCATGGCCTAGACCCTAATAAAAGTTATTTCATAAATTTATACGGTGGAAATTTCCCTATAACCGTCCGAAATGGTCCACGGAATTCTCTAGATCTTGCACCGGGTGTTTTGGTGAACTCTAAAGCCCAAACCATTTTGAATTCTTCTAGGCTGCCTTGGTCCAAACCATACTCCCACTCAAGCCATTCTTTGCAAAATAGCTCATCTTGGCATATGTCAAACTCGTTTGTAAGTACTAGAGATCCATTATTTATTTCGTAAGTGTAGGCTACTTCATATATCCAAGTGCCTTGACCAATACCAGGCCCATCCCCAGAATCAACCCAAATATCATCATAACGGTATTTCACATAAAGTGTATCACCATCTAATTCCCATTCTGCAACGGTAGAATCAGTATAGGTTCGATCCCATCCGGATCCATCATCATAGGGGTCTTCCCATGTGTAAACCTCTACCCATCGCCCTTTATCCTTAATATGGATTGCCCAAGTACCATAATCCCAAGAAGTATCATCCTTGTAACTAAAAATTTCTGTAGGTGTATTGGCTGGGATTGCAATTGTGGAATGTTCCAATGTGCCACCAATCATTAAGAAATTAGTATCTGAAACAGAATATTGTTGTTCTGGAATGTTCAATATTCGACCATCAAAAGTAAAGTCTATATGATCTTGAATTTCAATATAATCGCCGTCATTAAAGTAGACACCTATATAATCAGAATTCCACCAAACTGTGGTATCATAATTCCCTGTGCTATCATCATACCATATTGTTGTATCCTGATAATTATTAGAATAATTATTCATATATGCTGTTATAAATGGTTTATCAGAGCCTTCCTGATTTTTAAACCAATTATAATTTGTTATGGATACACTGGATTCCCCAGAGTATGGATCTGCCCAGCCATGCATAAATTTGATTTCATCTTCAACAATTCCAGATACATCAATAGATCCTTGTCCATCAGCCATTCGATCAATAAGCTCTTGGTTAGAATTTGTGGTGATAACCATAGCATAATTCCAGGCATTTAAACTGTGGCCCGCCACATCTTCAACTGATCTTCCTGCCGTATAGCGGTTCAATGATTGGGGCATATACCAGGTCCCCACAATCTGGTCTTCTATAGATACTTCCTTTTCACAGGAAAGAAGGCCAAACAAAATGGTGGCAAATAATATTTTTTTCATGGCATTTATTCCTTAGATAATCAATTTGGTCAAAGTTACATATTTTTTCTGATATAATGTTGTGACAGATACCACATTATTTATTCATTTCTGGTTCAAGATCTACCCCAAGTCCTTCAGCAATCCGATTGATATAATTAAAGAAACCTACGACTTGCGCTGCGTCGCTAATTGCAGATTGGGAGAAACCCATATTCTCCAGTTTATGAATATCCATTTTAGACATTTCAGAAGGGGTTTTAGTTAATTTTTCTGCCCATTTACATAGTGTATGGTCTTTTTCTGAAAAATTTGCATTCCGCCAATTCTGTTTGAGCTGGGTTGATAGTGTCTCATTCTGGACTTCATCCCGGAAGTCGTTCCAATGGGCCTCCGTTCAGTAATGGCATCCATTGGTTTGAGAAACAACGACGGCGATCATTTCCCGCTGGGCACGAGATAAATCTGAAGGGCCAAACATAATGGCCGTATACATTCGCATAGATTCTTTCAAAGCGCTGGGGCTTTGACTCATGATTTTCAGGATATTGAATACACGGCCGGAGCGTTTGATACCCTTTTCATACTCTTGTTTAACTATACCATCTGCTTCATCAATTTCAATTGTCTTTATGTAAGCCATTTATTGTTCCAATAGGTGATAATCTGCTTCCATTCTGGCTTCATAGTCAAAGCCTTCTTTCCTGCCCCGGTATCGGCCCCAACTATATAGAACTGTCCCTAAAAAAAGTCCAATAATGGCAAACATATAAATATCCCTGATAATATTCAGTGTAAAAATGATCATTGTAATGGCAGGAATTCCACCGATGATATATAATGCCCAAATTGGAAATCGTACTTTTGCGGCTTGATATAACCTTTTATTTACATGAGGTAGTGCTATGAGTGCGATCCCCTGAAGAGTATATATGCCGAAAATGCCAATCAAGCCCGCATTACGCAAGTAGGATGTAGTTTGAGTCCAAATCAGTAGTACACAGATGATGCCACTAACAATGAGACTAATATAGGGTGTATGCCATTTCGGGTGGATTCTGGCCAACGATTTAGGGAACAAACGATCCTCACTGAACACAAATAAGGTTCTGGATGGCACAAGGATGGCACCATTGATACTGGTTAAAAATGCACTTAATGCACCGATGGCGACTATGGTTGCCCCCCATGACGGCAGGAACTGAGCGGCCGCATCCGCCATGGCAGATTTGGATTGGGCCAGAGTTTCTGCCGGCAATACACCAAATGCCACAAATGACATGAGAAAAAAGATCACCGCACCTGCAATCACTCCTTTTACAAAAATCATGGGGAGAGTTTTGGTTGGATTTTTAGTTTCTCCCGCTGCTTGCGCAAGGGACTCAAACCCTGCATAGCTGAAGAATAACATGGGCATGGCCGCTAAGACACCAGAAATTCCCTTTGGCAATAAGGGGTCATAATTAGATAGGTCCACTACAAATAATCCGGGAATAATAAGAACCAGGATACTGCCAATTAAAATAATAAGCATCCCAGTTTGAATCTGGGCATAATATCGAATTCCAATGATATTAATTGCAAAAAAGAATATGAGAACTCCCGATGCCCACATTTTTACATCTGTATCAGGAATGAAAAAAGTCATATAATCCCCAAAACTGGATGCCATAAAAGTAATGGCGCCTACAAATGCCATGAGTTTCATCCAGACAGCGATAAAGCCAAGATAGTAATTATTGAAAGTACGTGATATATGAACATAGGCACCGCCGGGACGCATGCCAAGCGGTGTTGAAATGAATACACTATACGTTAAGGCTGTACATAAAACGATAGGTGTGAATAAAAGATAGGCAAATGGAACAGCCGAACCGGCTACAGCGCCCGCTTCTCCTGTAACACGAAAAATACCTGCGCCGATAAGTATACCAATGATGGTTGCATAGCCAGATATTTTACCGAGGTCTCGTTTTAGGGTTGCCATAGAAGGGGGCGAAGGTAGTGTTATATCTGTACGGATGTCAAGAATGGTAATCTATTCAAGTTTAATAAAATCTGTCAGCAAGGTAATGATTTATCCAATAAATTCGACCCCATATTTAATAAGATAACCAATCCGAACTATTTTAATAATTCGATCACTTGAATCAAAATAAGCAAAATGTAGACCACTGTACAGGATGTACAGGCGGATGTGTCTCTGATGCCCAATCTGGATTTACTGTTTCAGATTCATTTCAGCGTTTTAATCAAAAGGAGGATATTTTTAGCCGTTCTTTTTGGGATGAGACCATTCATTCTGAAAAAACTGATCGATTTTATACATCCTACCGAAAACCATTGAAAGAATGGAAACAAGTGGATGGGTATAAGCATCGTGATTTTTCTCTCCGAAATGCGGGGTGGCATGTGGCAGATTTTTTTGCTGAAAGATTGGAGGAAGCGATAGAACGCCGTGAAGGATTTCTAGATTATCTCACGGCCCAACGCCCCTCCGAAGCAGATCCGCGCGATATACCCAGTCCGGTTGAAATGAGCCATGAAATAAAGCATGTGGCCAAGTTATTTGGCGCAGATCTTTGCGGTATCACTTTCTACGATAAACGGTGGACCTATACCAAGCGATTCAACCGTCATCGATTGGATGAAGTTGAGATGGATCTACCAGATACCATTACAAATACGATTGTTGTGGCTCATGAAATGGACTATGAATTGCTAAGAACAGTGCCATCTGCCCTGAGCGGCACTGCAACAGGTGTAGGGTATTCAAAAGACGTAACCACGCTCTTGGCCTTGGCCCAATATATTCGAAACTTGGGATATGAGGCATATGCCAGTATGAATGATACAGCCCTTTCAATTCCAATGGCAATCCAGGCTGGGTTGGGTGAGTATGGCCGCCACGGATTATTGATTACCAAAGAGTATGGACCACGAGTCCGGTTAGGAAAAATCTTTACAAATCTCCCTTTATCACATGATAGACCCATTCAATTTGGCGTAGAGGCATTTTGTAATGAATGCAGGGCGTGTACCGTGAATTGTCCTCCTAATGCTATTGACGATGGGATGCCAAAAGAAACTATTTATAATCAATCCAATATACCCGGAGTTACAAAATGGACAACAGATGCGGAAAAATGTTTCGATTTTTGGGTAAATCAGGTGACCGATTGTTCTATTTGCATCCGGGTTTGTCCATATAACAGAAAGTTACCCCAATGGCTATATCAGTTAAGGATAAAGCTCATGGGATCTTTTCTTAGGAAATTCATGCTCTGGGTAGACAAACTGTCTGGTTTTGGTAAAAGGAATGCCCCATCAAACTGGTGGCCAGATTAATATTTATTATAATTCTAGGATGAACTTCTTCATTGCTTCATAACAATTGACCAAGCTTTTTTCCGAAACCCACTCGTCAATTGCATGCGCACCATGACCTGCTGGCCCAAATAGAATAGATGGAATACCTGCCTTAGATGCCAAGGCTGAATCGGCCCAATAAGACATGCCATCGTACTTTTTTCCACCGGCAGCTGCACACAATTTTTGGATAATCTCATCATCGCCAGCTTCATTGGGTGGACGAGAAAACAATTGTTTGGCAGACACTTGATGATCCCCTTGCGCATTTTCAACAGCAATTTTTACCCGGTTCAATTCACCATCCAATTTATCTTGAGATTCTCCTGGAAGGGTACGTCGTTCCCAATTTAAGGTGGCTTCGGCGGCGATCACACTCTGAGCCGATCCGCCCTGAACCAACCCGGGGTGGAGGGTGGCATGCCCCAGATAGGGATGGGGTGTCTCCTTAGACAATTCTTGATTGATCATATCTAATTCTTGCAATGCCGATGCTAACGGAAATATAGCATTGATTCCCTCCTCAGGCCGACTCCCATGGGCAGCCAATCCTTCGATCTTTAATTCATACCAGGTGTATCCTTTGTGGCTGATGCCGATGGCTTCTTCAGTGGGCTCCATGAATATACCCAAAAATGGTTTAACAGGAAGTGTGGGCAAAAAATGGTCTACCAAGTGTTCCATGCCCATGCTGAGATTTTCTTCATCGGCCACAAAAGTGAATGCCAATGATAGGGGGGGCGGATTTTGAGAAAAATATTTTGCCAACCCCATCTGAACTGTACATCCTGCCAGCATATCATAGGTGCCCCTGCCATACAGGCGATCCTCATCTTTGCGAAGCGTAAAGGGTTCTTTCATCCCTTCAATTCCAACTGTATCAATATGACCGTTCATAAGCAGAATTTTTGCTGGATTTTTACCCTCTAATAATGCGGTTGTATTAGAGCGATCAACCTGAATGCTGTGGATATTTGATGGTATATTCAGCTTCTTGAAATAATGATGAATGTATTCAGCGATCTCATGTTCCCCTTGGCCTGCCTTTGAGAGGCCCGGATTAACTGAGTTGATGGCTACCAGGTCAGTAAGGATATGGATCAGTTCTTGTTTCAAAAATAGTCTCCTTGAGTAAAGGAAGATAGGCGAGAATGGAAAAGAGATGCAAGAGCGGTAAGGGTTGGGTAGATTCAATTACTTATGAGAGAGTTGAAGGAATCAATATGAATAAGAAAATTATATTTACAACCATGTTAATCAGTTTTGGCTGTGAACAAAAAGACATTTCACCATCCGATCTGCGATCGACAGAAAAACTAATTGGTTTAGAACTTACCAAGGCTGAAAGGGATTCAGTTCAGGCTACGGTCAATGACCGGCGGGACCAATATGAAGAACTGCGCTCCTTGGATATGGCCAATGAGGTGGCATTTCCTTTATACTACAATCCCCAACCACCAGGGATGGATTTGCCTCGAGGCCGGGACCAATTCCAGTTTCAGGAGGAAAAAATAGCAATGCCAGACAATATAGAGGAATGCGCATTCATGACTGTCCCTCAATTGGCCTATCTGATTCGTACCCAGCAGGTGTCTTCGGAAGCATTGACTGAAATGTATATCCAACGATTAAAGAAGCATGGCCCTGAACTGGAATGTGTGGTCACTATTACGGAAGAACTAGCCCTTAAACAAGCCCGAAAGGCTGATATGGAAATATCACGGGGAAAATACCGTGGACTTCTTCATGGTATTCCCTGGGGCGCAAAGGACCTTTTGGCTGTACCTGGCTATAAGACCACTTGGGGTGCAATGCCCTTTAAGGATCAAATTTTGGATGAAAAAGCAACAGTTGTAGAAAAGTTGGAAGAAGCAGGAGCCGTATTGGTGGCGAAGTTGACCTTAGGTGCTTTGGCATGGGGTGATGTCTGGTATGGCGGCAAAACACGCAACCCATGGAACTTAGAACAAGGTTCCAGCGGTTCATCGGCGGGGCCCGGCTCAGCAACGGCTGCAGGTTTGGTGGGTTTCTCTATTGGTTCTGAAACTTGGGGATCTATCGTATCACCGGCAAATCGTAATGGTGTTACGGGTCACCGTCCTTCATTTGGCACCGTGAGTCGTGCTGGCGCCATGGCATTGAGTTGGACCATGGATAAGTTGGGGCCCATGACACGTTCAGTTGAAGGGGCAGCAATCATATTTGAAACCATTCGTGGTACGGATGATAAAGACAGAACCGTAGTTAATGTGCCATTTAGTTATCCATCCACTAACCGACTAAAGAATCTCCGCGTAGGGTATGTAGCCTCTGCATTTGCAGATTCAATTGTATCAAAAAATGACAAGGCCAGCCTTGACGTGTTAAGGTCCCTCGGCTTTGAGCTCATTCCAATTGAATTGCCGGAATTCCCGACTCGCTCACTATCATTTGTGTTGCAGGCGGAAGCTGCGGCCGCTTTTGATGAATTAACACGATTTAATCAAGATGATGAATTGGTAAGGCAGGTTAAAAATGCATGGCCAAATGTATTTAGAGAGGCACGCTTTATCCCTGCCGTAGAGTATATTAATGCAAATCGAGCGCGGACATTGTTAAATCAAAAGATGGCCGAATTAATGGATACAGTGGATATTTATATTATACCATCATTCTATGGCGATAATTTGTTGCGAACCAATTTAACGGGCCATCCTTGTGTCGTAGTCCCCAATGGATTTAATGATAAAGGGTCTCCCACTAGTATAAGCTTTATTGGAGATCTTTATGATGATGGAAACGTTTTAGCTGTCGCCAATGCATATCAGGAAGTGACCCATTGGCATAAAAAGTATCCTTCAAAATTTTATCCTTCAAAAGATTGAAAGATTAACGCTCATAACGCTCACTATTATTGCTTGTTAAATATTTTAATTTTAAATTCTCAGCTGAATTTTTAACTAAATGAACAAAAGATGGTCGAATAAGTTAATAACTTATTCTCAGGATAAATAAAATGAATAATAGAAAACTTTTTGTGGCGGTTTTAATCGCAATTTCCTCATTAGCAATTGCCCAGAGGGGTGGAAACCATAGCAGGGGAATGAGTCAACGTCAAATGGATCCGAACAGTGTGCCTAAAATCGGAGTCATCTATGGAACGGTTGTTGATTCAGCATCTAAAACACCCATCCCTTATGCATCAATTTCTGTAATAAATCAGAGAAGTAACACCATTATGACTGGTGGAATATCCAATGAAGATGGTGAATTTCGGGTAAAAGAAATACCTTTGGGTCGTCATAAGGTGGTTGTTGAATATAATGGATACGCCAAACAGGAATTAGGTCCATTTACTTTTTTACCATTCGGCGATAATAAAACTGAATACAATCTTGAAACAATTTCTCTTGTTCAAACCACGCTTCAAATGGCTGGTGTGGATGTTGAAGGAGAGCGTCCTTTATTTGTCCAAACTGCAGAAAAACGTATTTTTAATGTTTCTAAGAATTCCCTTTCAACAGGTGGGAACGCAATATTGCAGGCGGAGATATCAAATCGCTGCTCCAAAGCATACCTTCAGCCAATATCGCGGACATAGAAGTGATGACCAATCCAGGAGCTAAATATGACCCAGAGGGGATGGCTGGAATAATCAATATTGTACTAAAGGAAAATAAATTTGCAGGTCTCAATGGTAATATTAATACAGGGGGTGATTCCCAAGGCGGCTCAAATCTTTCTGGGCAGATAAATTATCGTACAACCAGCTATAATTCTTTTATAAACCTCGGTATGAATGACCGAAAAAGAATTTCAGATGGTTCAAGTATGAGATGGATGGAATTCCCAAGTTTTAGAAATGAAATAAATCAGATATCTAATTCTAATTCAGGTGGCCCTAATCTTTTCATAAAATCAGGATTTGAATACTTTATTGATTCAAAACAGTCACTTGGAGTTTCTGCTACCATTAGTAATGGTGATCGTAATAGCGATAATGACACCCATACAACAGATTCTGGGCCTGGAGATAAAAAGTATATTCGCTACACCACAACCGGAAGCGATCGAAATGGGTACGATATAAACCGTGGGGATGAATAAAGCAAAAAATGGAGATGAGGGCACAAGCTCTGGTTATGATTTTAAACTCGACTATGTTCATCCTTTTGAAAATAAATCTAAACTAGAAGTTGGTTTAGCAAGTAAATCTACAGACAGAGGTGATACTCAGATAGCAGAAATATTTGATGAAGCAACAAATCAGTATGTATCTGATCGATCATTCAGCAATGAGTTCATTTATAATGAAACTGTTCATGCTGGTTATTTACAATATTCAGGAAACCTATGGTTATTTGGTATAAATGCGGGTGGTAGATATGAAATGGTTGATATGTTGTCTGAGCTAAAAACTACAAATGAGAGGTTCGAAAACCCTTATTCAAGTTTTTACCCAAGTTTAAGTATGACCTTCGGTGCACCGCAATTGGTTCAGATTCAAACGAGCTATTCTAAGAGAGTAAATCGACCTCGCTCAAGAATGCTCAACCCATTTAGTTCCAGGCAAGATGAAAGAAACCTAAGGATTGGCAATCCATTTCTCAAACCGGAATACACAGATTCCTATGAAATTAACTTTAGCAGATTTTCAAGAGGATTATCTCTATCACTGGGAGGATATTATCGCTATACAACGGATAAAATGACCCGATTTAAGGAAGTCAGAGAAGATGGTGTATCTATCGCAACGTATAAGAATCTTGAAGAACAAAAAACCAGGGGAATAGATTACTCTATTGTTGGGTCTCTTGGACAAAAACTAAGGCTCATGTTTTCAGGAAGTGTTTATTGGGATGAAATAAACTCGGAATTATTTGGTTCTGACTATGATAAAACAGCTCAAGGGCAACGTTTGAGATTAACAACCATGTGGAATATCAATCCGACAACTGAATTCATGTTTTTCATTTTTTATATGCCTGGTAGAGACATTGCAATCGGAAAAATGGATGCTATGAGTTTTTCATCCATGTCAGTCAAAAAGAAGTTCATGGATGAAAGGCTAAATCTTACGCTCAACGTGGGAGACCCCTTTGGGCTATCAGGGTTTGGATTTGAATCATGGGGTGATCTGGATGAAGATGGAATCCGTGATTGGTATCAGGATTCAAGCCGAAACTGGAATAGTCGTACTGTGCGACTAACCCTTGAATACCGCTTTGGAAAAATGGAAGATCGAAGCCGTTTTAGTCGCCAGCGTCGAGGAGAAGGAATGCAAATGGAAGAGAGTGCTGGAGAGATTTTTTAAATATTCGATTTTTGTAGAGACGTCCCGATAAATCGGGATGTCTCTACACCTTGTTTAGTTCTAAATTATATTAGCTTATAAGGAATCAATATGAATTGGATGATATATGGCGCCAATGGTTATACTGGCCGATTGGTAGTTGATGAAGCAATCAAAAGGGGATTAACACCAATCCTTGCCGGCCGATCAGAATCGATTAAAGCTTTCGCAGAAGAAAAAGGTTTAAAGGCAAAAGTATTTGATCTGTCTTCAGTAAATACAATTACTGAATATCTTTCTGGCGTTTCTGTAATGGCTAACTGTGCCGGGCCATTTTCCCAAACAGCAAAACCCATGATGGAAGCCTGTATAAAATCTAAAACTCATTACCTAGACATAACCGGTGAAATAGCTGTTTATGAATTGGGCTTTAGTTTGGACGAAGAAGCCAAAAATGCAGGCATTGTTATTTGCCCCGGTGTAGGTTTTGATGTTATTCCCACTGATTGTTTATCAGTACTGCTTAAAGAAAAAATGCCCGATGCAACTCATTTAACACTTGGTTTTGCCAGCAAGGGATCCAAACCGAGCAAAGGAACAGCTAAAACTGCGGCTGAAGGTATGTCTAAAGGTGGCAGGATTCGTATTAATGGTGAATTGAAACAAGTCCCAATTGCATTTAAGGAGCGAAAAATTGATTATGGCTTTGGTGAAATAAATGCCATTACCATTCCTTGGGGTGATGTTTACACGGCCTACCATAGTACGGGCATTCCCAATATAGAAGTATATTATCCAGTTTCATCCGAAGGAGCACAGAAACTAAGGAAACGTCAAAAATATATGAAGTTGATGAAGTATAATTTTGTTAAGAATTTTGTTTTAAATAGAATTGAAAAAACTTGGGTGCCAAATACTGATGAAGAGCGCGCAAAAACAAAATCCTTCATTTGGGGTGAAGTTAGAAATGAAAATGGAGATGCAATTCAAGGGCGATTCACAACAGCAAATGGTTATGACCTCACTGCATCAGGTACAATTGAAGCTTCACAATATTTATTAGGCGATCATCGACAGTCAGGTTATTTCACTCCGAGTAAATTAATTGGGAAAGAGTTGGTTGAAAAAATGCCTGGATTTTCTGGAATAGAATATAATTAAGCTCCCCATTAATAATATATTCAAGTGCATTCTGAGTACTATTGGTCTATTATTGACCTACTTATTATTCTGGCCTGTAGGTGCAGATCCGGCGGTGTGGACTTCCCAGCCCGCACCAGCTATGAAGGGCAAATTTGAGCCCAATGAATATTTGGCCGATACAGAAATTCTCGGACTGAATGATGGCATTGGTCCGGAAGATATAGCTGTGGATGAAGCCGGCAATATGTATGCCGGATATGAAGATGGCCGTATTGTTTTGTATGATGTTTATGGGAAAAATCAGGGTGTATTTGTGAATACAAATGGACGTCCCTTGGGCCTGGCTTTCGATGCCAATAATAATCTGATAATTGCAGATGCAAATAAGGGGCTTCTTTCTGCGGATCCTAATGGCAACTTGAAGTCGTTAACTACAGAAGTCCATGGTATTCCTTTTGCCTTTACCGATGATGTTGATATTGGTCCAGACGGAATAATTTATTTTACAGATGCATCATCAAAATATAATATAGATAATTATCGTCTGGATTTGATGGAACATAGACCTTGGGGACGCCTACTCAGTTATAGCCCTAAATCAGGTATAACCGGTTCTTTGTTGGGAGGCTTATATTTTGCTAATGGTGTAGCAGTCAGCCCTGATGGAAACTATGTTCTAGTGAATGAAACTTCAAATTATCAGGTAAGGAAATATTGGCTTAAAGGACAGCAAGCTGGTCAATCCGAAATCATTATTAATAATCTTCCCGGTTTTCCTGATGGTATATCCTCTAATGGGAAAGGTATCTACTGGATTGCACTGCCAGCATTACGGAAGTCGATAGTTGATTATTGTGCTGAAAAACCTTTTTTAAGGAAAATCATATTGCGCTTACCTGAGTGGTTACAACCATCACCAGACCGCCACGGGTTCATACTGGGTATCGATGGCAATGGGAAAGTGATTCATAACCTTCAATATCCATATCCAGATTCTTTTTCTCCCATTACTAGTGTAGAAGAGAAAGGTGGCATCTTATATTTGGGAAGCTTGACCTACCCAGGATTTGCTCGAATTCCTGCTCCCCAATAATTCCGACCATTACAAACACTGTTTTATTCACCTTGAATTCGCCGATTGATTCATGGGCGAACTGGAATTATTTTTGAGAGAGTAGAAAGGTCTATTTTATGAGAATTGCACTTATTCAACAGCATGCTACGGAAGATATTGATACCAATATTCAGCGTGGTTTGGCCAATTTGGATAAAGCGGCAGCCCAAGGTGCGGAGGCGGCTGTTTTTGCTGAATTGGCATTCACCCGATTTTATCCTCAATATTTTGCTGACGGAGATGTAACCCATTTGGCTGAACCGGTCCCTGGACCCATCACAGAAAAGTTTATGGCAAAAGCCAAGGCCCACAATATGGTAGTGATCATCAATTTATTTGAATTGGAAAATGGTAAGACCTACGATTCTTCTCCCGTTATAGATGCAGATGGCTCCCTGCTGGGTACCACTCGGATGGTTCATGTGGCCGACTATGAATGCTTTTTTGAAAAAAGCTATTATGCGGAAGGAGATCATGGTGCACCCGTCTATGATACGGCAGCGGGAAAGATCGGTGTGGCCATTTGTTATGATCGTCACTACCCAGAATATATGCGGGCCTTAGGTGTGAATGGTGCAGAAGTGGTAGTCATCCCCCAAGCAGGTACTGTAGGTGAATGGCCCGATGGCCTCTACGAAGCGGAACTACAAGTGGCCTCATTTCAAAATGGATATTTTTGTGCATTGGCCAATCGTGTGGGAAAAGAAGATCAAATGGAATTTGCCGGTGAATCCGTCATCACCAATCCGGAAGGAAAGGTAATTGCCCAGAGTCCCGCCGAGGTAGATGATATTTTAATCCATGATCTTGATTTGACTGAAGTGCCCAAATCCCACGCCCGAACCATGTTTTTCAGAGACCGCCGTCCTGATATTTATCCCTTGAATAAAATATAGTATGAGAGCACATGACTGAATATCCAAGACTGTATACATTCCGCCGGTGACCATGGGCTATGCGCGCCAGGATGGCGTTAGCCCATGCGAACATCACTGTAGAATTGCGAGAAATACTCTTGTCCGATCGGCCTCAGGAGATTTATGATGCATCACCCAAAGGAACAGTACCCGTGCTTCAACTCAACGATGGGACCGTTATTGATGAAAGCTTTGATATCATGGTATGGGCATTAGATCAAATAAAATCGGATTGGAAGGATATTGAACTAGAGAAACAATTGACCATCATCAAAATGAATGATGAAGATTTTAAACCATGGTTGAATAAATATAAATACCACATTCGCCATCCGGAAAATACGAGGGAATTCTATCAGCATAAATGTGGCGAAATTTTGTCTCAATATGAATCTGCTTTAAAAGAAACCCTTTATCTCATGGGGGATAAACCTCAATGGGTAGATATAGCTATTCTGCCGTTGATTCGTCAATTTGCCCATGTGGATTTACCCTATTTTCAATCGGCCTACCCAAAGTTGAATCAATGGTTGGAGGGTTGGAAAGGATCAGATTTGTTTCAATCTATCATGAAGAAATATATCCAATGGCATCCGGATCACGAACCCCTCATCGTTTCATTTGCATCCTGATCTTGCCGTAATTTATAGGAATGAAAAAAGAAGTTTTATATAATAAAAAGAGCCGTGAAATCCTCATGGCTGAATTGCAGGCAGAACCCTTTGAGCGGATTACTTGTTCTTTTTATCGATACATCAATATTGATGACCCAATTAACCTTCGTGATGATTTATATCGTGAGTGGGATCAGATAGGAATATTCGGTCGTATCTATATTGCGAAAGAAGGGATCAATGCGCAATTCAGTTGTCCAGAACAAAACTGGGATGCTTTTAAGGCCAATTTAGATTCCCGTGATATTTTAAGGGATATGCGTCTAAAGGTTGCCCTTCAGGATGGAGAGTCATTTTATAAGCTTACTATAAAGATTAAAGATGAAATTGTGGCCTATGGCGTGGGTGAGGATGAATATAATATGGACAAAGTAGGCAATCACCTTTGCGCAGAGGACTTTAATAAAAAGCTGTCAGATGAAAATACGGTAGTAGTGGATATGCGAAATTATTACGAGAGTGAAGTGGGGCAATTTGAGAATGCCATTATACCTGATGTGGATACAAGCCGGGAATTACTGCCGGAAGTGAAACGACTTCTTGAAGGCCATGAACAAGATGATGTTTTGCTCTATTGTACGGCCGGGATCCGTTGTGAAAAGGCCAGCGCATACCTTATCAATAGCGGATTTGAAAACGTGAATCAGCTCTATGGAGGAATTATTCAATACGCCCATGATGTAAAAGAAAAAGAACTGGATTCAAAATTTATCGGAAAGAATTTTGTCTTCGATGCACGGATGGGTGAGCGTGTAACGGAGGATGTAATCGGCCATTGTCATCAATGCGGTAAGCCGGCGGATCGCCATCTAGATTGCGGCAATGATGCCTGCCATATTTTATTTATTCAATGTGATGAATGCCATGAAAAGTACAATGGATGTTGCTCCGCTGAATGTCAGGAATTCGCTGCATTGCCCATTGAGGAGCAGCGTGTATTACGGAAAGACCCGAAGAAGGTTGTTTCTAAAGCCCGTTACACGAGCCGAATCAAACCAAAGCTAACGGAGTTGGATCAGTCATAGCGGATATACCAAAAGGGCCGTTTATAATATTGACGAAATGGCTGGCCCACAATGGCTGTATAAATCCATCCGGCCAACCAAAAGGCAATCACTACCGGTAGAATAATATTTATTAATATTGAGAATACGCCCAAAACAAAAACCAAGGCGAAGGGTAGAATCACCGCCATACTGATATAAGGGTGATTCAGCATAAATTGTTGCATTTTTTTCATTGTTAACCTTTTTTAACTACCATAAAGCAAAAACCATGCTATTTGCAAATAATTGCCAGATTGGTTTCAGGATATGACAGTTTGGCAAGTGAGTAATAGTTTCTTCTTTATTTTCATTCGCTGGCAATTTATTTTCTCCTCC
>LUMJ01000219.1_pt1 | contig 20591 bp, 26 predicted proteins | sample 729631 | NCBI WGS metagenome assembly LUMJ01 (sample SAMN03860266, study PRJNA289734) | marine metagenome | biome: seawater column; feature: ocean; material: water; isolation source: Red Sea water column Station 22 - depth 500m | place: Saudi Arabia: Red Sea | collected 2011-10-15 | depth 500 m
TCAATTTGGTACGTACCACCAGCATCTATCAATCCAGAATCAAAAGTTTCACCAAAATCAAGCGAACTAGTTACCGTGTGTGCGACTTCATCATCATTAGTCCATTCTATTACGTATACTTGCTCCACTAACGCATTTTCTGGATTATAATCTGGGGCACCTTGTTCTGACGATCCAGATAATATTGATATCGCGAATATTGGAGAAGTCATTGTTATCATCTCAGAAATTTCTTCTGTTGTCTCTTCAATTTCTGGAAGAAGATATCCAGTAGGACCTAACAGACCAAAACCAAAAAATACAGTTATTCCCAAACCCACAGCAAATATGAAGATAAGGCCAACAGGTTTTACATACTGAGGCATCTTCATTGCCATGTATGCTATGATAATACCTGGTATTGTAACTAGAATTAGTATTCCAGAAACTGATGGTAACGTAGTACTCGTACTACCTATGAATGCTGCACCACCAAATCCTAAAACTATGGATATGACAACCAAAACTGTAGCCTTTGTTCTGTTAGAAGTGGAAACCCCTCCGTCTAGGATTCCTGCGCCCAAGAAGATTAAGCCAAAAAAGAATAAGAGACCTGAAAGTGCATGCATGCCATCAATGAATGTATGTGCTATTCCAGCATATGATGTGACAAGACCTCCCATACCAAGTGCAGTAAGCCCACCACCAGGCATGACTAGCTCCCAATTACTCATTTAAGCTTGTTGGAAAATATTCGCTATTAATCGTTTTGCAATATGCACTCCATTCGAATAAATTAAATCTTATGTTAATGTGCTGAGAATAATTGGGATTAAATGAGATATTTGAGGTTTCAAAACCGCGAATCATAATTTTGCTTGTTATAACAGCTGTAACGTCAATGTATGCTGGAAGTAAACTTGTGGGTCCTGAATTAAGTGATTTAGGTATAATACACATTATAATTGCGGGTTCCCTTGCTTCGGCTGGTTCTAGTGCGTTGAACCACTTTTACGATAAGGATATAGATCTAAAAATGAAGCGAACAAGCAAAAGACCCATACCTTCTGGTAGAAGCAAACCCACTACGATTCTAGTGTATGGGCTATGTGTAAGCATATCTTCTGTTGTTTATGCTGCATTCACCTTGAATTATTTATGCACGTTCTTTATCGCTTTGGGCATATTTTTTTACGTTATAATATACACGGTGTGGCTAAAACGTCTCAACTCTTCTAATATTGTGATAGGTGGATTTGCAGGAAGTGCTGCATCGATGGCAGGTTGGACTGCAGCAACTGGTTCCATTGATATTCTAGGGTTTTTGATAGGATTTTTGGTTTTTGTGTGGACACCATCTCATTTTTGGTGTCTAGCTATGAAGATTCGTGACGAGTATGCGGAAGTAAAAGTTCCAATGTTACCTGTCTTGATTGGCATGGAAAGAACTTCAAAGTATATTCTTGCTAATACTATCATTCTGTTACCGTATTCATTAATGTTGTATGCGTTTGGTATGGGAGTATTGTATACTATCATTGCTGCCATTGCTGGTGGACTCATGCTTGTATATCATTATAAACTAACAAAGACACCAACATCGGATTTTGCATGGAAGGCATACAAAGTTACTGCCCCCTACCTAACGATAATCTTTGTAGGAATTGCTTTGGATGCTGCTTTCCACTTTAGGTTTTAATTAAATATCATTTTTGGTCGCAGGAAAGCTTGCTTCATAATCGCTTTCTAATGATTTTTTATTCTCTGACTCAATATCATCATCTTCGTTTTGCTCAGAAGTAGCTTCTATTCTACGTGTGGTTTTATTCAGCCAGCTAACATTAACTAATCCCATAATCTCCAGATCAAGTAGTGTTTTGTTAATAATATCTTCAGGTAGAAGATACCCATCCTTTGTTAGACTCTTAGTCAGAGCTACGTCAGTGATAGAGCCTGACTCTTTTACTTTGTCTAATAGTAAATTTTTGTACTGCATATTTATTATCCGTAAAAAGTCTTATCTGAAGATTTTGGAATTATGTTTGACACTCCATCCTTTATCGATGTATACCATTGGTCTATCTGCTTAGTGATAGATGGTTTAACCTTCTTTAGCGCTAATGCAAAGTCATTACTGTTGATCTTTTTAGAATTACTTTGCATAGCATTTACAGCGGCTTCTCTGCATTCGATAAACAAAACAATATCAAGTCTGCCAGTTCTAAGCATTGAGTTATCAATTAGATCTGGTCTATTTGTGATCCCAACAATTACAATCCTTGCGTTTCCGCTATCTTCCATCTCAGTTAACATCTGACTTAGTATCGTTTCCCTACGATTTCCATCCTCGGATGTTTTTAATTTTGCGAGAGAATCTAATTCGTCAAAAATTATCACACAAGGTGCAGATGCTTTTGCTTTTCTAAAAATTTCTCTGATTGCCTTTTCAGATTCACCAACCCATTTTGATAATAACTCTGGACCTCTAACTAAAATCATGTTTGAGCCACATTCAGCTGCTAGTCCTCTAGCCAAAAGTGTTTTTCCACAACCAGGTGGTCCATAAAGTAGTACACCTTTAGGCGGTTTTATTCCCATCTTTGTAAATTTATCAGGGTCATTGACAGATGTAAGTAAATTATCCTCTAATGTTTTTTTCACATTATCGAGTCCACCGACATCCTTCCACCAAACTTTTGCTCGTTCAACATAAAACTCACGCATAGCTGTTGGTACGACTTCATGCATCGCATCATAAAAGTCACGTAATTTTATTTCCATAGATTGTAACATCTTAGACGGGATACGTTCATTTTCAAGATCAATTTCTGGCAGATAGCGTCGTATCGCTTTTATCGCAGCTTCTCTACATAGTGATTTAATATCAGCGCCAGTATATCCATGAAGTTCAGTTGCAAGGTTTTTCAAATCTATATCATCTGAAAGTGGCATTCCACGTGTATGTATATGCAAAATCTCTAATCGTCCATCCGCGTTAGGAACAGAAATTTCCATTTCTCTATCAAATCTACCAGGTCTTCTTAACGCAGGATCTACACTATCTGGTCGGTTAGACGCACCAAGTACGATAACATTTCCTCTTTCAGTCAACCCATCCATTAATGCCAAAAGTTGAGCTACTACACGTTTTTCAACATCCCCATAAGCTTCTTCTCTCTTAGGTGCAATCGCATCAAGCTCATCGATAAAAATTATACTAGGCGAGTTATCTTTTGCTTCCTTGAAAATTTCTCTTAATCTAGCTTCTGTCTCCCCATAATACTTGTTCATAATCTCAGGACCGTTAATTGAATACATATTGGCATCTGCTTCACTTGCAATAACCTTAGCCAATAACGTCTTTCCACATCCAGGTGCTCCATAGAGTAAAACCCCACTGTGAGGTTCAACTCCAAGTCTACCGAAAAGTTCTGGATGTCTTAGTGGCAGTTCAACAATTTCACGCATAGCGCTTATCTCACTACCCAATCCACCAACCTCCTCGTATGTTATCCTAGCCTTTTTATCAGTAGCCGACTCGGAAAGTATTTTTAGATTGGTAGAACGATCAATTTTAACAACTCGTTTTGGAGATATCTTGCTAATTTTAAAATCCATCGAGTTTCCTAAGATCATTACAGAAATATCATCACCGGTTGTTAATGGCAATCCTTTCAGCCTATTTTTAACAAAATCAGTGAATTCTTTGTCGATAGTAACAACATCATTTATTGGCAAAAGTATAACAGTTTTAGCGATTTTTACTTCAATTTTTTGTACTTCAACTATATCGTCAAGTGCTACTCCTATGTTCTTTCTAGTTTGTCCATCAATGTTAATACAATCTGGATTTTTCTCATCTTCGTCAGCTGGCCAAACAATAGCACTGCTTATTCTCTTTCCTTTTATCTCAATAACATCACCTGGGGCAGCGTTCAGATAATCCATTGCATCAGGACCAATTCTGGCTCTTTTCTTACCAACATCTCTTTGTTTTGATTCTCCTATTCGCATTTGCAGTGGTCGTTCTTCTTTTCGTCTCAATAAATCACCTATTTCATGTCAACTGATAATCTACTCATATTCAAAACTTCAAACTCACTTACCCCATCTACTGCCCGTATAGTATTTTCTAGCGAATCCATCTGACCTTCTTTATCATCTAAAACAAATTCAGCATTTAGATAATACAAACCAAAAGCAAGTGGCTGTTTTTCGAATTTTTTAAGTTGAATACCATCTTTTAGTGTATTTTTAATTGATTCTGCCAAATTATCCAGATCAATTTCTTCTCCAGTAGGAAGAATTTTTGTGATCAAAAGTAATTGTGTCATTTTAAGGTCCTTGAAAGTTGCATGATGGACATGTATAATTTCTAACTGCATCCCTGCAACTTTCACATCTCCAAATTTTATTATTATTATCACAGTTTGGACAATTAAATTTCACGCACTTATCATTTGGCATGATATGTCTGTGACAGCAACTGCAAATTGGCAATTCAATACTTGATGACATTCTAAAAATTGTCTTCGATGTACTCATTTATACCTTGCTTACCTTTTCAAATAATTAACGCATTAGCAAGCGTTTGATTTCCGCACCCATAATATTCTGAGCAGTACCCAGAGATTTTCGTATTCCAAGTAATTTTACTATAGACATTGCATGAAAATCAAAATCATCCTTGTTTGAAATTTCAGATATGATCTCAGGTGTAATTGTATCAAAAATCTTGTTTATGGTATTATTATTAATTTTTTCGAGGATCTTTCTAGCAATGCGCTGCTTTTCAAATTCTTTACCAAATTTTTTATTCCATAATTTTTGATACTGCTCCAGTTGGGATAGTTCTCCTGTCTCAAAATAATTTGCAATAGAATTACCTGCAATAATTCCACCCATTCCACATGAATAAATTCCTCCCGCAGTAGTTGGTTTTGATTGTCCGGCTGCATCTCCAGCTATTACCATATTATCGAAAGCAAATTTTTTGATTGGACCCTTAATCCATATTGGTGCAAAAATTTTTCTTATAGTAGAATACCTTCCTTTACTTTTTAGAAAATCTTCCATAGCCTTAGATACGTTAATTTCTCTTCCAGCTACTCCTACTTTACCTACTCCATTTTCAGATGGAATTATCCAGGCAAAAAAACCAGGATATTTTATCTGATCAAAATAAACTTCTACTTTACCACTTGAAATCCAGTCTGCATAAACCTCGTATTGCGCTGATAATAATATGCCATCTCTGTTATTATTAATCAGCCTGGAAACTCCTCTACAGTCAACTAGGATTTTACATCTGATATTACCATCTGATGTTCGCACTACATCACCAGTTTTTCCCTTAAAGCTTGTTTTAACCAAAATTTCTGCTCCAGATTGTTGAGCCTGACGTGCAGCTTGTTTGTCAAGTTCTCTTCTGTTAACTACGGCAACTTCTTGATTTTTTGAATTAATTTTGATCCTTTTTCTGGCAGGAGAATAAATCTCTGCAGAGTTGATCATACAATCAAACGTTTTTGGTGACGGTTCAATTCCCAAGTCGAGTAATGCAGACTTGCTAACCAATCCACCACAATGATCAGGTGTTCCAACCTCGAATCCTTCCTCTAAAACTAAAACAGAATACCCCTTTCTTCCAATCTCCCTGGCAGTTAGTAGTCCAGAAATACTGCCACCAGCAACTACTACGTCATATCCTTCCACAGACGATACAAATCTGTATTATACAATAAATGTTACCAGCTTTCGTGTATTATTTTTATTGAAGTGTTAAGTTTACAAAATATGTGGTATCTTTGGGCTATGATTGGGTGTGCTGCTCTTTGTATAGGTATACCGTTATACCTTGTTTACAAAACTGATAAAAGAAGGAAAACTGAACATGACAAGAAATTCAAACTTGGGCGTTTCTTGAAAAAGAAAAAAGATTAGAAACTAAATCTTAAATTATTACACAATCATAAAAATATGAAAAAGGTCTAGGTATATGGAACTTGAAAATAGATGGTGCGTAAAGTGTTTTTGTAAGACCACACAGGAAATACTTAATTCTGATCTGCAAATGGTAGGAAAGAAAACAAAATTTCTCTACAAATGTACAGTTTGTGGAACAATTAAACGAATGCCAAAATATCGTGGTATGGCTGAGAGTACATATTAATTTTTTAATTGGGTAATTTGATGTAATATGTGCAGTCTTGTTCAAAATGTCAAAAACATGTTTCTAAGATCTATAATTGTGAGCATACTGATAAAAAGAATTATTGTGTAGAATGCTACACAGAATTACACTATCACCTCACTGAAACATAAAGAACACTCGTTCCCGTTTCTATTTTTATACACTTGATAAATAATTTAGGAGACATTAAGAGACATTGATGATTATTAGAAATATCGGTACATGTCAAGTATTGGCCACAAACATTGTTTTGGATCAATTGCAAAGTTTTTCATAATACGTCATTCTTGTAAGTATATGGCAAACATTAAGCAAGTAATTGTTGTTAGAACTGATCTTGATATGGGAAAAGGAAAGATTGCTGCCCAAGTAGGGCATGCTTGCGTATTAGGCGCAGAACATGTTAGAAAATCAAATCCCGAGTGGTTTTCAGAATGGTGGCTAGGTCAGGAAAAAATTGTATTAAAAGTTGCAAATCTAAAAGAACTTGAACAAGTTAAACAAGACGCAATTGAGCTTAATGTGTCATGGTCTGAGGTAACTGATGCAGGTCACACACAGATTGCACCTGGAACTGTTACTTGTATATCTCTAGGTCCTGCACCTGAGGAAAAAATAGATAAAATCACTGGTGATTTGAAACTCATGTAAGGTCTTTTGAATTTGATTATAATCAGATATAACATGGATATACTTGTGTTTTAATTGTGAAAACAAAAACAAAAGGAATAATCTTTTTTGCGGTTGTTGCAGGAATCATGTTAGCTTCAGGAATTACAATTGCTATTCCTGGAACACCTTCTCAGGCTGATGACTTGGAAGTTTTTGTTGCAGGAGACGGTTACACTGATGAAGAACGACCACAATTTTGTAGTTCAAACGATAAACCAAAATCAACTAACTTTGTTACAGAATATAGGATACCTACAGCTTGTACTATGCCTCTTGCAATCACAACTGATCCCACTGGTACAGTTTGGTTTGCGGAAACAAACACTGGTAATCTTGCAAAATTTGATCCATTAACGAAGAAATTTACTGAGTATACCAATTCAAGATGGGTAGAAGCTGAAAGCCAACTGAAGCAAAAATTACGTTCCATGATGTGGGGTATGGATTATTCTCCAGATGGTGCTATTTGGTATACTGATAACTATACAGATTCTATATGGCGATTCTCAATAGCTGATGAAAAATACAATACAATTAATTTTCCAATATTGGAGGATCAAGAATCACTCCCTCAAAAATTACTTGTTAAGGGGTCAGATGTCATCGTAAATGATTTTTCTGGTGGCAAACTTACTTTTTTTGGCTATTCACAGCTGGGTGAATTAACTTATGCTGCAATCCCTTCACCTATTGATGGTTTTACCAGTGACTTTGCAATTGATTCAGATGATAACATATGGTATACAAACTGGAATCCAGATGGAACAGGCATTCTCATAAAGTTTGACCGTCCAGCATGGGAATCACAACTGGCAATATCTCCACAAGCAGATAGTCTTTTACTACAGGATTTCATTCAATTTTTTCAGTTTCCTTCTGGGATGTCAACACCAAATGGAGTTTCAGTTGGACCGGATCAAAATATTTGGATTGTTGATACATCAAGTAGTTATTTTTTCAGCTTTGATCGTGTAACAGAGGAATTTACAAAATATGCTACTTCAACGCCAACAATTGATTCCTATGGTAATGCTTCCGGCTTCATAAAATCTCCAGTATCTAGACCATACTGGATAGAACATTCTGGTGATAATTTAGTTATGAATGAGCAGACAGCGAATCGTATTGGCGTCTTTAATCCTTCCACTGAGACTTTAGTAGAGTACACTGTGCCTTCACGAAATCCAAACTGGTCAGATTGTGAGGGGATTGAATATTGTGGTATTGCCCAAGTCTTTGATTTTGCAATAGATGGAAAAAAAATCTGGTTTACTGAATGGGTGGAAAATAATATTGGTGTGGTTGATACGTCAATTCCTCTTCCCTTTTCAATTGATATAGATACTCAACCTATCACATTAGAGAAAGGTAAGACAACGAATATCTCGCTCCTCGTTATGTCTGAAGTGATTGAGGCTGGTACTGTCACTGTAAATTCATCTACAACATCTCTATTTTCAGACATTGTTATTTCACACTCCACAGAACCAGTATATCTTACAACACCACAAAATTTTTCAATATCAATTACTGTAAGTGAGAATGCATTACCTGATACACATAAGATTCTTCTAGGTGCATACAATGATGATATAGCTGTTTCCCAATTCATTACTGTGACAATAGTGTGATTCCAAAGATTGATTCTGAACTAGGAATAACAGTTTACACAACAGATTTTCCTGGATGTGGTGGAGCAATAAAACAACAAAATGAGGATTTTGTTGTTTCGGAAATCATTTCAGAAAAGGCTCATTCTCAGATTCATTTAGAATTTGGTTATGCTGTCTGCAAATTAAAAAAAAATGGAATTGATACTACACATGCACTAAGTGAGATTTTTAAAAAATATGGAATTAGGTTCAAATCACTCGGTCTAAAAGATGCGGCAGCTATAACTGAACAATTTGTTGTCACGACAAGCAAAATTAAACATGATTTTTTGATCGATGAATCAAGATACAGCCTAAAAAAAATTGGATTTACAAGCAAACCATTATCAAAAAAAGAGATGATTGGAAATCATTTTAAGATAAAAATCAGTGGCGTGTTTGATACGTTGTCGCAGTTTGAGGAATACGATAAAGTTTTGAACTTTTATGGTTACCAAAGATTTGGTTCAACTAGACCAGTTACTCACCTAATTGGCAAAGCGTTAATCCAAAAGGATTTTGTACGCGCAATTCATCTACTACTATCATTTACGTCTGAATACGATACACCAGAGAATACTGCGCTACGGAAAATAATGGCTGACAAATCAAAATATTCTGAGGCTCTAAAAATAATTCCAAATAGAATGGATCTTGAAAAAACTGCCTTGAAGGAAATGATAGAACATAATAATCCAGTTAAGACATTGCGCGCTTTACCGTTATCAATAAGACGATTTTTTGTTCAATCATATCAGTCATTCATTTTTAATAAAACATTGAGCTTGTCATTTGAAAATGGTGAAGAGATGTATTCCCCTCAAGCTGACGATATCTGTTATGATAAAAATGCTAATTTGGGAAAATTTGAAAACGATCCTTCTCAAAGATTAGCAATTCCTTTCGTTGGTTATTCATATTACAAAAAAACTCGCTTTCATTATTACATTCAAAAAATATTGAAAGATGAAGAAATTACGTCTAAAGATTTTTTTTCAAAAGAATTGCAAGAAATTAGCGGTGAAGGTGGTTTTAGAAACTCCTCGATAAAATGTGAAAACTATGTAGCGGATGATAATACTGTGTCATTTTCACTTTCAAGGGGATCCTTTGCCACTATAATCCTTCGTGAAATTATGAAGCCTGAAAACCCACTAGCATCAGGATTCTAGATACTATTGGTAACAAAACCGGTTCCTACCCGTGTGTTTGATTCATTTAGTCTTGTCCTAGATCTTATGGGTAAACAGAATTGATCAATTGACTAAATGATTTTTTGGTTTCTTGTTTAATCCATATTTTTTTACTATTTCATATGTCAAATTGGTTAGCTTCAAACGAGTCTGATTCCATAGTAGTGCGTTATTCCACTTTTGTGATTTTCTGTATAGCAGCTGTATCTGCTCTAAGTCTTTTTGTCATATTTCAACCTGTAATTGAAAGTATTACAGCAGAAACTCCTATCATAGTGAATATTATGTTTATACCAACATTCATTGTTGGATTTCTTTATGGGCTGAAAATTACTGAGCGTGTCATGAAGCCTTCAGATACGCGTAGTCCCATCAAGCGTGGTATTGTGAAGATGTTTCTCTTCTTCTTCGTTATTGGCGGTCTTTTCAGCTCAGTAAATTTTGCATTACACGGTGGTAGTATGATGCCAGATGGCTCTCCTTTTGATACTGGTATAATTGAATGGGCAATAGAGTTGATCACATACAATGGCGGAGTAACATTTCTAATTATATCCAGCATTGTTTTGATGGCTGCTGCCACTAGAAAAATAGTTGGACTGGGAGGTGGTTACTTGGGCAAAATTATTTCATTTGTTGGAACATTTGTTTTCTTTTCAATGGTTTCTGTTAGCCTTACACAGAGTGATCCTACTCATTCACAGGTATTCCTTTATACATTTTTCTACGCGGGAATAATATCCGGAGCATTATATGAGATGAATAAATTAACTACCAAGCAAAATATGTGGGAAGATTATTCAAACGGTTATCTGTAAATCAACTATTCATCATTCTGAGCGTTCTTCAATATTTCTTCTAATTCCTGATCCTGTATTACCCACATCCTGTACTTCCAACATTCTGCACTGTCAGTGTCCTTGTTTTCCCTGCATTCTTGCAACTGCATTTCATCCAACCATTTCTCACATTGTGGTTCTACGAAACCATTCACTTTACAGTCTTCAAAAACAGCTACTTGTTGTCTTTGAATAGTATCAGCAAAAAGGACATCATGACCTATGGTCAATTGTAAAATACCAATCATAGCGAGTGAAGCTGCCACCATAATCATACCATACCCAACTTTTCTATAATGATGAGGCTCTTTCACTGATTTCTGAATCTAAATTGGTGGCATTTAATCCTTAAGATAGATCTATTATACAATCAATGTTTTAGTAAAATCAACGGAAAAGAGAAAAGTAAGAACTTTTTAGCAGATATAATTGACTATTCAAATCCTTCACTATGAATTTTTGGGACCAATTAAACTGTCAGAATGGGGACCTCCCATGGAAGAAGTAGTGTACATTGTATTTTCAAAAAATAAGGATGTTTTTAACATGCTTTATGTTGGCGAGACAGGAAAAACGGAAGCTGGAGATTTTTTTACAAAAAACACTCAATTCAAGTGTTGGTTATCACATGCTGGAAACGAAGGAAATCTGTACCTTTCAATTTATCCAATGTGGGAATCTAGCGAGTCCCAGAGGAGGCAATTAGAAAATAAAATAATTTCAAGGTATAGACCGGTTTGTAATCATAGTATGGTTGATCAGGATACATTTACGGTTAGAAAAACTGAACCAGAACCTGAACCAGAACCTGAATCAGAAGACTAATTTCTGTTTTTTATTTTGAACATTTCCAAAGTTACTAGGTCTATTGCCTTTTTCAGATGCTCAAACTCCTTAAACAAGTTTATCTCTCCCTGAACAAGCACCTTGAGAACGCTTACCGTTGCCTTTTGATATTCATCAGTGGAAGAAACTTCAAGACCATTTACCCTTGACATAATATTATCAAGGTCCCTTATCGTGTCATCAAGAGGAATATGATCCTTCATACTAGACATTTTGCTGCTTGATATATGAATCATTTTTACAGTAATTCTTCATCAATTTTTTTTATAGCATCAGAATATTGCCTACAGTGGCAAGTTGGTATCATGCATTTACCTCGTTTAACTAGAGAATCATTTTCCGTTGATTCATGAGCTTCATCCGTATGGTGGCATACTATACAATTCATAAGTTTTAGAGTTAAACCAAATATTTTAAGGAATAAGAACTGCTCTAGCATCTATTTCTGAATTCTTAAGTTTAATCAAAGCTTCATTCGCTTGCTCCAGTGGAAAAGTTTCTGTGATCACCTCAAGTTTATTTTCATCCGAGATTCTGATCACATCCTCCATGTCTTTTCTGGAACCTATCAAGGTTCCTCTGATAGTTTTTTCTTCAAACGCCAAAAAATTAGGAATCTTACCAACTGTAGCAACAACCACCATTCCTCCCTTTTTGATTGATTTGATTGCTGTATCTGTCACATCATCAACTGGTGCAAAAACAATTGCAGCATCAAACAAACCATATTTTTTGTTAACGTCCTGTAGAAATTGTTCTTGACCAGATGAGTAAACAAAAACATTATCGGTTCCTAACTTTTTTGCCACATCAAGATGTTTTTCCTTCCTTGAAATTGCATTAACCTCACATCCTTCAATTTTAGCAAACTGTATTGCCATATGTCCTACTCCTCCTATGCCAAAGATTGCAATTTTTTTATTTTTTTTAGGCTCTGCAGCCTTTACTGCCTTGTAGGCTGTTATACCAGCACAAAATAATGGTGCTGCATATTCAGGCTTCATCGTGTCCGGGACCTTTGTTGCAAAATCCTCTGACACAGTAATGTATTCAGTATATCCACCCCTTAGAGATTCTCCGGTGACATCCATCTTTTCACAAAGATATTCCTTACCATCATTACAGTATTGACAATCCAAGCAGGAACCAAGCAAAGGAGTTATTCCTACTCTTTCACCTACTTTGAATTTTGTAACATCGTTACCAATTTCTACTATTTTTCCCACAACTTCATGTCCTGGAACTGTTGGTAACGTAGGCGGTATCCCAATGTCTTCCCAGTCTCCCTCTATCGAATGGAGTTGTGAATGACACACACCACATGCCTCAATCTTTACCAGAACTTCTTTTGGGTTTGCAATCTCATGTCTATCAATCTCAGTAAGCTTTAACGGGTTTGATTCTACGGGACCAAGTTTTGAAAGTAACATAGCGCGCATCTTCTCAGGCATAATATTCAACTTTGGTATCGGTTCTTAAATTTTTGTAAATAATAAGAATTAAAATCAATCCAAAATCATTCTAATTAATGGATTATAGGCTCACTGACGAGGATAAGGAAAGAGTAAAGCTTCTGAGCGAGGTTGAAAAAAACAGGTTAAAAAATTTGAGTCTTAAGCAGCTGATACGGTTACAAGAACTACTGGAAAAGAAAGATTATACCCATGAAAAAAAGGCGAATAAAGCAAAGAAGAAACTACTTAGCCAAATTAACGTGGAAATTTACAAACGTGATGACAGTGCCATCTGGAAATAATCAGATTACATACAAATAGCTTATTCCACCACAAGTTTTATGAGTGAAAACAAACTAGGTAACGAATCAAGCCCATACCTATTACAACACGCTCAAAATCCTGTACATTGGTATGCATGGAATGAGGAAGCACTTGATAGGGCAAAAAAAGAAAACAAGCCAATCTTTCTAAGTGTTGGGTACAGCTCATGTCATTGGTGCCATGTTATGGCACACGAATCATTTGAAGACGATGAGATTGCTAAAATTATGAATGAGAATTTTGTTAATATCAAAGTAGACAGAGAGGAGCGTCCTGATCTAGATGATATTTATCAAAAAGTTTGTCAAATGTCTACAGGGCAAGGAGGCTGGCCGTTAAGTGTATTTCTTACTCCTGATCAAAGACCATTTTACGTTGGAACATATTTTCCTGCAATCGATTCGTATGGAAGACCAGGATTTGGAAGCTTGTGTAGACAATTGGCACAATCATGGAAGGAAAAGCCAAAAGACATTGAAAAGGCAGCTGATAACTTTATGCAAAATCTAGATAAAATTCAACAATTTACTGCACCTTCTGAAATTGATAAATCAATACTTGATGAAGCAGCGATTAATCTCTTACAAATCGCTGATACGACATACGGTGGTTTTGGTCAGGCGCCAAAATTTCCAGCTACATCTGATTTATCATACATGTTTAGATACTCAAAACTTTCTGGAATATCCAAGTTTGAAAAATTTGCATTACTAACTTTAAAAAAAATGGCAAAGGGAGGAATTTTTGATCAGATTGGTGGTGGTTTTCACCGTTATTCTACTGATGCAAGATGGTTGGTACCTCATTTTGAAAAAATGCTATATGATAACGCATTATTGCCTATGGTTTATGCTGAAGCTTATCAAATTACCAAGGATATTTTTTTTGAGAATATTGTAAAAAAAACCCTTGATTATGTTATTCGCGAGATGACATCAAGTGATGGTACATTTTTCTCTGCACAAGATGCTGATACCAACGGTGAAGAAGGTCAAACATTCGTATGGAAGAAACAGGAAGTTGAAAAAATTTTAGGTGAGGATTCTAAAATCTTCTGTGTTTATTATGACATAACCGATGGCGGTAATTTTAAAGGTAATACGATCCTAGCAAATAATATTAATTCATCTGCTTTGGCCTTCAAATTTGGTAAGAGTGAATCAGAAATACAGAATGTAATTTCAAAATGTTCTGATAAATTACTTGAAGTTAGAAACAAGAGGGAGCAGCCTGGAAAAGATGATAAGGTTATAACTTCATGGAACGGTTTGATGATCTCTGCTTTTCTGTCAGGCTATAGAATAACTGATAATACAAAGTATCTTGACATTGCAAAAAAATCAATAGATTTCTTTCAAAGCAATTTTGAGAAAAATCATATATTGCATAGGACATTCAAAAACGGACAGCCAAAACTAAACGGATATTTGGATGATTATGCGTATATGGCAAACGCATCAATTGACATGTTTGAAAACACATCAGATTCAAAGTATTTGCTGTTTGCAACTGATCTGGCTGATTATCTAATAACACATTTTTGGGATGACCCTTCTAATGGTTTTTTCTTTACTGCTGATAATCACGAAAAATTGATTATACGACCAAAAAACAATTATGACCTTTCTATGCCTTCTGGCAATTCAGTCGCTGCATATATGTTGTTAAAATTGTACCACATAACTCAAAATAAACAATTTTTAGAAATACCCAAAAAAATTCTTGAATCAAAAGCAATAGCTGCAGCTGAAAATCCATTTGCATTTGGGTATTTACTCAATGTGTTGTATCTGTATTATCAGAAACCAACTGAAATTACTATAATCAACAATAAGGATTCTGAACTTGTTTCAAGCCTACGAAAGAAATTCTTACCAGAATCAATTATGGTTATGGTTAAAAATGAAAAAGATCTCACTGCATTATCTAAATATCCATTCTTTTCTGGCAAGGAGTTTCAACAAACTGAAACAAAAGTTTTTGTCTGTAAGAATTTTAGCTGTTCTTTACCACTTTCTAATTTATCTGAGATAGAAAAAGAACTCTAAATTTTTTTCAGATCTACTTGTAATTTTTCGCCAACCTGTGGTCTTCCCATCTTATCATATTTGTTTTTAGGCATCGTAATTGTGATATTTGTCTGGGCGTAACTTTTTACTTTGATAGTTGGTTGTGAATGAAGAATTGCTTCCAAAAGAGGCATAACTTGCTCTTTTGTTTCAGTGTCTAATTTCTTGGATACGTTTTCCATGATTAACTGTTTTTGGGATAATGGTTCGGTTTCAACATCTTCAGTTAATGAAATCTGCACTGCGTTTCCATTATCAACTATTTGTTTGATTACATATGGAACTATTTCAGACATGTTTTTCAAGTGTTTTTTTAGGATTTATTTCTAACTCGTAGTATTTTGAAGTTTTATACTAACTCATTTTTTCCTATTATCGCGTCTTTTATCATTCTGGCATTTATCATGATTATCTCTGTGAATTCTTGCATATCATTCGAATTCACAGTTTGCTTCTGATTTGTGTATACTTGAAGAAAGCTTGAATAAATACAACCAACTATTATGCCAAATGCAGTATCTTGTACCGAGTCAACTTTCGGACTGTATTCTTGAGCCATTTCTTTGTATGATTGGGCTTCTGTGATGTAATATTGAATTTGGTTGTCCAAAAACTCTTTGATTTTATTAGGAATTGTCAATTTATCACTGATAAACAATCTAATTAAAACGATTTAAAATCCATCCTATGTTAGTTACACGTGTTATGTTTTTTGTGACAACAGATGGATTTTTAGTTAATACAATATATGCTGAAAGCGAAGCTATTAACAATACACCTGAACCAAAAGGAAACTCTGGTACTGCAGTATATTCTTCAGATTCAGCAATAAGTGAGTAATCTACAATGTTATCTGTATTGTCTCCGCCCGGTATGGCGATTAAAAAGAATGTTTCATCATTTGCTCTCAAGTAGTCTGGTTCTGTTCTAATTTGTGAAACCGCTATAACATTGCCATCTCTATCATACAGTGTAGCAATCACTTTAACCATATTTGCTGTTGCATCTCCATTGTTGGCAACAGTTCCTTGTATTACCAGATTATCAAATTGGGTATAACTAAGTTGAGATGAAGTAATCTCGATAACTTGGCTTTTTGGGTGTGTAATTTTATAATCAATATCTAATATGTACGAGTCAACTCCTTCAATGTTTTCTGTCATAGTGATATCAAAGACGCCTTTCATACCAGGCATGATTACGTTGGTCAGTGTTTCCGTATTTGTTTGATGAATTATTTTATCATCTGAATAAATTGTCGCAAATATATTGACTTGGTTTAACGGTTTATCTGAATCATTTATAACCTCACCAACTATGTGGAGTGTGCCATCATACCCAATATAGTGATAATCGTTTTCGATATATGGTTGAGCCCAAACGTCGGGAATCACAAAGATCAATAAAATAAGAAACACACTGAATATTTGCAATACGATCTAATCTATAATATAATTAATGAAGTTATGGGTTCATCATTCCCTGTGCCCGTTTATATTCAGCTAAGGCAGCCATTTCGTATTCAAATGATTCTTGCAGTAAAGTATCAGATCTAATATGGGCAGCATTGTTGGCAGTTCTAACCCATTCAATGATTTGGATGTCACTTTGGAGCTGTGTTTTAGAGGACAGCTTGAAAAGTTCTACTGCTTTTTCAAAACCCTTTGGTGTTAGCAGAAAATTGTACCGCGAAATAATCTCACCCATTTCTTCTTCATGCTTTTTAGTAAATTCTAAAAAACTCTCCCTGTCAATATTTCCCTCTTTAAACATAGAAATCTTGGAATCTAGAGAATGAGTAACATTTTTCAAATCATCTTGAATTACCTTTAATTCATTTCCAAATGTTTGACCTCGAGTTTTTGCCTGCTCATTTGAGTACATAAAAAAGATCGTTGATGAAATTATTATTAATCCAATGACTACAGCGGCATATGTGACAGTGTTTTTCTTTTTTTTGGTGCTATTTTTCAAAATTAACCAATATAGTTGCCTTCAGCATCGCTCTTTAGCTCTACCGTCATTATGGTACCACTGATAAACGAAGAATTTCTAATAGTTCTTACTCGTGCAATGTCTAAGTGATATGGGAAGACTTCAACTATAATATTCCCAATTTGAGGATTATCTGGAGCATCTGTTAGCTCAATATCTTCTTTTTTGATGCCAAGTTGCTGTAATTTTTTTACACTATGTTGAATTAATGGTTCTGGGTATTTATGATCAAGGACATATACTGTTCCAGTATATTCGATATTTTCCAACTATAATTAACCATCAGTTAGATCATATAATCATTCGGAATTAACTACGGTAAGTGTCATTGTACTAACAACACGTGTTAACCTCCTTATCTTCATAGAAACGGTTTCTTCGAAGTCGTTTTGTGAGTTTGTATTGATTTCAGCAATAATATCATATGCCCCAAAAGTAACGTAAGCTTGCGAAACTTCAGAAATTTTAGTTAATTCCTCAATAATATATTCCTCAGCGCCAAGGTCACAATTCATCAGAACAAATCCTTTATGCATATTAAACTGACTTCCTTTCATTATCTGAGCTTACCTTTAAAGTCTTCTCAGAATTATTTTTTAGATTTACCAACGCTTCTTTTTGCTGAAATAACTGTGTGTAATTGGTTGTATTTTCTTTTTTCTTTTGTCATATTTGTCTCTTGCAGCCCTATACCGATTAGAAGCTTTACTTGATTTATTTCCTCTTCGATGAAATGATTGTCGTGTTGATTCCCGTCTTTTAAGAGGATCAGGAATCTTAATTTCTATTCCGAGTTTTTCATTGAGGTCAGTCATTTTTACTTTTGTCTGTTTTTTAATTTCATTCCATTCACCAACTGACGAATATGAAACAAGTGTTATCGCTCTTCCCTTGCCACCTGCCCTAGCAGTTCTACCTATCCTGTGAAAGTAAACCATGTCTTGGTTTGGAACATCATAATTAATCACAAGAGCTACTTGCGGAATATCTATTCCTCTTGCAGCAACATCAGTAGCAACCAATATGTTAGCCTTTGCTTTTCTAAATCGTAACATCGTTTCTTCACGTCTGTGTTGAGACATATCACCCTCAATAGAGACAACACTCTCACCAGATTTGTAAAGAGATTTCGCAACTAGTCGTGTTCTAATTTTTGTTGAGCAAAATACTATACACTGACCAATATTACCATGAATAAAATCAAGTAAAAATTTTGATTTTTCTCTGTCCTTTATAACTAAAAATGATTGATCTATTCCAGCACCACTGAGATCATCCGAATCAACAAGAATTCTTTTTGGTGATTTCATATTAGTTTCCGCCAATCGCATTATTTCTGGTGGCATAGTAGCAGACCATAGTGACGTAGTTTTTTCTTCCGGCGTCAAATCCAAAATAAATGTAATGTCATCGATAAAACCCATGTCAAGCATTACATCAGCTTCATCAAGCACTACATGTCTTATATTGTTCAGTTTTATAGTTCCTCTTTTCAAATGGTCTATTAGTCTTCCTGGTGTAGCCACTATGATTTCCGGTTTTTTTCTTAGTGCATCAAGTTGTATACCCATACCCTGCCCGCCATAAATTGTAGCCGTTTTGGTCCCTGTATTTTTTGCAAAACGCTTTATCTCGGATGTTATTTGTAGTGCTAGTTCACGTGTAGGTGCCATTATGATTCCTTGTATTCCTTGATTAGGAACAATCAATTGTATCATTGGGAGTGCATAAGCAGCTGTCTTTCCAGTTCCTGTATGAGCCTGTCCAATCACATCATTACTTTCTAATAAAACTGGTATTGCACGCTCTTGTATTGGAAACGGTATAACAAATCCAGCATCATCAAGTACATTTAGTAATTTTTTTTCTAACCCTAATTTTTCAAACTTTGTCATTTTCTTCATCTAATCATGACGAAGAACGCTTTGCCTAATTCGTCATTATTTTATAAATCACATTTTTGAGTACGTCTAATAAACGCTTGTTACAGGCATTGTATATGCGTTTGTGAATTTGAATAAAGCCAATGGCGAGATTTGGACTCACGACCTGCTGATTACAAATCAGCTGCTCTAGCCAGGCTGAGCTACATTGGCATGTCGTTGTACAAGTCTGGAGATTTTAAAATGTTCTTAAAACGCATTATTATAATACCACTTTAATAGCGAGAAATTAGTAGAAACCCAATGAAGTATATTCCACCGAAAAAACTCAAGGTTTTGATGATTATGTTTTTCGGGGCTGCAGGATTCGGTATTTTTACGGGATTAGCTGTTGCATCTAGTGGTATGCAGGGATTGATTATCACATTACTAGGCGTGATAAATTTATGTCTTGGTGGACTGATGGGTTTTCTTTTGCTGACACAAAAGCCCAAGGTACGTGATAGTAGGAAAAAAAAGTAAAATTCGTTTAGATTCCTATCTAATGTTGGAAATGAAATTTTTAATAATGAGAGAAAGTTGACAAAGATTTGATTTGCTTGATCTAGTAGCAAAAAAAATATTTCTTACTAAGGGGATTGGTATAGCGGATGACAAATTAACTAGTTTTGAATTTGCACTAAGGAATGCAGGTATTGCTGGAACTAATATTGTGTTAATCTCTAGTATTTTTCCACCAAATGCAAAACTCATTTCTCGAAAAGATGGTCTAAAAATGATAAAGCCAGGACAAATCCTATTCACTATTTATTCTAGAAATCAGACAAACGAGCCGCAAAGACTAATTTCTGCATCCGTGGGAGTAGCTCAACCATCAGACAGAACAAAATATGGTTATCTTTCCGAATATGAAACGTTTGGGAAAAGTGAGAAGCAGGCTGGTGATTACGCTGAAGACATTGCTGCACAAATGTTGGCATCTTCACTGGGAATCTCGTTTGATATTGATAAAAGCTGGAATGAGAAACGTCAGTCCTGGACTATTTCAGGCCAAATATATAAAACAAAAAATATTACGCAAACTGCAAAAGGAAACAAGTATGGAAAATGGACAACTGTTTTTGCCGCAGCAGTTTTAGTTATTTAAAAATTAATTTCCCTATACTTTTTTACAAGTTTTAATGTTACCATTGCAGGTACAACCAAATACATTCCCATATTAAGCAGAATTATACCAATGCCATATCCCAGCATTTCAGATTCAGAGTCGATGTCTGTAAACTGTAACAATGTTAGTGATGTCAATAGAGGAGTTAGCGTTAGTTTCACAGCCTCCTTGAATATTGGATTCTCTCTTTCATAATCAGCTATTGTTGGACTGAACGAGTAATACAAATGATTGAAACCAGTCATAAAGTTAGTTCCTGATTCTGTTTGGAGTACAGTATTGTCACGAATCTCTCTCAAGAATTGAACTTGTGGCGCCATTTCA
>LUMJ01000859.1_pt1 | contig 20529 bp, 21 predicted proteins | sample 729631 | NCBI WGS metagenome assembly LUMJ01 (sample SAMN03860266, study PRJNA289734) | marine metagenome | biome: seawater column; feature: ocean; material: water; isolation source: Red Sea water column Station 22 - depth 500m | place: Saudi Arabia: Red Sea | collected 2011-10-15 | depth 500 m
TAAACCATAATATTTAACCGATTTTTTCATGAATCAGATCATGGTATATTCTGCATTATGGGTTTTGAAAGATCATTCAGATTGGTAATTGTGACTTTAACTGCTATATACATACCCTCTTGCGTGGAGAATCTTATCACTGTCCACGTCCACCCGGATGGGCAATATTCAATGCTCTTCAGGACAAAAGGAGATTCCACCGATGTGTTTGACAGTGATTTCCCACACCCCTCCGGTCCGGAATGGAGTACACATATTTCAAAAGAAGTCAATAATGAGACCGATGTCTGGACCATGCTTACCACTGGAATGATCGGCGGTTCGTATATATTTACATCCCGGTCAGATTCACTCACATCTTTGCAACATCCCATTCAAGTGACCAAAAAAGAAGGTTATTTCGCCACACGATATATTTTAAGGAATGTCTTTATTGGAAGGCAGGTCTACCGAAAATATCCAGCTTTTGCACAAAGCCTCCAGCAAAGCGATGAAGATTCCACCCGATGGCTGGAAGATGTCTTTATTTATATGACCACACAGGGATTAAAAGATCTTCAAAAAGATCCCGAAACTACCATTAATGATGAATTAGCTGATCGGATCGAAAATCATATACGAAATACAATGGTACGTATTGGACAAAAAGATCTGTTTGAAGAATTGGAGAATAAACTATCATTTATCGATCAAATGCTCCGTCCGTTCAGCAAGGATCTGCCCATTGGTTACGTTACTTTGTTAAGTAATGCAACAGACGTTTATGAGGAAGAACTAAAACTCACCAATGATCTACATGATGACCAGTTTGAATATCGTGCTATGATGCCGGGAGTCATTTCATCCACCAACGCAGACACCATGATCCAGGATACCTTATTCTGGTCCTTTGGCCTCCAGAAATTTTTGAATGATGACCATATTATTGAAGCATCATCCGTTGTTTATTCATCCCAAAGGATCCAGACAGCTGTTATCATCATAGCAGTCTTGTTCCTGACAGTTTTATATTTCACATATCGAAGAGGACAAAAATGAACCGATTGATCTTTCTACTGATCCCTTTGTTGATCTTTGCAAAACCCAAATTCAATGATGCGGATCTCAAATCCATGGCTCCCCGTTATTTTCAACGTAATCATTCAGCACCAAAACTGCTAGGGGTGAATATCTACCAAACTCGTCAAGGCCGCGTGTTCCAAGTGGACATCATGACAGATCGGAATCGCTCAAATGAGGACATGGGGTTTGCATATTCTGCGTTGACCAATATCGGTCAGTATGCCAAGAAAAAATTTAATCAGTTCATCGTTGTGATGCACAGCGATGTTCGTGGTGAACCACCACAGATCTGCGTTGGAAAAGCAAAATGCAGTCTGGATACATTCATTCATAAACGAGTCACCTATGACAAATGGTACAAAGATTGTATCCATTTCAAGGAGATGTGAACTGGCGTTTTATCGTCGTAAATTCCAGAAAATTTTTAACGTATTTAAGGACGCATTATGATCAAGCTTTTTACTGAACACCCGCGATCTGTTGGGGAATCTTATTTGGAACACGGATTCAAAGCCATTGGTTACAGCATTCAAATGCTGTTGGCCACTGTTTGCTGTTTAATTCACGCAATATTTCCATTTGTATTTCAAACCACTGCAAGCAATATTGCCCGGAAAATATCCATGGATGTGGATGACAGGCGAAACGAAGGGGCCTGATCATCCTTGAGACTTATTCTTTTTTTACCTTTCATATTCCTATGGGGTGAAACAGGCACACCTGTTCCAAAAGGCCCATTCCCAAAAACAATGAAGGTCATGCATCGGCCTGATGATGTGGTCTTCGATTCCCGTCCTTACGATATGGATCTGTTTGTTGATCATTCAGATGAAGAGATTGTAAATGTAAGTATATTTTTCAAAACGGATGCAATGACCCATTTCATAGAGCATCATTTAACAAAAACTCGAGCCCGATATCGTTTTCGATTCAATCCCGCCATTACACCTGCAGAATCAATAACATATTTTTTTGTGGTTACGTTGAATGATGGTTCGGTTCATGCAGCACCATTGAATAAAAACGGGTATATAGACGTAGTAGAACGAAAATTAGTGGACCCGGTAGAATATTTTAAACGACGCCTCGCATCTCGCAGATGAACGAAGAAAAGCGGATCCATGAACTCCGGGCTGATCTGAATGATCATAATCTAGAAGAAAAATATCCTGACCTTATAACACCCGATTCACCCACCCAGCGTGTGGGTGCCAAGCCATCAGAAGCATTTGGATCCATCACTCACCGCATCCCCATGCAATCATTGGCCAATGCCATGGATACAGATGGGATATTGGCATTTCATGATCAACTGACACGCAGGCTGGGCGATGATCGATCCATAGAATATATCGCTGAACCCAAACTGGACGGACTTGCGGTAGAACTGGTTTACGAAAATGGACAACTGATCAATGGTTCCTTCCAGGGATACGGAACCCCCGGTGAAAATATCACTCAAAATTTGAAGACTATTCGAGCTATTCCCCTTTCTTTACGAACCACGCAAAACAAAACGCCTGAATTATTAGAGGTTCGAGGTGAAATATTCATGACAAAGGCAGGGTTTGAATCCCTGAACAAAGAACGTGAAGCCGATGATGAACCATTTTTCGCCAATCCTAGAAATGCAGCAGCCGGGAGTTTACGGCAATTGGACCCGGCCATCACTGCCACACGGCCTCTATCCATTTATTGTTACCAGGCCGGATCGATCAACGGAGCCCGTTTTGATACACACCATGAATTTCTATCAGAATTGAAAGATTGGGGTTTTCCTGTAAATCCAGAGATCCGAGTTCTGAAAAATATTCAAGATGCCATTCAATACCACTCTGATCTGGAAAATAGACGGAATGACCTACCCTATGAGATCGATGGTTCTGTCATCAAAGTGAATGATTATGGACTGCAGAATGAACTGGGATCCCGAAGCCGTTCCCCCCGTTGGGCCATTGCGGGGAAATTCAAGGCACAGCAAGAAACAACCGTCATCAATGATATTGAATTATCGGTAGGTCGAACAGGTGCTGTCACACCGGTGGCAAAACTGGAACCGGTAAAAGTAGGCGGTGTTATGGTATCCAACGTGACACTCCACAACCAGGATGAGATCCAGCGGAAAGACATTCGGGTTGGAGACACGGTTCTTATCCAGCGCGCTGGAGATGTAATCCCCCAAGTGGTGAAGGTGGTCCTGGATAAGCGCCCAAATAATTCTAAACCATTCACGTTCAGCAATCAATGTCCTGTTTGTGGGCATGATGTCCACCGGCCGGAAGATGAAGCTGTGGCCCGCTGCCAGAACCTTTCCTGCCCGGCACGGGGAAAAAGCTCATCGACCAATTGGTGGATACGGGGCTGGTCAATTCTGTTGATGATCTCTATAGATTAACACAAGAACAGTTAGCCGGCCTAGAGCGCATGGCGGAAAAGTCTGCAGAGAATATTATTACAGCACTGGATGGATCCAAGCGAATCTCATTCCACCGCTTTGTTCATGCCTTGGGAATACGGAATGTAGGTGAGCATGTGGCCAAAGTACTGGAGAAGGCATTCAATTCAGATATGAACATATTTATGGATGCAACAGAAGAAGAGCTTGAAGCTATCGATGAAGTGGGACCCATTGTGGCAAAGACCATTGTGCGTTTTTGGTCCGATGAACAGAATGCCCAGATCGTGAACAATTGTTTTGAACTTGGAGTAACGCTCAAAAAAACAGAGGTTGAATTCGATCAGATATTTCCTGGGATGACCTTTGTCTTTACCGGATCACTGGAACAATTCACTCGCAAGGAAGCAGGGGAAATGGTGGAAGCGAGGGGCGGCCGTTCAGCTGGTTCTGTCAGCTCAAAAACGAATTACGTTGTGGCCGGGCCCGGTGCCGGTTCCAAGCTGAAAAAAGCCAGCGAATTGAACATTCCCGTTTTGACCGAGGAAGAATTTCTGGAAATGGTTCAATGAGATCGGTCCAGTTAATATTAACGATTTCATTCTTATTAGGGAATGAGGGGATTCTTTCATCCATTGAGATAGCAAGCGGATTTACAAAACCGGTATACGTCTGCCAGCCAACTGGTGAGCATGAGCGGTTATTTGTACTGGAGCAAAAAGGGATCATCAATATCATCAAAAATGGGAAGAGGGTACGTAAACCTTTTGCCGATCTGCGGGACAGGATCCATAATCCCATTTTTACGGGAGATGAGCGGGGACTACTGGGGCTGGCTTTTCATCCCAATTACCAGGAAAATGGATTCGTATTTGTAAATTATACCGATGAAGACGATCATACCATCGTTTCCCGTTTCAACGTATCTGATGATCTGAAGATTCAGAAAAAGGACTTATTAAACTAAAGCAGCCATTTTCCAACCATAACGGCGGCCACATGGATTTTGGTCCCGATGGATATTTATATATTTCTGTGGGAGATGGCGGTAAATGGGGAGATCCTTATGATCATGCTCAAAACATTAAGACGCTTTTTGGGTCCATCCTGCGTATTGATGTGGACAATGGTGATCCTTATTCCATCCCCAGTGATAATCCATTCATAAATGATCCAAATGCAAAAGGTGAAATATGGATGTACGGCCTGCGGAATGTGTGGCGGTTCTCCTTTGACCGGGAAACGGGCGATGTCTATTTGGGAGATGTGGGCCAGGACCTTTGGGAAGAAATTGATTTTGTATCTTCCGAAGAAGCCGGCGGACAGAATTTTGGCTGGCGCGTCATGGAAGGCAACCATTGTTATTATCCAAAGGTAAATTGTAACCCCATTGGCATTCTTCCCATTTTTGAATACCCAAACGACGCCAATTATATGAAAACGCTGATGGGGATGGATGAACCAAATGTGGATGGTTGCTCTGTTACAGGTGGATATGTATATCGTGGATCAGCTATGCCGAGCCTCCAAGGAACGTACTTTTTTGCCGATTACTGTTCCGGAAATATTTGGACATTTAAAGAAGAAAACGGAAAAGCCGTGGACTTTCAAAACCGAACAGATGAGATCAACCTTGCCGGTGGAAAGTGGACGAATTATATCTCCTCATTTGGTGAAGATAATGAAGGAGAACTTTATATTGTGGACTATAATGAGGCGATCTATAAACTAGTCCCCCGAGAATGAAGACACCTGACAGAGCCTTGGTAAAACTCCAGGCCATAAGCGGCCTGATGTTTGCTACTTTTCTGGTTCTCCATTTATCAAACCTGATTATAGCTTCTTTGGGTCAGTCTGCTTATGACAGCTACATGGAATCGGTCCGCTCCTATTATCAGTTTCCATTGATCGAGATAGTTGTAGTTGGAGGTGCTTCTTTACTGCATATCTATGCCTCTCTTACAAGGGGTTTCCGAAGGAGAAAAGCTGATAAAGCAAAAGGTGAGACAAAGAAGCCTTCATTGCGTATAAAGTTTCATCGTTATAGCGGCTATTTCATATTCCTAGCTTTTTTTGGCCACGTTCTTGCCACCCGGAGCCCCAGCCTCATCTTTGGTATGGATGTAGATATGTCCTTTCTTCATTTCAGTCTCACTATTGCTCCATGGTTCTTCTACCCCTATTATATTCTGTTGGGGACGTGTGGTATCTACCATATGACAAATGGTATTATGTCGGCGTTGCGTACTTTGAAAATCAATGTTCCAAAGCAGTTAACCGCTCCATCCTCCAAGATCTTTTGGTCATGGGTTTGTATTGGTTTTATCATTACCATTATCAGCGTATTGAATATGGGCGGCATTCTCACAAAGATCCATGACACCCGCTACGATGAATGGAAAGAATTTGCATTGCGGTTCTATCCCGCTTCATGGGTTGAATAAACAGGTAATAAGTATTATACAATCATCATTAAACTTGGGGTACAGAAAAAGGGAAATTCAAAATGATGAAAATTGAAGATATTGTGGATGATATTGTTCTATTGATCCTTGCAGAGAATGAACCATTGAAAGAATTGGGCATTTCTCAAAATAAGCTTTTTGCCAAAGTAACTGGTTATGATGAAAATGGAGTTTGGATCGAAAATCCCGACTTCCACATCCCAGATCCAAGTAAGAACGATCCAAAAGCATTTCAGTCTGTGACAGCATCCATCTTGGTGCCCTGGCCATTTTTGATATCCATTGTTCATTTTCCCAATGTGGAGGGTTTTGACTTTCCCAGCCCCTTTGATGCCAAGATCGGCTTTGATCTGAACAATTGAACCCTCCAGCCGTTCATATTGCTGATCTTCGTAAATCTTATGAAGATACCGTAGCCCTCCGTGGTGTAAACCTGACCATTGAGGATGGTGAATTCTATGGCCTCCTTGGACCCAATGGAGCCGGCAAGACCACCACTATTCATATATTGACAGGGCTGGTCCTAAGGAACGAAGGGACAACGCAGATCTACGGTAAAGATACAGTGAATGATTTCCGATTCACGCGGTCTCAGCTTGGAATAGCACATCAGGAATTGCCTGTGGACTGGTTCTTCCCCATAGAAAAGTTGCTTTACTTCCATGCCGGTTATTATGGTATCCCCGTTAGTGATGCAAAACCACGAGTGGATGAATTACTGGAACGGCTTGGTTTAGCTGAAAAACGAAAGTCCCGTCTTCGGCAGCTTTCCGGAGGAATGAAGCGAAGGTATCAATTGGCAAAAGCATTGGTCCATGATCCCAAAGTCATAATCCTGGATGAACCGACTGCAGGAGTGGATGTTGAGCTGCGTCATGAACTATGGGACTACCTTCGTGAATTGCATCAGCAAGGGAAAACCATCCTCCTCACCACACATTATATTGAAGAGGCAGAGCTTCTGTGTGAAAAAGTGGGCATCATTGATCGGGGCAAGATCATCAAAGAAGGATCCCCAAAGGAGCTCACCAGTGAATTGGGAAAAGCAGGGATCAACGTGCAACTTACTGGTTGGACAGACGAATTGAAAGATGACCTGTCAGAATTTTCATACACCAAAGATGATGGACGGCTCCATTTTTCCGTTCGTGATCCGGAAGAAGCCATGGCACGGATCATCCAGATCCTTTCCAATAAGGGGTGTCATATTCAAAGTGTCTCCACTGAAAGATCGTCCTTGGAAGATGTGTTTTTGAATTTGACAGGAAAAGGGATCAATTGATGAATTGGGTTGGGCTATCCACTTTAACCAAACGGGAAGTGGGACGATTCTTTACAGTCTATAGACAAACCGTTCTGCCGGGTCTTATTTCTTCTGCATTATATATACTCATTTTTGGATTCACATTGGAAAGGCGTATCAGTGAGATCGATGGTGTCCCTTATACCCTCTTCATCCTACCGGGATTGATCATGATGAATACTCTGACCAATGCCAGTTCCAACACGTCTTCATCCATGCTTCAGATGAAATTACTCCAACAACTTCCGGACATTCTGACCGCACCCCTATCCAGCCTTGAGATCTGCCTGGCCTATATCATAGGTGGAACGGTTCGGGGCGTCGTGAATGGCGTGCTGGTCATGATTCTTGGAGTGCTATTGATCGATATGCCGGTGGTTCAGCCACTGGCAACCATAGGGTTCATTTTTCTGGTCTCCTGGGCATTTGCCAGCATGGGATTATTATTGGGTCAATTGGCTGATAACTGGGATCAGCTTGCCATGCTCCAGAATTTTTTCTTAACGCCATTGAGTTTTTTGGGAGGGATATTTTATTCCATTCATATGCTGCCGAATTGGGCACAGGAATTATCTCTGATCAATCCTATTTATTATATGATCAATTGTATCCGGTATACTGTTCTGGGGGTTTATGATACTTCACCATTCAACAGCTTTCTTATGGCACTGGTCATGACCATCATCTTTACTGTAGCTTCCATATTGTTGATGAAAAGTGGGAAGAAGATCAAACAATGATCAGAAAATTAACAGTGTATTTGTTTTTTGCTGTAGGATTAATAGCTGAAGAGTTAGCTGTATGGGATCAATTTGCCAGAACCGGTTTATCGAATGATAATGAGCAAAATGGTGGGCATGCATTCTATCGTGTAAAACGGACCACTGATAATACATTTCACGATCTACGTATTTTTGGTTATGGGTTGGAAAAAGATTCTTATGCGTATATGCGATATAAAAGCAGCGTAAAATACACTCCTCAAGGGAAGCTGTATCATTTCACCACTGTGTCTTATCAAAAGAATACACGGGCGGAACTGGATCTGAGATATCATTTTAACCAGGGGTTTGGATATTTCATCAACCAATATAAAATGGGACATATTCATACCGAATTGGGCCATGCTTATGATATGTCAGATTATTTGAACGATACCCGCAAAACATCGTATATCAAGAGTGGTATTTTTTGGGATCATGATCATAATAGATTCAGCATTAAATTAGATGCAGAATTATTCAAACAGATCAGTGACATTGTTTCAACGGATCAGTCTAGAGTTCAATTATTTACTGAACTTGCCTATCATTTTAATAAAACATGGTCCATCATCGTTGGATATGAACAGGATCAATATTTGGAACAAGGCGAAGATCCTCGGTCTTATTTCATTTCATTGGGGTGGAATAACTGATTCTGTGATATTCGACACAAACACTGATCCTGAACGGACTTAACTTGACCATTAAAATATAATAATGTTTAAACGATTCCTGCTTTTACTTATACCTCTTTCTTTCATTTCAGCCCAAAAGATCGACGCCACCGTCACTGATGAGAAAAAACGCCTTTTGGTCCTTGCGTCGAATAAAAACACTCCAAAAGATGCCATCGAAAGAAAGGTCTCAAAAGTAGTTGCTGAAGTGGCCAGTAAGCTCGGCCGTTATGAGGTCATTGACCGAAACAATCTGGAAACGATCTTGGATGAATTAGCGCGGAAAATAAAAAAGATAATGACGACGATGATGACGAAAGAGGGTTCTGGGAAATGGTGGTGTATGAAACAGTGAAAGGTGCTATTCGTTCCTCTACAACTCCCAAAAATGAAGAACTCTACCCCAACAACATTGAAACCATTATCCATGGAAACATCATTTTATTGGATCTTGAAACGGGCCAAACCATCAATACATATACCTTTACCGGGGCCCACACAGGCGGCAGCAGAGGAAGATCTTTGGGGATCGCATTAGATGTATTAAAGCAAAGTCTTACACGTTCTTTGAAGGAAATGTTTATCATTCAGTCAGAGGTCATTGAAGTGAAGGGGAGTAAGGTTACCGTTTTCCTGGGAAGCGATCTGGGGGTAAAAAAGGGGACCATCTATGAGATCTCACGGCTGGATAAAAAACGAAAGATCGGTGACAAGGAGATAACAGTTCCAGGGAGTACAGTTGGTTTAGCCCGTATCAATCGTACCAGCGGTGATGCCAGTTTGGGAACGATCATTCGGAAATGGGGCCGGATCAAACCAGGATATCAGGCAAAGGAATTGTTAGATCCTCCATTGGGAGGTCTTGGTTTAACTCTACGTTATAATTATGAAGAAGAACGCGTTGATTATGCTGACTTTTTAATTCAAATAAAACCGTTGAACAGATTTGGCGGATTTATAAACATTGGCGGTGGTGCCATCTATGACAGTAGAAATGACAGGGATGGGATCTTTTTATTTGGAGGTGGACTCATTTATAGATTTTTGTATACTCCACAATTCAATTTAGGCGCAGTGGTGGATCTCCCCCTTTCTTATATTTTTAGGGAGGACGATTCCGGCAATGATGTGAACTCCCTATTCTTCGCACCACAAATCGGACTCCAAACAGAGATCATGATCAACCGTAAGATGGATATGGTCATTCGGGGAGGGATCAGTGCTGCAGGTGCAAACAGCAAATGGACCTATTCAGAAGGCGAAGGTGAAGATGTAGAAACATTTAACGCTGAATGGGACGAAAGAGGCGCGCCTTCAGTAGATGCTTCGGGATTGTACGTAAACGTCAGTCTTCGATTTTTACCCATTGATATCGATCATTGATCGATAAGAACATCCTTTATCAAATCTAGATCCCCATCGATCTTATCGTTTGGAACAAGTCCCAGTATTTCAATTATCAGTGGATAAATATGGATATTCTCAACGGTGCCTCTCTCATAACCATTCTTGAAAGCCGGGCCATGAGCTAAAAAAATGGCCTGCATACTTTGGAGAGTATTATCATAACCATGATCTCCAAAAATGAATGAACCGGAAAAATCCCTTCTGTTTTTTCTGATGGTCCATCCTTCATCCGCAACGATCAAAATGTCTTTGATGCGGTAGTGATCTCTGTAATGATAACGAGCAGGTATCTCGTCTTTTCGATAGACTGAAATATTTTTTACTTCTTTTAATGATGTGTATGCTTCATTTAAGGCGCTTTCATCGTTTCCATATAAAAATGAAAAAGGACCTCTGCCTTCCATTTCAACTTTATCCAGATCAACATATTTGTTCAAATAAATGGCATTTTTTGATCTCACCTCCACCATTCCGTGATCACTTGTAATGATTATATTGAGTTGCTCTGCTATGGATAGATCAGACAAAACTTCCATCAGCTTACCGAGGACACCGTCCATTTCTTCCACTTTTTTTCGGGTTCTTCTGTCTTTTGGCCCCTTCCCGTGTCCTGTCCAGTCTGGTTCATGGAAATAGAGTGTAATAAATTGAGGTCGTCTATCTTCCGGTAAAGAAAACCAGCTGACCACAGAATCGATCCTAGCCTGGAAAGGAACATCCATATCATAGAGCTTCCAGATCCCGGGATATATTTCGCCAATTGGAGCTTCAGTGCCTGGCCAATAGAATGCAGCTGTGCGAAGACCTTGTTTTTCTGCTGTGACCCAAATGGGTTCCCCTCCGTAAAAACGGGCATCCTGGACCATATTCCTGTCTTTCAATGTAAATGACAGATCCAGTTGTTCATCATAGAAATAATTGGCGATCATGCCGTGGTTCTCGATGTACATACCAGTGACAATGCTGTAATGATTTGGAAATGTTTTTGAAGGGAATTGAGGTTGAAGACTTTCTGCAATTACACCCTTTTCTGCAAATGCATCAAAATTGGGTGTATCATACCAGTCTAAATAATCGGCTCTGAACCCATCAAAAGAGACCAATAATACATATGGCCTATCATCTGCGAGCGATACAGAGAGGCACAGGAATGCTGTGAAGATCAAATTTCCAAGTTTATTCATATTAATAGTTAAATTGACCTTGAAATTGAATTGAATCCTTGTGGTGGTTCAAGTCCTTTGTCTGATTAAGTAAAGATACTTTTGGATACGTTTATTTATTAACCAAATTCTTGCTCAATTGATCAACCAATGAGACTATTTTTATTCATTCCATTATTATTGATTCCCCTTGAGGCTGAACCTTCTGAAGTAACCCCGCAGATTTTGAGTGGTACTGTCACTCCAGAGATGGTCAAGACCGTATTCGGACAGCAGAGTGTTTTATCTATTCACCCAGAACTGGGATCTGCTCACCGTATTTTTCCAGAGAATGATCACTATAACCAAATCGCTGATGTTGTTGAGCGATCAAAACAGTACATAGAAGATTCCCCTCATATTTTCAGAACAGGGTCAGAACAATCAGAACTGATCATCCATGAAAATAAAAATGGAACGGATGTGATCATTTTTCGGCAAACAGTTCACGCTATACCCATTTACCAATCCCGGATCGACTTTCGTTATAAAAAACAAAAGCTTATGTGGATGGGGGTCGATACATATCCAAATGTTGATATTAATGTGACACCTTCTATTGAAGCAGAAGTTGCGTTACTGCTCGCTGAATCTGAATTGGAGTTTGATCTTGCAAAGCAGGATTTTATTGTAGATGAACCAACATTGTATATCTACGCTCACGGTTTGGATGATTATCGACTGGCATGGCGGTTGGGGTTATTTGTACACCATGATGATCCAAAACGATTTGAACGGTCTGTAAGCAATTACCTTGTATGGGTGGATGCAAATTCCGGTGAGGTGTTTTCAGTGTTTGACAGAGTAGAAGAAATTGAAATACAGGGCCATGTAACAGGAATGATCAAGGATGTTCCTTATGGCACTGAAACATCTCGGAGTCTGGAAGATGTAAAGGTAGTTGTATCTGGAGTAGGTGAAACATATACTGATGAAGATGGATATTACTCCATTGAGGCCGGGACTAATCAACGTACAGTGACTGTAGAATTTTTAGGGAACTATTTGAATGTGAATGCCAGCAATACAACTGATGCAAGTATTGTATCAACCGTTACTCCTGGAGATACTTTTGATGTCCATTTCAGTGATTTAAATTCAATCCCGGGCGAAAGAGATACATATTTCCACGCCAATCTGATCCATGATTGGATCAAGGATATTGACAATGATTTTGATGGCGCCGATTATGTCATGCCCGCTGCAGTTAATATTGGTTCAGAAGATGGTCTTTGGCCGTGCAATGCCTATTGGAATGGGGTTGGGATCAATATGTTCTCTGCCGGAGGCGGCTGCAGCGCCACCGATCAAATGGCAGATGTGATCTACCACGAATATCAGCATGGATTGACCCAGTTTGCGTATCACCCCATGGACTCGCCTTATACTTCAGGAATGGGAGAAGGATTCAGTGATTATGCCGGAATGACCTTGAGGAATTCTCCGTGTCTTGGGGATGCTTTTTTTGGTACACCCGGAGGTTGTTTGAGGAATGGGGAAAATACCCTTCAATACCCTGGAAATGAATGTGGCGGAAGCGTCCATTGTCTTGGGCAGATCTCAATGGGGTCTTTATGGCAGATGAGAAAAAACCTGATTACAGCATTAGGAGATACTGCTGCTGCGGTCGCTCATTCTGACTCTCTCTTTCGTTTTGCAATGGTCGGCCGTCCATATACTGTTCCAGATCTTTTGATAGAGATACTGACGGTTGATGATAATGATGGAAATATCATGAATGGTACTCCATATTTTCAGGAGATCATCGATGGATTTGATCAGCACAGTGTTCCTTCTCCATTACCATCATTTGGTATCTTGCACACTCCAATTGAAAATATGGAAACAGCTGACGCTTCCATCGATGTAGAGGCCACAATTCTGACACTAAATTCTACAATATCATCTTCTGAAGTGATCTACTCATTTGGAGCAGGTGAGATATCAACTGCCATGACACCGGGAGATGATGATAACGAATATGTGGCCGTCATTCCCGCACAGCCCCCGGGTTCAATTATCAAATATTATATCCATGCTGTGGACGCTAATGGGATCGAATATTTTTCACCTGAAACGGCTCCGGACATTCAGCATTTCTTTCTCATTGGTGATGTGATCACATTCCCCACATTGTTTTCGGATGACAGTGAAGCAGAGAATGGCTGGACCCTTGGTGTTGAAACAGATAATGCTTCTTCAGGAATTTGGGTTAGAGAAGACCCCATCGGAACCACCAATAATGGCATTCAAGTCCAGCCCGAGGACGATCATACAGATAATGGGGTCACTGCTTTTGTGACAGGGAATGCACCATTTGATGGTTCGAATGTTGGGGAGGCAGATGTGGATGATGGAATGACCACTTTGATCACTCCGGAAATGAATTTATTAGGATCGGTCAATCCGGTGTTTGGTTATTGGTTTTGGTATACTAACGATCAGGGTAATTCGCCCAATGAAGATGAATGGGTCGTACAGGTGACATCTGATGGGCAAAATTGGGTTGACCTGGAGCGGACAAGCCAATCACAGAACGAGTGGTCCTATAAGCAGTTTTTGCTTGATCAATATATTGATCTTTCATCCCAGGTACAGGTCATATTCATTGCTGATGATTCAGGCGATGGTTCATTGGTTGAAGCAGCTGTTGATGACGTTTTTGTGATCAATGGCGTCGGTGTGGATATTATGGTAGGAGATGTAGATTTTGATGGAGAACTGACCATCAATGATGTGCTACAGATCGTTGATTTTATATTAGGTATCACTCCTCCTAATGGAGTTCAATTATATGTGAGTGATATTAACCAGGATGGTATGATGAATGTGATCGATGCATTATACTTGATCCAAACGATACTGAATCCCTAAAAAGGATTTATAAGCGTTAACCGTAAGTAATTCTCCGGAATTACATTGTCTTTCCATTGATTAAAATCCTGGGCGGTTCCATAGGCAAAAATGAGTCCGAATAAATTCACCCTAGCTTCATAACCACCGGTAAACAACCAGTCCTCTTTATCACCATCGGCATACCAGGCATTCCCATGATCAACAAAAGCAGCGATGGAAAATTGTGGGGCGCCGATCCTTGCTTCAAATGTACCAAAGATCATCGTTTCACCTAATCGCCAGTTATCCCAGCCTCGAAGGTGAATCACTTCATCTGGGCCTAGATTATTATTTCCACCAATATATATAGGAGTGTCGTTTGTAATAGCAGGCATATCCTGCGGTGGGGGATTATCTCCTGACATTGAAACAGCTTTAAAGCGTCCAAAGAAAGTGATGGGGCTTTTTTCGTGTGGTTTTAAGTTGATGAAAGCATCAGCCACCAATCGTGTATAATCAAATACACCAAACAATCCAGAGTTTGCGTGCTGTAGCATAAGGTTTAACCCATGGCCTTGGTCCGGGATCATGATATTCTTGACATGAGGGCGACGTTCTAGCCATGTATAACTCAACGTAATCAATCCCTCTCGGCCGGAAGCTGGGATGGGTAAATACCGAAAGTCTGTTGAATCCAAAAAGATCATTTCGCCAGTTTCTTCATTTTGATCTTTTAATACATCTCCATGACGATTGGTGAACTTCAACCCTCCGGACAATTGGTGATTATCAGACAGATCATTCCCAAAATTGTACGGTAAACTCATATCAAATGATAATGATGTATTCTCTTCAAACAGACCCCAAGGACTGCGATCATAAGACCTGCTTCTAATATCCAATTCAGACATATATGTGATGGACCAGATGGGGCCGCCCATAGCATTTGCATATTGTATTATGGTATAATGAGAGCCCTTTCCTGTTAGATCATAAAAACTTATCCCTGAAAACAAATGTCTGCTCATTGCATCTGCCCATTGGGTAAATGACAATATGGACCCTCCCAGGGGGAATGCGATGGATGTCAAATGCTTGATGCCCAAAAGCGGTGTATAGTCATGGATATCGTTTATGGTCACATCTTTTTTAGGGTCGATACCGGTCAATACATGAGTTGGGCTGGCTGATCGCCAATCGGTGAACATGGACCGCATATTCAACCCATCGGTCGTAATACTTCGATGTGGGTCTACATTAACGATACGAACTGTATCCACATCGTTCAATGTTGTCGCCATGATACTGCTGTCCACTGGTGACCACTGTGCGGTCCATAATGCATCTCCTACATCCGTCACCTGTTTGCTTTCGCCGGTAGATACATTCACTGTGTGTATGTTAGGCGTTGAACCGGCGTGAGAGGTGAATGAAACAAAGTCGCCACCGGGATGCCAAACAGCACCATATTCTGCTGCGGGATCTGTGGTGAGACGGGATAACTCTTTACTTTGGACATCCATAACAAACAGGTCCAAGTTGGCTTCTTTATCAGCCATGGAAAAGACCAGTTTCTGCCCATCTGGAGAAAATGAAGGATCCATTATTTGCGTATCGTAATCAAATTGAGTGATCTGTTCTTTACCCGTACCATCAGCTTTCATCATCATGATGTTTGACACGCTGTTCTCATGAAAAACATACACCAGTTTAACCCCATCAGGAGACCAGGCGGGATAAGATGCTCGTTCTGAATCCGTCAGCCAAGCACTTTCCTCTGTATCCACATCATAGACTTTGATATCATTCACCAATGACTGGTAATCCCCAAACCGATATTTGGCATAGGCCAGTTTTCTCCCGTCAGGAGACCATTTTAAAGACCTGTGGATCTGGCCGTGATCTACTTCATCTCTATCCCAAATGACAATGGGTTTTTCCTTGCCACTGGGTTTGTCAATATGCTCGTTATTCTTGAATCTTTTTTCAAAAATGTTACATATGAATTGCCGATTTGAAACGTAGCTTGCGGGCAAAAACTGCTAAAGCGCCATTTTTTTACCACCATGCTTCGTACATCGGTGGTTTTTTTTTATAAAAAAAATAAAAATGAAAAATTCAAAAAAATTTGCTCTTTTAGGAAATAACCATAGTAATAAGTATTCATGTGGCGGCGCCAATCTTCGTTGAACTGATCTACTGAAATTCCAGTGTGCTTCTTAAAGCCTTCTTCAAAATTGAACATACCAAATGCATTTCTGTGAGAAAGGGTCTGGACAATGGTTGAATCGCCAAACCGATCCGACCAATACAATAATTTAGAATAACCATCATGGTGAGGATCCATTTGATCCATCTTATTTTGTAGAACATGAAATTTGTGGCTGATATCTGCACGATAGGGGCGCCATCGTTCCGTTTCATATTCCGCCAATCCTTCTACCACCCAACCTGGTGTTTGCGATAAAATAAATCCAAATGGTTGAGGAACCCATGTTTTGGTACGGTGGAAAAAAACTATATGCTGTAATTCATGGGTTAATACCTGGTAGAGCCATTTTTCATCCTCCAGCCAGATGGCTGCATCATTTTGATCCACCCAGATGAAAGTGGTGTAGGTCCACAAAGCAAAGCCATTCATGATCTCATCTTCTGTGGTAAAAATGATATCAATTGTTGGGATCTCTACCAGGTTCATTTGTTTTAATAATGTAGGAAGAGCCTGCTCTGCTATGGAGGCCCCTTCTTTGGCGATATCCTCTATCCCTTGGTGGTGATGAACTCGAAAATTATCCGTTTCAATAGTGGTCCATTCCAATTCCCCATGGGTCCGACCGGTCCACTGCCACGTCTGTGACCAGCCAAGGGTTGTCGTTAACAATAAAAAACAAATGCGTTTCATCGTTGATCCTTATTTAAAATATACAGTTTTAATATAACCACCAAAGTTTTCATCATCGGTTGCAACCAAAATTCCTTTTTCGATCAATTCAATCGCTTCTACTTTCTTTGTGTTGAATTTGAGGGCTGGATCGGTGCTTAAGACGCGATAAAAAGACACTTGGCTGTCCTCTATCTTAAATCGTCCAATATGATAGACCGCCGATGAAAACGGGCCATCGTCGCCTGGGTCAGAACTGGAGGATATCCAACAATCACCGCTTTCACTTACTTTCAGATCTGAAATATGCCGCACACTTTCCGTAGGCCATTCTACTATTATTTCCATTGAATCAATGGGGGTCACAGTTCGCTTATTAAGATCCATCCAACCCCAAAACAATTTTCCAGGATATTTTGATTTCCCCCGGTGTCCCCAAACAGCCAGTAGTGTTTCTCCAGACCCTAACAACCCGAATCCTTCCAGGTTTGTCGGCCATTTGATCTTTGGGATCTGGATGAAGCCATTATATGCTATTCTCGATTTTGCATGGTCCGCCACCAGCCAATGACACTTCCCCTGGCTTTCCATGGCAAACATATCTGTATTGCTTCCTGGGATCCTTGTAAGCGCTTCCAGGTCAAATGGTTGTTCCTCGTGTGGCCACTCGATCATTTTATATGATATCGATCCATTCTTGAAATGGACCTCTCCCAACTTGGCTTCGTAATCACGTTTATTATCATGGACAACAAATGTTCGATCACCAACATTTGCAATACCACTTATGGAATATGATCGTTCTGTGCCGACCAATAGCCAGTCATTATCCTGCCCGCAAATAAGGGACACAAAGATGAATGTTATAAGGGTTTGTGTGAGTCTCATTATAAGTTTTAGAGGGAGATAAGCATATAAATTACGATAATCAGGGGAAGATATCATTCAATTTAGTAATGCCAATTTCTCAAATTCTGAAACACATTGTTCATGGTCTTTATACAAGATCACTGAAAACCCCATCTCTTGTGCTGTCATAATATTCTCAAGAGCATCATCAATAAATAAGCACTCATTGGGGCGAGCACCTATGATCTCTAATACGTTGATGTATATTTCTTTTTCCGGTTTTCTTAAGCCAAGGTCATATGAATAAAATGATCTGTCCACATTCTTTTGAAAAGAGAATCGTTCATTGACTTCGTATTGAATGTGCCTGGGATTTGTGTTGGATAATAGATACACTTTATATTTTTGTTTTAAGGGATATATCAATTCTACTGTTTTTGTTTCATCAGCAATCAGTTTATTCCATCCCCGCCAGAAATCTTCTTCCTTCAAGCAATTGGGTTTAGGCAATCCATCTTTCATTGCTCTAAAAAAGTTTTTATCTGAAATAATACCTCTCTCAAGCCGATCATGGGCTTCATGTGGGAAATGAGATCTAATAGTGTCCACAGAAAGATCTGTGCAATCGCTCCAATATTGAAGAGCTGCCTGGGGATCTATATTTAAAAGGACACCCCCAATATCAAATAGAATATGTTTGATCACCACTCAAAGGGTCCTTCTACCAATCGCCACATGTAGTGCGCTGCAAGAGTTCGATATGGTTTCCAGATCTTTGCTTTTTTAATCATGAATGATGGCTCGGGTAAATCATCCAAATCATGAAAAATTTGGAATCCTTTTTGCACTCCAAGGTCAGTGGCTGGAAATACATCTGGTCTATTTAACGTGAACATGAGAAACATTTCTGCTGTCCATGGTCCTACACCTTTGATCTGCGTTAACATCTTCATCACTTCCTCATCAGGCGAAGCATCCAGATCTTCGGGGATTCTGTTGTGTTCAAATGCTTCAGCAATATTGTGTATATATGATGATTTTTGATTTGATAGCCCCACCGATCGAAGAGTAATATGATTTGTTTCCAAAACCATTTTGGGACTGGGAAATGCATTTCCTCTGTATATATCCTTGAACCGTCCATAAATAGTAGATGCGGCTTTTCCACTTAATTGTTGGTAAACGATTGCCCTCACCAGCGCTTCAAAATAATTTTTCTCTTTAGTAAAAACAGGTGCTTCAAACTCATCGATGACCCGCACCATCTTTTTATCCACTTTTCTTAAATGGTCCAATCCTTTTTTTACATTCATATTCCGCACTCATATATCTGAAGCTGACTTTCCGGACCTAAAGGTGATCTATCATAATCGCCAAATTTGTTTTTTATTATCAGTCCTGCATCTGACAGCAAATTGTCCATTGTATCGGGGAATATCATATGCATATCAAAACTGAAATATTCCGGTTCTTCCTTATCCTCATAATTGAAATACCATTGAATATGATTGATCTGTGTTTCGCTGTCATACTCATTGGTCTCACTTACAATACAGTGAATGCCTTCAGGAGTATCAAACTCCATGACAAAGTACTTTTGTTTGTCACGATAAAGAAAAAGGGGATCGGGAATAAATGTGTCTATCAAAAATGTGCCATCTTCATTTAAATGATCTTTGACATAATGAAAAAATGAAAGAACATCCTTTCCATTCATTAAATGGAAAATGGAATTAAAGCCAATGAAGATGAACTGAAAGGAGCGGCCGAGGTCAAATTGGCGCATATCTCCTTCAAGAAATGTGGCCTTATCACCAAATTGTGAAAAAGTTTTCTGGGAATGCTTTACAAAAATTGGGCTTTGTTCTAAACCGGTATATGAGATGCCCTTCTTAACAATACCCTTTGCTAATCGTCCAGTACCCGCACCTAGCTCTAATACCGGACCTCCAAATTCATCTGCACAACGTGTAATAAAATCCAGATCGTTTGTTTTCCACCAATGAGCTGTATCATAGAGTTCAGGGTCAGAATAAATATCTTTTATCAATAGTGATCTAGTTTAAGATGATCAGATCTTTTGTTGTTTTATTAAGGACCTCACACCCATCTTTTTTAATAATCACATCATCTTCGATCCGGACGCCGCCCCAGCCGGCAAAATAAATGCCAGGCTCAATGGTTACCACATTATTCTCTTCCAATGTTTGAGTGCTCAACTGGCTCATCCGTGGTTCAGTGTGGATCTCAAGGCCCAACCCATGTCCTGTCCCATGGTTAAAATATTCTCCATATCCTCTTTCAGTTATATAATCCCGGGTTACATCGTCCATTTCTTTACAGGACATTCCAGCTTTTGCAGCATCACATCCTGCCTGTTGTGATCCTTTCACAATCTCATATATCTCGTGGTGTCTTTCAGTGGCCTCTCCAACAACTGGAGTTCGTGTCATGTCTGCATGATAACCAGCGTATTTGGCAGCAGCGTCTATAACAATAAAATCCCCTTTTTCAAAAGGCCTGTCACTGGGAACAGCGTGGGGCAACGCACTATTAGGTCCGCCGGCAACAATAGGGTTATACGCTTCTCCATCGCTCTCCTGACGGTAGCGTGTGATCATCTGGATCGCTATTTCTTTTTCTGTTGTTCCTGGGTTCAGCATAGGCAGGATCTCTTCATAGACCACATCGG
>LUMJ01000596.1_pt2 | contig 20479 bp, 22 predicted proteins | sample 729631 | NCBI WGS metagenome assembly LUMJ01 (sample SAMN03860266, study PRJNA289734) | marine metagenome | biome: seawater column; feature: ocean; material: water; isolation source: Red Sea water column Station 22 - depth 500m | place: Saudi Arabia: Red Sea | collected 2011-10-15 | depth 500 m
TTCTGTAATTCCTTGGTGTAACACTAGAATTTTGTGACCAGTATGTTGTTTTGCGAGTGCATCAATTTCCGTAAATTTTTCTTCGAATAATTCAAGTTCACTTTTTCTTATTTTGTCAAATCCTACAATCATAACATCCTTGTGATATACAGGTTCACCCCTTCCTACATATTTTGAAAATTCTAAGTTATGGTAGACATAAGGTATAGGAGTTGCACGCATTCTACTGATGTCATGTTCACCAAGAATGAAAAACGATTCAATGGAGTTTTCTTTCAGTCTCTTTAGTGCATTTGCCATTTGTAATATTGCAGTACCGCTTGGGTTTGGTGTATGAAATATGTCACCAGCAAATATTACAAAATCTACGTGATCTTTTATTGAGATATCAATTACTTGGTTGAATGAGTTATAGATGTCCTGCTCTCTTTCTTCTAGCCCATATTGTTGCAGCCCTAAGTGTGTATCAGAAATATGTGAAAATAGCATGTTAATCCATCAAAAGATCTTTTTTAACCAGATCTTGGCTTGAATTTGTTCCCGCAACCTCAACTTTTTTTCCAACAGCCCATTCGCCAACTGCATCTTGGTCAGAACCAATCTTCTTTCCTTTCATTTCGTCGATGTGTACTATGGCAGGAAGGTTTACCCATTGTCCAACAAGAACCGCATCACCAATGTTCAATGACGTAAGTTGCGCAATGAACTCTTTACTGATAGATTCAGCGGCAGACGCAATTTGTCTTTGGTCGTCCTCCTGTACAATCTTCATTACTGCAAGTGAACCCATCTGGCTTAGAACATTAGCCTCAATGTCTCTGGGTCGTTGTGATACTATTCCTAAACCAAGACCAAACTTCCTTCCTTCCCGAGCAATTTTTGCTGCCCAATACTTTGCCTTTGCATCCTCATTTTTAGGAATGAATACATGTGCTTCTTCAATTATTACAAAAATAGGAGTGTTGAATCTGTAATTTCTCTTTGATTTTACTTTTCCACCCTTTGCGTTTACAGCAGCCTTTCTATCTGCTAAAAGTTCTTGTAAGTAATAAGCAAGTGCAACATTTGCTTGTCTGTCCGTGAACTCTGATACGTTTAGTATGTTTAGTCGACCTTCTTTGATGAGTGCAACTGGATTTGACATATCAGGATCCAAAATTTCTGATGCTCTATGTCTAGCATCATCAATCTTGTCTTGAACTCTATCAGCAGAATGTCTATCTTCTTTTCTGTCAGGATTCGCACCAATGTATTGTACTTGTTTATCTAATGCTTCCCAGAAATTTGCTGACTCCTTTACTTCTGGTGTGAATGCAAGTCGTAGAACTCTTTGCTGTATGTCAGCACCTTCTCTAATCTCTAGGACATCTGAAAGTGTATCAGCTTCTAACAATCTAGGATTAATTTTGGCATCAATCACATTCATTTTTGGAAAGTCTAGACCAGAATAGTCGTTATGATAATCAAAAATGATTACTGTTCCGTCAAGCTTTGCAATTTGTTTTGCAAGAAGTGTTACCAAGTTACTTTTTCCCATTCCTGTCATTGCAAGAATTCCAAGATGTCGTGAAACAATCTTGTTAAGATTAATCAGTGAGCCTATCTCAGGGTTTCTAAGAAGCCCACCAATCTTTATCCATTCATTGTTTTCTGGTCCAAATATTTGTCCAAGATCATCCTTCGTTGCCTTAACAATTTCAGTTCCTGGTATTGGTGGTACAGCAGGAAGTATTGCTTTACCTTTTTGTAGTGACTCTAGAAATCCCAGAATCCTAATCATTGCTGTATTACTCTTATCACGCTTGTTGAGCGCAGCAACTTCAATACTTTCTAAAGTCTCATCATAATTGTTAACATCACCAAGTGCAGCACTTGACACAACTGATTTTTCAACTAGACCAACAATCTTTCCTTCCTTTGAATTTATGATAACATATTCACCTATTGGTAGTGATCTAGACGTTTGCCCAGTTACTACAGTTGGCTTTGATTCACCAATAACAAATCCTAACGTCATCCTAAAACCTCCCTCGAACCAATTTCATTTGATAGTCCATGAATGCTAGCAAGCTTTGTCAAATCTTTACCCGAGATCTTGCAGTTGTTATGTGCAAGCTTTAACGCATATGGGTATCCGCCAACACTATTTTTCAGTATTTTGTTTAAAATTAATTTGAAATCATTATTGTCATATCCAGAGCCTAAAAGTTCAATTTTAATTAACGGTAATGATTCTGATAATCTAGCAAAAACTGAGGAAATAATCATATCATTTCCAAATTTTAAATCCTCGTGAATTTTACTAAATCCAGGAGAAACTGTTGCATGATTGTAATAGAAGATATCTCCTGCTATTGCACCTAGATCTTCAAATTGCTTCTTGGTATTGGATGTTTTTGAAATAAAAATCCATCTGATTTGACAGAAACCGCTGTGACTGCCCAAAGTTCCGCACCCTGAAACTTTGTATTGTTGAAACTGCTATCTATACCAGCAGCCGTAACATCCTGTTTTGTTGGTGAAAAATCTACCCAGTTTGATTTGGCCTGTTTGATTATCTGTTCGAATTTTGGACCCTTCAAAATTGATAACGTTTCATCGCGTTTTTTGATTGCATCCTTCAGAACACTATTGAGCACATAACAAAATTGGTTTCATTGAATATGAATATTGGGGTGTAAAATTTATCGAGTAAAGTCAGCTTGAAATCGTGCTTGTGGTAATGTCAGAATAACCTTAATGAAAATCCAAGTGAATAAATGTAATTATATTTAGTAATGTTAAAACATAGTTAAGCTATATGAATTCATTTCGTGTAATTTCAGGTTTATTTGGAATTTGTATTACAGGATTTTTTATCTTACTAATTGGTCTTGTTCAACCTGTAAATGCTGATACAACTACCGCTCAGTTAGAACAACCATGGAAGATCATATCTGCTACTCCTATAGGATATCCAGGTGAACAAGAGTATAGGGCACATCTACAGATAGTAGTTCGTGATGAGAATAATCAACTAATTTCTGTTACAGAATCTATAACCATATGGAGAATACCAACTTTTTTTCCAGATGGGGAACCAGCACCACTGTGGTTAAACTCTGTATTTTATAACACATTAAAGAAGAATCACCAAACTATTATTATCGATGGTATACATTATGAAAAGGTTGAATACAATATCACTCCTCATTTGGAATCACGCGCAGGAGCATTAGCGGATTCATATTTGTGGTTATGCGCAAATGTACAAGTGTATGGCGAATTATGCATGAAATCATTTTACGCAAGAGCTGCAATGGGTTATCTAGAAGCTGGTGATGTTCGCACAGAGAAATGGACAATTTTGAGACAAATTTCATGATAACAACGAGCTTGATCTTGCAGTTCTACTGTACTTAATCGCAAAAAATTGCCGATATTCGAGAGTTTAATTATAATCATAATTGTGTTTTATCGATTTGAAAAGAATTGGTCTTTTAGGATGTGGTGCAATAGGAACACAGATTGCTCTTGCAATTGACTCTGGAAAAATTCCTGCCACACTCACTCATGTATATGATATAGAAAGATCACAGGCTGACAATCTGGTTTCAAAGCTAAAACAAAAGCCAGAAGTTGTGACTAATTCACATCTTCTTTCTTCAAATTCAGTTGAATTGGTAGTCGAGGCTGCATCACAGAATGCAGTGCGAAACAATGCAGTAAGTATACTTCAGAACAAAAAAGACATGATGATAATGTCTGCAGGTGCACTGCTTGACGAATCTGTCTTTGAGGTGATATCAGATGCATGCAAAGACTTTGATAAAACAGTGTACCTTCCATCAGGTGCAATAGCTGGTCTTGACGCATTAAAGTCGGTAAAGGATGAACTAGTGTCTGTTGTGCTTGTTACTACAAAAAATCCAAATTCTTTGAAAGGTGCTCCATTCTTTGACAGTTCTGGCATTGATCCTGAGAAAATTTCAGAACCAACTATTCTCTTTGAAGGATCAGCAAAGGAAGCTGTGTCATTGTTTCCTAAAAACGTGAATGTTTCTGCGCTTCTCAGTCTTGTAGGATTGGGTGGTAACAATACAAGCGTAAAAGTTGTCGCAGATCCTAACACGGATAAAAACACGCACGAAATTAACGCAAATGGAAAATTTGGTAACATAATGATCGTTATAGAAAATGTTCCAGATTCTACGAATCCAAAGACAAGCAGACTTGCCACACTTTCCGCCATCGAACTACTAAGGCAGATTTGCACTAAAGAGGTTCAGATAGGAACGTAGTGGCAAAAATTGCCAATTAAATTAATTTTGAAGACAAATTTGAACTATACATTATCCTTTAAATGATTACACAAAGTCTGTTTTTTTGGTAATGTTAAAGGACGAAGTTCTAAGACTAAAGAAGGAAAAAGACGTAGTAATACTTGCACATAATTATCAAGTACCCGAAGTACAGGATGTAGCTGATTTTGTAGGTGATTCGTTAGGATTATCGAGAAAGGCTGCAGAGGTAAAGCAGAAAACAATTCTGTTTTGTGGTGTACACTTTATGGCTGAAACTGCAGCGATTGTAAGTCCAGACAAAAGAGTTTTGATTCCTGATCTAGAAGCTGGTTGTTCATTGTCAGATTCTATCACTGTTGATCAACTGAGACAGTGGAAAAAAGAACATCCTGATGCAATTTCAGTTGGTTATGTTAATACAACAGCTGAAATAAAATCAGAGCTTGATTACTGCTGTACATCATCTAACGCAGTAAATGTTGTAAATGCTATTCCTAAGGAGAAAGAGATCTTGTTCCTACCTGACATGTTTTTGGGTTCTTATGTTGCAAAAATTACTGGAAGGAAGAATATGCAAATTTGGGCTGGAGAATGTCATGTTCATGCTGGAATTACGCCAGATCAGATTGAAAAAAAATTAGCTGAACTAAAAAATGCAGAGTTTGTTATACATCCGGAATGCAGCTGTACTACTCCGATGATACATGACGTTGCGTCAGGGCATTACAAGAACCATCAAGTTCAGATTCTTTCTACTGAAGGAATGATGAATCATGTTACAAAATCTGCTTCAAAGCAGTTTGTTGTAGCAACTGAAACTGGAATTTTGCACAGAATGAGACAACAAAATCCAGATAAGACATTCATTCCAGCATCAGAAAATGCGGAATGTGAATACATGAAGATGATCACACTGGACAAAGTATATCGTTCATTATATGACGAAAAATACGAAGTTAAAGTTGCAAAAAGAATTGCAGATAAGGCTCGTCTGGCAATTGAACGAATGCTTTCAATCAGTTAAAATCTAAACGATAACTTCAAGACTAAGGTCTAATCCCTTGACAGAATTTGTGATGGAACCTACTGAAATCATATCAACACCAGTTTTTGCAAATGCAGCAATGTTTTTGGAGTTTATTCCGCCTGACGCTTCAAGTTTCACCTTATTACGAAGTTTTTTCTTTTGAAGTGCAGTTATTGTTTTTTTGATTTGCCCCGTAGAGAAATTATCTAGCATGATAATTGTAGCACCACTACTGGCTCCAAGTATGGCATCTCTCTGATTTTCTACCTCGACTTCAACATTTTTGTGTCGTTTTCGTGCATTTTTTATAATATCTTTCATTGAGTTAGACACCAACAAGTGGTTATCCTTTATCATCACCATTTCATTCAGTGACATTCTATGTTTGTGACCACCTCCAATTTCGACAGCCGCTTTATCAAAAAATCTAAGACCAGGAGCAGTTTTTCTTGTTGAATAAAGTTTTGTTTTTTTGTTTATTTTTCTAATTTTTGACACTAGAAGATTGGTATGTGTAGCAATTCCACTCATTCTTGATAGGAGATTCAACGCTGTTCTCTCACATGATAAGATGGTCATGGCATTACCAGACACTTGTAAAATTATTTGATTCGGTTTTACTTTTACACCATCTTTTTTTATTATTTTAACACTACATCCCTTTAGACGAAATATATCTCCTGCAAATTTAACACCAGCTAAAATACCATTTTCTCTTGAAATAATTTTAGCTTTAATCTTATTTTTTGGTAGCAGTACGCTAGTGACGTCACCGCTTTGTACATCCTCAGAAATGAATCGTGATAATTCTTTTTTGATATTGGTACCCATTTAGGTTACCTTAAGTGCATATTTCCCCTTTCCAGTTATTCCTAATGTCTTTGCAATTTTGGATTCTTCAGGATTTGCCACTACAACTATTCCTTCCCAATCTGATGTCAGATCTGACGATTTGCATGCTGGACAAACTTTGCCTATAGTAACACACTTACATTTTCTGCACGCTAACTCTTTTACCATGATTATTCAGCTTCTACTTTTTCTTCCTTCTTCTCTTTCTTAGCTTCTACTTTTTCTTCCTTCTTCTCTTTCTTAGCTTCTACTTTTTCTTCATTTTCATCAACATCACTCGCTTTTTTAAGATCTTCTTGTATCCATTCATCCGCACCCAAAAATGGTTGCCTACATGTAATACCAATTTTTCCCATTGCTGATGCTTTACCAAGTGAGACAGCTGTAATTCTTGTTCTTATTGTTGAGCCAATTTTTAATGTGCGTCCACTTTGATTTGCAAGGATAACACCTGACGCTACGTTACTTTTTAGATAATCATCCATTACCTGTGATAGGTGTAGTAATGCATCAGTAGGACCAATTCTAACAAACGCACCAAAATCAGTAATGTCTACAAGCTCACCATAGATTATCTCTTGCAGTTTTGGGAAAAATGTTAATGCGTCAAATGTAACTCTATGAAATGTTGCACCGTCACCAGCAAGTACTCTTCCCATAGGTTCAACATCGGCATCAAGTATCATTATGATGTAACCAAGGTCTGGTTTTACCATGCTTTCATATTTTGATTTGAGAATATTGATTGCTGCTTTATTCAATGATGTACCAAACAGATTAGGTGGGATCCTAACAATATCTTCCATTTTAGAAAGAGAAAACACTTTGATGTTGCGGCGATTTTCACCTTATGAACCTTTTGAAAAATCATGCCTGATTTAGATAACAAATTTAATTTCTGAATTATGCCAAGCTAAATCTGCCTATCTTTAAATAAAGTAGCCATGAATTCTGCGCTATGGTTGGCGTTGACGATGTCATCAACAAACTTTCAACTGTAATTGATCCTGACCTAAACAAGGATATAGTATCAATGGGCATGATCAAAGATTTGGATCTTAATTCTGGAAATCTAAAGTTTACATTAGAACTGACAACACCGGCATGTCCATTTAATGAACAGATAGAAGAAGATGTGCGTAAGGCAATCGACGAACTTGATGGAATCAACAATCTTGACATGAATGTAACTGCAAAAGTAATGGAAGGAAGATCATTGGATGCGGATGAATCAATGAAGACTGTTAAAAACATAATTGCTGTTGCAAGTGGAAAAGGTGGAGTTGGTAAATCTACTGTAGCATTGAATCTTTCATTAGCACTTGCAAAAACTGGAGCTAAAGTGGGTTTGTTAGATGCTGATATTTATGGACCAAGTATACCGTTGATGCTTGGCATGAAGGATGCTGCAATGCAAGTAGAGGATAACAAACTGCAACCACCAGAATCAAATGGAATTAAAGTTGTTTCTTTTGGTTTTTTTGCAGAACAGGAGCATCAAGCAGCAATTTACAGAGGACCAATCATATCTGGAATTGTGAAACAGTTTCTGGTTGATACAAACTGGTCTGATTTAGATTATCTCATAGTGGATCTACCACCTGGTACTGGTGATATACCATTGACATTAGCACAAACAATACCAATTACGGGAATTCTTGTTGTTACAACACCACAAGAGGTAGCAAGCAGTGTAGCTGTTAAAGCAATTGGGATGTTTGACAAGCTCAATGTACCTATGTTAGGTGTAGTTGAAAACATGAGCTATTTCGAGTGTTCAAAATGTAATGAGAAACATTACATATTCGGTAATGGTGGAGCAGAGAAAATTAGTGAAAAACATAACATACCATTCCTTGGTGCGATACCACTAAATTCTGGAATTATGGAAGGTTCTGATTTAGGAAAACCAGTAATGATCACACAACCTGATTCACCAAGTGCTGAAGCATTTACTGTAACTGCTAAAAATATTGCAGCACAGTGTAGTATAGTTGCGGCAAAACTACAAGAGGAAATGCAGGCAGAGACTACTCCGCCAGCAAATTAGATTTTCTTGCATCTATCTAATGATCTCCGTGATCAACTCAAAATCCCACTAGGGAATTTAATCCATGATAATGATCCAAATAAAGAAAATATCATAAAAAAAAATTCAACTGAATCAATTATAATCACAGTCGGAGATAGGACGACTGAAAATTTATTACAATTGGGCATCAAACCGCAGATTCAAATCGTAGACGGTCTTGAAAAACGTAGTAAACGCGTTGTGCCCACTGATGATAAAACAAACACAAAACTTTTCTGTAAAAACCCACCTGGTGAAATAACTGGCGAGAGCATGAAGGTCATTCAAGAGGCATTTTCTAGTGAACCACCAGTTAGAATTTTAGTGGATGGAGAAGAAGATCTTCTTGTTATACCTGTGTGCATTTATGCACCAGATAACTCCGTTGTAATGTATGGACAACCAAATGAGGGATTGGTTATTGTTACAGTCACGCCTGAAATACGGGCGAAGGTTCAAAAAATACTTGATGCAATGAATTAGGGGTATGATGAGACGGTGGCTGTATGATTTATGATTACACTACTAAAACTCTGACCCTACTTTGTAAAGCTAAACCAAGATCTGAGTAACAATTGACATTGTATGATAAACTAACATTATGAGATTAGTTCATGTGAAATTAGATCCTGATCTACGATTGAAAATTTATGAAAAAGTTGGAATTTACGCTAATAGATTTTCCATTCCAGAACCAAGAGTACTTCTCACCACACGTGAGGTTCTTGATATGCCAAGAGAGATGACAGAGGGAGCACGGACTTCAGCCTACAAATATTTAGGATTATCATATAATAAACAAAGTCTCATATTCCTAAATATTAGGAAAATTTCTGACGAACAAGATCTAGAGAATACGATCGTACACGAATTGGTACATCAGAGATTTCCATATCTAAGCCATGGAAGGAGGTTTAACAAGCTAGTTAGGCAAGGCTTACGAGGGAAGAAATTCCCACCATATCAAAAAAGAAAATAAATTGACTAACAATTTTTGCTTGATGATTTATATTTACAATTTATAGGCTTGCAAGTATAGTATGGCAATTTCTGACTTTATTTCAGTTAGCATGTCTCAACTTTTACCACTTGTGGCGGTAATAGCTTCCTTTGCAGTGGCAGCTGGATTTGCTGCTTGGGTTACTAAGCAAAAACCTGGAACAAAGGAAATGCTTGCAATATCAGATGCAGTGAAAGAAGGTGCATCAGCATTTCTCGCAAGGGAAATGAAAGTGATAATTCCTGTTGCTATAGGTCTATCAGTTGTTATTGGATTTTTCATAGGTTCTTCTAATGGAATAGCATTTGCTGTCGGTGCAGCACTTTCAGCAGTTGCTGGAATAATTTCATTGAAAATTACTGTCAAAGCAGCAGTGAGATCAGCTCATTCTACTAAGAAGGGACTTGGAAGAACTTTTGCATTAGCATTTAGGGGTGGCGCGACTGTTGGTCTTTCAGTGCCAGCAATGGCCTTAGGTGCTATGGCAGTACTCTATATCATATATCCTGATCCAATCTCAATAGCCGGTGTAGGAATTGGAGCAAGTCTAATTGCACTATTCATTAGAATTGGTGGTGGAATTTACACCAAGGCAGCAGACATGGCTGCAGATTTAGTTGGAAAAGTTGAAGCAAATATTCCAGAGGACGACCCACGAAATCCTGCTACAATTGCGGACAACGTAGGTGATAATGTAGGTGATGCAGCAGGAATGGGTTCTGATGTTTACGAATCTTACATAGTTACTATGTTAGCATCTTTATTGATTGCAGCTCTAATAGGATTTCCCGATATTGTAATTTATCCAATTCTTGTTGGTGCATCAGGAATAATTGCTTCTATAATCGGTGCGGCGACTATAAACTCTAGAAAAATAAAAGATGTAATGAAACCTCTTAATGTAGCTTTTTACGTTTCAGCAGCAGTAGCAATTGCATTAAACTTCATTTTTGCGCGTCTATTTCTTGGCGAATCAACACTTACGTACTCATTATTTGGTGCTACTGTAATAGGTGTGATTCTTGTACCTGTAATACAAAAAATTACTGATAATTTTACAAATTACAAATACAAACCTGTCAATGAGATAGCTGAATCTGCAAAATGGGGATACGCATCATTGACTTTAATGGGAATCATACAGGGTATGCGTTCTACAGGCCCTTTCATGATTGCATTGGTAGTTGCAATCATCGTATCATTTGCTTTGTGTTCTTCAGCAGCACCTGAAGGCTCTGACCCATTACTTTATGGAATATTTGGAACATCACTTACTGCAATGGCAATGTTGAGTCTTGCAGGAATTGTGTTGAGTATAGATGCCTTCGGTCCTATCGCTGATAACGCAGGTGGAATTGTAGAAATGACCGGTATGGGAGAGAGAAATCGTAAAGTTACTGACGAAATTGATGCTGTAGGAAATACAACGAAGGCAATAACAAAAGGATTTGCAATAGCTAGTGCTGGTCTTGCTGCATTAGCTATGATTCAGGCTTTCCAGTATGAGGCAGCAGAATATTTCCATGTAGTATTTGATTATTCATTATCAAATCCTTCAGTTATTGTAGGTCTGCTGGTTGGTGGGTTAATTCCTTTCATTATTACTGGTCAGTTAATTAGTGGTGTTTCACGTGCAGCTTTCATACTCATTGATGAAATAAGAGCACAGTTCAAGAAAAACCCTGGAATACTTACTGGTAAGACAAAACCAGATTATGCTAAGTGTGTGGACATAGCTACCGTGGCATCAATCAAAGAACTATGGAAAACCGCAAGTATCGCTGTAGCTGCTCCTATCATTCTTGGAGTTTTACTAGGTCCTGAAGCAGTGGCTGGTTTGTTATTGGGCGCTGTGGTTACTGGAATATTCCTTGCTTATCATTTAGCAAATACTGGTGGTGCATGGGATAATGCTAAGAAACTCATAGAAATGAAGGGTGAGAGAGGAACTGAGGAGCATAAAGTTGCAGTAGTTGGTGATATTATTGGGGATCCTTACAAGGACACAGCAGGGCCTGCACTAAATACAGTCATAAAATTGCTTAATACAGTAGCTATAGTTTTCGTTGCCGCATTTGTTACTATAATTCCAGGATTGTAAATTAAAAAAAGAGTTTAAGGGCATCCTTCCATTTTTTGAATAAAGAAACCTTTTTCTTTAATTTCTTTTTCAACTGGTTCTGGTGCACCTTGTGTGTGACAAAATTGGCATTCTTCTCCTGTCACCTTTGCTCCGTCTTCACCAACTGTTGCTAGCCATTGTTTTGCGAATTCAATTGCTTTGTCATGATCTTGCACATCTGTTATAACATCAAAGTGCATAGTATGACCGTCTTTGGCTTTAACATAAGTATCGTAGACATGTATATCCATTGCCATAATATTGCATAAAATTAGGGATATTTAATCTAAACAATCAATCTATTTTATTGGAATTTCAATGCATTTTTTCAGCAAGTTTATACCCTTTCAATAGTTCATCTGGAGAAATTGTAAAATTTGTTTGTGATTTGTCTATGTTTTCTGTGAGAAAAACCTCTTTAACATTCCAAACATCATCAATTTTTTCTCCGAGTAGCATAGCACATGATTCATTGGGTTGTTGCTCTATAGCATGAGTAATCAGCTTATCTTTTTCTTTTTGCGTTAACACTATACATTCCAATGTGTTTATTCAACAGGTTCTTCTATTACAATGCTTGCAACCATCCAAGGGTGGACTATGCACAGGTATTCGTAAGAACCAATACTCAGTTTACCTGAATCAAGAAGGAATTTTTCATTTGCATTAAGCAAACCAGAATCAAAAGTTTCTCCAAAGTCCAACGAACTAGTTACGGTGTGCATGTCTACATCATCGTTTGTCCATTGTATTACGCCGCCCTTTTCTAATGTAGCAACATCAGGATCATAATCTGGGTTTCCTTGTTCTGATGAACCAGCTAAAATTGAAATAGCAAAAATTTCACCTTCAGGAACTTCTTGAACAATCTCCTCAACAGCCTCTTCGACAACTTCTGGCAAAAGATATCCAGTTGGTCCTAGTATACCAAAGCCAAAAAATACCGTGATACCTAAACCAATTGCAAATATGAAGATAAGACCAACAGGTTTGACATACTGCGGCATCTTCATAGCCATATATGCAATTACGATACCTGGTACTGAAACCATAATCAGAAGTCCTGCAACTGTTGGTAATGTAGTACTTTCACTTCCTACAAATCCTCCAGCACCAAATGTCAAAATTATTGACATTGTAACCAGGACAGTGGCTTTTGTTCTGTTTGATGTTGATACTCCGCCATCTAGAATTCCAGCACCCAAGAATATTAATCCGATAAAAAATAACAAGCCTGAAAGTGCATGCATTCCATCAATGAATGTATGTGCTAATCCAGCATATGATAGAACTATACCAGCTAGCCCAATTGCACTAAGCCCACCACCAGGCATGACTAGTTCCCAATTACTCATTTAAGCTTGATGAGAAATTCTAGATAATTAATCGTTTTGCACAGAAATTGATCGATTCGAATAAATTAAATCACATAGGTCAATCTCAACAATCGTTGGGATTAAAAGAGATATTCGAGGTTTCAAAGCCCAGAATAATAATTCTACTTGTAATAACTGCTGTTACATCCATGTATGCTGGAAGTAAATTTGTTGGTCCTGAGATAGACTACCTAGGAATTTTACATATTATAGTCGCTGGATCGCTTGCATCTGCTGGTTCAAGTGCATTAAACCACTTTTACGATAGGGACATAGATTTGAAAATGAAACGTACAAGCAACAGACCAATACCATCAGGAAGAAGTAAAGATACGACAGTTCTCATTTATGGACTTGGTGTTAGTGCAGCATCTGTTATTTATGCAGCGTTCACACTCAATTATGTAGCTACTTTCTTTATTGCCTTGGGAATTTTCTTTTATGTCATAATATACACCGTCTGGCTTAAACGTTCAAATTCTTCAAATATCGTAATTGGTGGATTTGCGGGAAGTGCTGCATCAATGGCTGGATGGTCTGCTGCGACTGGGTCTATTGACATCCTCGGATTTTTAATCGGATTTCTGGTTTTTGTATGGACACCATCTCACTTTTGGTGTCTTGCCATGAAAATACGCGATGATTATGCAGAAGCGAATGTACCGATGCTTCCTGTATTGATTGGTATGGAAAAAACATCAAAGTACATACTCGCAAATACGATTATACTGTTACCGTATTCATTGATGCTCTATGCATTTGGTATGGGTATTGTTTATACCATAATTGCAGCAATTGCAGGAGGTCTCATGTTGGCATATCATTATAAGCTTACAAAAACACCAACGTCAGATTTTGCGTGGAAGGCGTACAAAGTAACTGCGCCCTATCTTACTATAATTTTTATAGGTATTGCATTAGATGCAGCTTTTCACTTTAGATTTTAGTTGGTATTATCATTAGGTTCAGGAAAACTATCTTCATAGTCTTTTTCTAATGATTTCTGATTCTGTAATTCAACATCATCTTCTTCTTTGTTAGCAACAATTTCGATTCTACGTGTGTCCTTAGTAAGCCAGTTTACATTTAGCAGACCCATTATTTCCATATCTAGTAGTGTTTTATTGAAAAGATCATCCGATATATGATAACCATCCTTCACTAGACTTTTAATTAGTGCTGTATCAGTAATAGAACCTTTTTCTTCGACTTTCTCCATTACTATATTCTTATATTTTACAGTCAATTTTATCGATAGAATGTATCCCCTGCAGGTTTGGGAATTATGTTTGAAACCTCAGCTTTAATATCGCTGTACCATTTATCAATTTCTTTAGTCATTGATGGTCTAACTCTCTTTAACGCCACAGCAAAATCGTTACTGGTAATCTTTGGTGAATCTTTTTGCATAGCATTAACTGCTGCTTCCCTACATAATGAAGCCAAATCAGCTCCAGTATAATTTTGTGTAGATACTGCAATTTCATTCAAGTTAACGTCACTTGCAAGTGGCATGTTGTCAGTTAGTATCTTAATTATTTCTAATCGGCTTTTTTCATCTGGTGGCTGAACAAACAAAACAATGTCAAGTCTTTCATTACGTAACATTGAATTGTCAATTAAATCAGGTCTATTTGTAATTCCAACTATTACTATATTCGATGTACCACTATCCTCCATTTCAGTTAACATCTGACTAAGTATTGTTTCCCCATGATTGTGTTCATCTTTCATTTTAGATTTTGCAAGTGAATCAAGCTCATCAAAAATAACAACACATGGAGCAGATGCTTTTGCCTTTCGGAAAATTTCTCTTATTGCCTTTTCAGATTCTCCAACCCATTTTGATAGTATTTCTGGTCCTCTAACCAAAATCATGTTTGCACCACACTCGGCTGCTAATGCCCTTGCTAATAGTGTCTTTCCACAACCTGGTGGACCATAAAGTAACACACCTCTAGGTGGTTTTACACCCATTTTCTTAAATTTATTCGGAGAATTGATAGCAGCAACCATGTTATCTTCCAATATCTTTTTTTCATCATTTAATCCACCAACATTATCCCACCAAACTTTTGCACGTTCAACATAAAATTCTCGCATAGCTGTTGGAATTACTTCTAATGTTGCATCGTAAAAGTCACGAAGTTTTATTTCCATTGACTCCAATATTTTTGCTGGTATACGCTCATTTTCAAGATCAATTTCAGGTAAGTAGCGTCGTATTGCCTTTATGGCACTTTCCCTACATAATGATTTGATATCTGCGCCAGTGTATCCATGAAGATCATTTGCAAAACTTTTCAAATCAATATCTGTTGCAAGAGGCATTCCACGTGTATGTATTTGTAAAATTTCTAATCTACCGTCTGTATTAGGTACAGATATTTCCATTTCTCTGTCGAATCTTCCAGGTCTTCGTAGTGCTGGATCCACGCTATCAGGACGGTTTGATGCACCAAGCACAATTACATTTCCTCTATCAGTAAGCCCATCCATCAATGCTAAAAGCTGCGCGACAACTCGTTTCTCAACATCTCCATAAACTTCTTCTCGCTTTGGCGCAATCGCATCAATTTCATCTATGAATATTATGCTAGGTGAGTTATCCTTTGCTTCCTTGAATATATCTCGAAGTTTAGCCTCAGTTTCTCCATAATACTTGTTCATAATTTCCGGACCATTAATGAGATACATGTTAGCATCTGATTCACTTGCAATAACTCTTGCAAGTAGTGTCTTTCCACAACCTGGTGGACCATAAAGTAACACACCGCTATGTGGTTCAACTCCTAGCCTACTGAATAATTCTGGATGTCTTAAAGGTAATTCAACTATTTCACGCATAGCTTTAACTGTATCACCCAATCCACCTATTTCCTCATAGGTAATCCGCGTTCTTTTGTCAGTTGATGTCTCAGAAAGTATTTTTAGAATAGTAGAACGTTCAATCTTAACAATTCCTTTTGGTGTAGCTTTGCTAATCTTAAACTCCATTGAATTTCCAAGAATCATTACTGATATTTCATCACCTATAGTGAGGGGCAATCCTTTCAATCTGTTTTTTACAAAATCAGTAAATTCCTTATCTATAGTAACAACATCATTTACTGGCATCAGTTTGACACTCTTTGCAGTTTTTACTTTAACTTTTTTCACAAAAACTACATCACTTATAGCTGCACCAATATTTTTTCTAGTTTGCCCATCTAGACGAATAGAGTCAGGGTTTTTTTCATCCTCATCTGATGGCCATACAATTGCACAACTTGTTTTAGTACCCTTTATTTCAATAATATCTCCTGGAGCAACATGTAGGTAGTCCATTGCATTGTGACCAATTCTGGCTCTTCTTTTTCCAACATCTCTTTGCTTAGATTCATCGACTCTCATTTGTAATAGAATTTTTTCATCGACCAAGAAATCACCTATTTCATGTCAACTGACATTCTACTCATATTTAGAACCTCAAATTCACTAACACCATCTACAGATTTCACTGCATTTTCTAGCGAATCCATCTGACCTTCCTTGTCATCTAGGATAAATTCAGCCTTGATAAAATGTAAGCCAAAAGCTAGTGGTTCAAGTTGGTGATTTCTTAGCTGAATACCATCCTTTAACGATACCTTAATTTCTTCAACCAGCTTGTTCAAGTCTATCTCTGTTCCAGTAGGAAGAATTTTTGTGATAAATAATAACTGTGCCAATTTTTAAGGACCTTGAAAATTACAAGACGAACATGTATAGCTTCTTACAGATATTCTACAACTTTCGCATCGCCAGAACAGATCACCATTATCGCAGTTTGGACATTTAAATTTCACACATTTATCATTAGGCATAATATATCTGTGGCAGCAACTACATATTGGTAATTCAAGATTTGTTGACATATACAACTCGCTGTCTTACAAGGGCATTTATACCTTGCTTACCTAGTTGCTGAATAATTTAGGATATGTTTTATTTCTGCACTAATTATATTTTGAGCTGCATTTAGTGATTTACGCATACCGAGTAATTTTACAATAGATGATGCATGGAAATCAAAATCATCTTTGTTTGAAATCTTATCTGTGATCTCTGGTGTGATCGTATCAAAGATACTGTCGATTGTTTTGTTGTCTATCCTTTCAAGAATTTTTCTAGCAAGACGTTGTTTTTCAAATTCCCTACCAAATTTGTCATGCCAGTCTTTTTGATATTGTTTAAGATGTGACTTATCATCAGATTCTAAATATTTTGTTATTGCATTGCCTGCAAAAATTCCACCCATACCACAGGAGTATATTCCGCCTGCTGTGGTTGGCTTTGATTGTCCTGCAGCGTCACCAGCTATCACTATATCTCCAGTGACAAAATTTTTGATTGGTCCTTTGATCCATATAGGAGCAAAAATCTTTCTTATAGTCGAATGATTTCCTTTACTCTTCAGAAATTGTTTCATCATGTTTGATACATTAATCTCTCTGCCAGCAATACCAACTTTACCAGTGCCATTACCAGATGGAATTATCCATGCAAAAAATCCAGGATATTTTATATTGTCAAAATACACCTCGACTCTACCATCTTTTATCCAATCTGCATAAACTTCATACTGGGCAGAAAGTAAAACACCATCTCTCTCATTATTTATCAAAGCACCAACTCCCCTACAATCTACTAAAGTTTTACATCTAATCTCACCATCAGTTGTTTTAACACCAAATTTCGTTTTTTCTTTAAAACCAGTTTTTACTCTAATCTCAGCACCAGATTGTTCAGCTTGCCTAGCCACTTGCTTGTCAAGTTCTCGTCTATTTATCACAATAACTTTCTGCTTTTTTGAATTGATTTCCATATTCTTGCCACTAGGTGCATAAATTAGAGCTGAATCAATCGTTGAATCAAATGTCTTTTGTGTTGGTTCTACTCCTAATTCAGATAATGCTGATGTACTAACTAAACCTCCACAATGATCAGGCGTTCCAATCTCGAACCCTTCTTCTAAAACTAAAACAGAATGTCCTTTTTTTGCGATTTCCCTCGCAGCCATTAATCCAGAAATACTACCACCAGCAATTACCGCATCATATTCCTCCATAAACACTCAAAATATCTATTAGTACAATTATGTTTCGAATAAATCGCAAAGTTTTTCATAATACATAGTTCATGCATGTGTATGGCAATAAAGCAGGTTATTGTAGTAAGGACTGATCTTGATATGGGAAAAGGAAAGATTGCATCCCAGGTTGGTCATGCATGTGTATTGGGCGCTGAACATGTTAGAAAATCCAATCCTGAATGGTTTTCCGAATGGTGGACAGGTCAAGAAAAAGTTGTGCTGAAAGTTGTAAATCTAAAGGAACTTGAGCAAGTAAAACAGGATGCTATTGAACTTGGTGTTCCATGGTCTGAGGTCACTGACGCTGGGCATACACAGATTGCTCCTGGAACAACTACTTGCATATCAATTGGTCCTGCACCTGAAGAAAGTATTGATAAAATCACTGGAGATTTAAAACTTTTATAATTTTTTGTTATTCACTCCCAATCAGATATAATGTAGATAGATTCGCATGTTATTATGAAAACCAGACAAAAAGGGATTTTATTTTTTGCAGTTGTTGCTGGAATTATGTTAACTTCTGCAGTTACACTAGCGGTAAACCCTGCACAATGGTTTGGGGATTCTGGTCTTGAGGATGATATCAATATTCCAACTGCTGAAGAATTTGATGCATTTGATCCTGATACACTTGGCTTGGATCTAGGCTATAATCCTGGTGAAAAATTACAATTTTGTTCTACAAATGATCAGGCATTATCAAATCAATATGTCAAAGAATACAAAATACCTACTGAATGCACACAACCACTTGCAATTACAGTAGATCATAATGGTAAGGTGTGGTTTGCAGAAACAAACACTGGTGACGTTGCAAAATTTGATCCACTAACGGAAACTTTCACTGAATATAATAACACAACATGGGAGGATGTAGAAAAAATCTACATTATGTCTGCACTTGAAAACAATGTGCAACCATCAAAATTACGTTCTATGATCTGGGGAATTGATTATTTTCCTGATGGAAGTATTTGGTTTACTGATGAAACCACAGATGCAATATGGAAATTCACAATAGATGAAGAAACATACGATAGAATCTCCTACTCAAACACCGATGATAGTAAATCATCACTCCCACAAAAATTAGTTATAGATGGCTCAAAATTTATTATTAATGATTTTTCTGGAGGCAGGCTTTCATTTTTGGATTATGCACAAGATAGGGAAGGATTACGTCACTACTCAATTCCATCTGTTGTACCAGATGCTGTTACCAGTGATTTTGCAATTGATTCAGGCAAGAATGTTTGGTATACAAATTGGGTTCCAAGCGGTCAAGGCATTCTAGTTAAGTTTGATTATCCTGGTTATGAGTTTCAATTAACACAGGGTGAAGTAACTCAGGGTTTACTTTTACAAGATTTTGTTGAATGGTATAATTTTCCACCAGGACTTACTACACCGAATGGTGTTACAGTTGGACCAGAACAGAAGATTTGGTTAGCTGATACATCAAGTAACTACTTTTTCAGTTTTGATCCTGAAACTGAAGAATTTACAAAATACGTAACATCTGTTCCTACGATTGAATCTTACGGCAATGCATCTGGCGTTATAAAAAATCCTGTGTCAAGACCATATTGGATTGAACACTATGATGGTAATATCATTATGAATGAACAAACCGCAAATCGAATTGGTGTGTTCAATCCATCCACTGAAACATTGATAGAATATACAATTCCCTCCAGGAATCCAAATTGGGCTGATTGTGAAGGAATTGATTATTGTGGAGTTGCACAAGTATTTGATTTTGCACCTGATGGCAAAAAAATTTGGTTTACTGAGTGGGTTGAAAACAATATAGGTGTCGTAGACACATCAATCCCACTCCCACTTTCTATTGACATTGATAAACAAGAAATCATCTTGGGGAAAGGTCAAACAGAACAAGTTATACTAACAGTAATCAAAACGGATAGTTCAATTGGCAGTCCGATTGAGATTAATGTAAACGGTAACCTCACAACTACATTTTCGGATATATTACTTGATATTGAACTATCTAATCTTTCACTTACTGATGATGTAACATCCATCCCAATAGAAGTTGTAGTAAGTGATCATGCATTATCAGGAACACATAAAGTACTTCTTGGTGTCTACACCGATGACATTGCTATTTCTCAGTTTATCATAGTGACAATAGTGTGATCCCAAAAATCGATTCTGAGATTGGAATATCAACGTATACAACAACTTTTCCTGGTTGTGGTGGAATAATCAGAAAACAAAAAGAAGATTTCCATGTCTCTGAATTAATAAAGGAGAAATCCAGTTCTAAGATTTGCTCTGAATCTGGTTTTGCTGTGTACAAGTTACGAAAACATGGCATTGATACAACTCATGCATTAGCTGAAATTTTTAAAAAACATGGCATAAGATTAAAATCACTTGGTCTGAAGGATGCTTCCGCGATAACAGAACAGTTTGTATTTACTACATACAAAACTGACAAACATTTTGAAGTCAACGGGCAGAAGTACAATTTAACGAAAGTTGGATTCACAGATAAGTTATTGTCAAAAAAAGATATGATCGGGAATCATTTTAGAATAAAAATTGATGGAGCGTCAAATGAATTAGGAAAATTTAGCGAGTTTGATAAAATTTTGAATTTTTATGG
>LUMJ01000349.1_pt1 | contig 20469 bp, 21 predicted proteins | sample 729631 | NCBI WGS metagenome assembly LUMJ01 (sample SAMN03860266, study PRJNA289734) | marine metagenome | biome: seawater column; feature: ocean; material: water; isolation source: Red Sea water column Station 22 - depth 500m | place: Saudi Arabia: Red Sea | collected 2011-10-15 | depth 500 m
CAGCTATGTAATTACCGATTTTAGTAACAGCGTTACCAAATTCAGTAACAGCATTATCATTTTTAGTGGGAAAAGAGCCTAACTGGTTACGCGGAGTTAGTCCAGACTGGCAGGACGTCAGCTTCCCAAGCTGGAGGTCGCGTGTTCAAATCCCGCACTCCGCATTTTCAGTTCAGACTAATTCTTTGTCGTCTGTTTTTTTAATTGAAATGATTTCAATTATTTCGTTGATTTTAGAAACAATGTCAACATATGAAGGTGAAACGATCTCTCCCTTCTCATTATGATCAATTTCTAGTTTTTTTACCATTAGATTTTCTAATTTTTTACTATATTTCAATCTATTAGATAGACAAAAAAGCCTTGATTACAGATTGCCCATCTCTGCTCATTTCCGGATGAAATTGTGTTCCAAAAATGTCAAGATCGTTATGTTTTACAATTTCATGCTTGCATGATTTGGAACTTGCTAAACTGTGAAGTTGGTTGCCTAACTGTGAAATTTCATATTTATGACTTTCAAATACACGTGCTTCCTTTTGGCAAATTTCATTTTCTTTTTCAACAAGAACTGTTTCTTCGCCCTTAACAGGCTTGTTTGATTTTTTAATCGTGCCACCCATCGTAATTGCCAGAATTTCCGCACCATAGCATATTCCAAGCAACGATTTTTTCTCGGAGATTACATGTTTTATTATTTGAGAGTTTATGGCGTTCATTTTTTTATTGTTTTTTATCCTCCCAGAAAGAATGAATGAATCAAACCGTGAGATTTCAAGAGAAGACGCCTCGTTAAATTTAACAGTTGAAAAATCCACAGCTTGTTCTGAGATGTAGTTTGCTAGATTTTTTGTGTAGATAGATCCGTTGTCCACAACAAGTAGCAACTACTTGCCTACCTCAATTGAGATATAATGCAACTCAGCTACATTATCAACAACCTTGAGGTATCCAAAATTAATTATACTGTCTTCCTCCCACATTAGAACACGCTTACCAACTCCAGCCTCATTGATGAACTGCGTAATCAATTCTGTTGTGGCCTCTAGGTCTGACTCTGAATAGAATGCAATATCACCCAAACTAAATGACAATGGAATTTGTAACGAAGTTGGAGTACTCATTATAACACCCTTTTCTTCAAAGATTGACATTACAGAATCTATCCTTGCATTCTTATCTAGCATAATACTTACGCCGCCGCTTATTGCAGAGGCAGTTGGTGCAATTCCAGATACTTTTTGTAAGTATGCTTCAAATGCTGATTCTTGGGTATCGCCCAAGCCTACATAATATTCGCCAGTAAACGCAGCACCTACTGCTGCAATAGTACCTAGCTGTGCTACAACACCACCAGCACCAGCAGTGTAAACTGGAATAAAGTACGTATCATGATCTCCTACCCTGTACAATATGTTATCACCAATTCGTGGATTTCGCAAGAGTGTCTTTAATTGGGCAAAATCAGGATCCCTATCTAATGCCTCACGAACAGAAGTCGGACCCAACAGTTTAGTCTCTGATTCTATTGGAACTTCATAAAATTGCATGTGGCCTAAATTTGGTAAATCATTTTGCACAACCATGTAACCTGCCAAGTTTCTTCCCTGTGAACCCCGAAGTTCAAGTGATAATAAGCCTACGAATTCTGGTTCTTCAAATCCGGGTGGCTTTGCCTCTATATAGTAAGTATCTAAACCTCTAGGTATTTCATAGAATTCATTTGCCTGTATGAATATGTCAACATCAGTAACGTGGTAGATATTGTACATTTCAGTCCTCCAATTGTAAAGCTCCTGTGGATACCTAATTTGGTTTTCAAGCCATTCAGGCATCTCGATTACATTATGCTCATACTGGGCAAGGAACATGTCGCTAAAGAAGTCATCCCCATGTTTGATTAACTGAATATCACCATTATAGGTATCAACCAATCCATAACCCACTAGTCTTAGATATGGATTTCCTGCTGACCAAGGTACATTTTCTCCGTTAAACCCAGCTATAAGAGGAATAAGCCAATAGGTGTTCTTGCCATCTGTTACCGGAAGCGAATCGAGCTCCTTTCCAAACAAATTATACAAAAAGTATGGATAAAGTGTCTCCATTCTTTCATTAACATCCTTGTATCTCATGACATGAACTGCTGTTCCAGGATATGAGATCATAAAGTTTGGTTCAAACATCCAGCTAATTGGCGGGGCAATTTCCAAGCCTCCCATTCCTGCATAGGATTCATTGTTTAACTCTGCAGTAGTTGAGCCTCGGTTTGTGGGATATGCAGACCAATTGGTATCAAGTAATCCGCCTTCACCATAGTAGATCTTTCTTTGTGGAAACAGTTCAGAACTATCAACAATTTTACCACCTGTTGCTTCTAAAGTTAGAAATCCTTCTGGAACGTGTGTGTAAACTAGGTGTTCGTTATACCACCTGTTCTCCAAACTTACGGAGCTTGGCAAGATAGGCGCCATTGATGCAGTCCAGTATAGCTTGTCATTAAACCTCAAAATATCATTATCTTCAAAATTAACATATGGTATCAAACCAATTTCGGGTTTTAATTTAGCAAATGCCGCCTCCCAGTCCCATACACGTATACCACCTAGAACATCTCTATTATCATCAATATATTGATCAATTAGATTTGGAGAGATTGTTTCTTGTGTGACATCATGAGTGTGTTCTACAATTTGATCTAATTCAGCAAGATAACGGTTTACTCCAATTTGTTGTGCAGTATATGGTCCAAGATATTCTATCTTTTTAGCATCAGCAATGCTTGTGTTAACAGACATCGCAATACCTACAACTATTGCAATTGCAATAATAGTAAAAATTCTGATGTATACATCTCTTTTTAACATCATTGTTATTACTCTGGATCTTATTCTATCAAGTATTGAAAATGCGATTAATGCAAAGCCAACAAGAAACGACCCGCCTATTGCATACTTCGTATTATAATCAATGTTATCAACAAAGAACATGTTGAAAGCTGCCCAGATTATTCCAATTCCTATAATCCCTTCTAGTGTTGACGTGTATTGTAGATACTTTGGTTTTCCCTCAGATGCATCATGAATATAATTTGTAATTACTTTGAAAATATGGTGTAGACCAATAAACAACAGAAGACGTAACCCAATAGCACCAAGAATAGGCGGAACTAGAACCAATAGTGCAGGAATCATTGGGATTACTTTTTCAGTAGCATAGGAATGATCAGTTGGTGGTGTTACAAATGGAAGAGAAAATATCTGCGTTAAACTGTCTATTCCAAGATCATTCCCATCTATGACATACATGAAAGCAAAACCAAACATAACGTTTGCAAACAATGCTCCAAATAATAGAACCTTAGTAATCTGCCAAATTATAAAATGCGGAACAGAGATCTTGGAATCATGAAAATTTGGTACTTGCTCTGTTGCAGGTGCAGTTGGATTACGGTTCATAAATCCGAGGAGTGTACGTATAGTGTACCAAAGAATAGAATGGCGTTTTACAATATTCACACGTACTAACGCAATTGCTGATAGAGTTATGGAAGATACTGCCGCAAAATAAAGTGGAGTTGTAAAAAGATCATCAAACTCCTCAAAATTCATAAATAAATTCACCCCCTGAGTGCCAACAAGCAAAAATGTGATTATAGCGATCAGAGCTATAACGCCTAATCTGATATACTTGCCAGCATCTGGCGGTGGACCACTACTCGCTTTTGAAGAGCTATACAAACTTACAAAAATTTAATCATCACCTATTAATTTCTTGGTGATGATTCTGTTCGAGTTTTGGTTATAATCCTAAATTAGCTATACCTTTACATATCATATAGACAGCAGCGTATTTTGGAACAGAAATCCTTTCACTCACATATGGACCAAATTTTTTGTTTTTCAGTTTAAATTGAATTGGGCAAGATGCGGATATTTCAACAGGATTATCATCAATTAAACACGATTCCGTATATGGGTTAAATTTCTCTATATCTTTACAGGTAAGTTTACTTAGTCCACTTTTGCTATTAAGCGAACCCTCAAGCCGGAAGATCCTATGTATATCAACTGTCACATTAGGATCTATCTTAACACCAATCGAGTTTTTACCAATTTCTTCAAGTCTTTGTCGATAGGCAGAATAACCATCTGAAATAATTTTGCTTACGATCTTTGATCTTCTAGATTTAGAACCAAAAAGTTCTTTTGCCAAACGACCATGCCATCCAGGTTGATCAAGATCAGGAAGTAAGGATCTTGAAGGGTTGGCTTTTTTAAATCCAAATGCTTCAGGTGTGACTTTCCGAAACATAATGTAGTCAATCAAATCCCCCCTCTCTCGTGAGTTGAGCTGGTTATATGATGAGTTTGCTACATAAAGATGAAATCCCTCATTACCAGAAAAAGATATTCTAATGTTTTCACTGTTTATTTGAAAATCGTCAGTTAGTATTTTTATCAGGTTTGTAACTTCTTTTTTTACGCCAAAGATACAGTTTTGACAGGGTAATGATACAAGTTGTAATTTATTTGATTTACATTTAGGACACATATCTTTAATCAAAAATATTTCATTGCAAGAGAGACATTTCATACATGTATGTTCTTTTCTGCAAGGAAGGTTTAGATCCTTTGCATCTATATCAAAAATAAGATCCGCTTCCTTCCAATCCTTTTCTGCCATTGGCATGTTTGGAAAAGTGTAACATGCATTAGAGCAAAAAACATCAGAAGGTACGTTTGTCATTAACATCAAATGTAAGTCCTTGTCAGTCTTTAACGAAATATGTCTTATCATTCCAGAATTAAATTTTTTATAACCATATTCTCTTTCGGATGATCTATCTGGAACATAAATTAAATCAAAATGATCAAAATAATATTGTTTGAAAGTCTCTTCTAAAAACTTTAAATTATTTTCAAGCATCTACGATCTTTTCTTTCCAAACTGCATTGGGTTTATAATGTAATCACAGTCAGGTGTGGCAAAACAAAGATCGTTGCTTTTGATCTTTTCACATGACGGACAAGAATATTTTGTATTGCTACCCGTTTCACCGGCAACCTGTCTAATTTGATACCGTGTAATTTTTTCATTATAATCAGGTGCGTTTTTAAATAATGGAGCAATTTCATCTATCGTTTGTCCCCTTCCAAGAAGAAATGTAGCTAGCATAAATCTTCCAGAATGAGATAAGTTTTCTCCATTGTTAAGCACTTCAATTGCATGTTTAATACATGGTGGATATTCTGTTGTTACAGTTATACTGACTGTAAACTTTTTTGCAAGTTCAGTTAATTTGTTAACTTTCTCTTCAAATCCTTTAGATAATGATGGTGTGTCAGCAGATCTAATTCTAGAACCAATATAGCCACTAAGTTCCCTTCGAATCAATCTAACAGTTTCATGGGAACTCAAAAAAACCATACCATTTTCGACATGACGGTTAACCAGCTTCCATTCGAGCTCATGAAAATTTACAGCATGTCGTAGATAGTCAGATATTGGAATTACGAAATAATTATTGTTCTTTTTGACATTAACAGAAAAAACATCACTAATTATTTTTATCGCAAGTTCCTCACTTGTTTTATTTGAATTACCTACTAGATCTTTTTCAAGAAATTTTTCAGCCCTTTCCGCTTCAGCTAGAGAGAATCTGTTGATAAGAGTGTTCATTCCGCTTAGTTTTAGTAAAATTATTGCGATTAGAAATGAAAAAGTGTCAGAGCTATCCAATTTTGGGTTGTAAATTTTTCTATATACCGCAGATTCAATCCGTTCATATGCTTTATCCACATTAATCTTAAGATCCGGATCAGTAGCAAATTGTTCGAGTGTAAACCCCTTATCCTTTAGATACTGCCCAGCTTCCGCCAGAAAAGGATATTTTGCGATCTCTTCATTCCCTAAACTAATCATACACAGCTTACCCAAACCTTTCTAAAAAATTTGATTTAAAAAGTTTCAAAACAAAAAAACAAGACTAGTTTAAATTATGTTATGAAGCCTTCCAGTCGTGCAAATTGGACTTCATGTTTCTATTTCAGGTTCTATTGCTAATGCGGTCACTAATGCTGTAGAACGTGAATGTTCTGCATTTCAAATATTTACGGGAAATCCTAGGGGATGGTACTCGAAAGATCTAACAAATGAAGATATTACAAATTATAGGAAAAACCTTGATGAATGTGATATTGATCGGTTTGCTACAGTTGCACATATGCCATATCTACCAAATCTTTCCACTCCGGATATTACCAGCTATGAAAAATCTGTCAAAGCTATGACAAGAGAGATTGAACGATGTGATAAGATAGGAATACCCTACCTTGTAACACACTTGGGAAGCCATAAGGGATCTGGAGAAGAAGGTGGAATTCAAAGGCTAACAACTGCACTAACAGATGTTGCCAAAACAAAAAAAGATGTAACCATTCTTCTTGAAAATACTGCAGGACAGAAAAATTCGGTAGGATCAGATTTTACACAGTTAGCAGAGATCTTCTTTAGATTAGAACCTGCAAATAGGTTTGGGATATGTATTGATACATGTCACGCATTTGCAGCTGGTTATGATCTAAGAAATGAAAAAAATGTAAAGGAAACATTTGAGAAATTTGATAAGGAGATAGGACTAAAACATCTCAAAATTCTACACTTGAATGACTCCAAGGGGGAACTGGGATCCAATCTTGACCGACATGACCATATCGGTTTAGGTCAGATAGGAAAAACTGGATTAAGTAAAGTAATCAAACTAATGAATAAAAATAATATTCCCATAATATTAGAGACACCTATTGATGAAAGACGAGACGAATTTGAAGATATTGGAACTGCAAAAGAACTTGCATAAAACTAATTTATTTCACATAAGTGGTTTGCAATTATGAAATACGATGACGTTATGAAGCTTGCACTGGAACGTGGATTTTATTTTCCAAGTTGCGAGGTTTATTCTGATGCACAAGCGGGATTTTGGGAATATGGACCAACTGGTGTAAGTTTGAAGAATAAGTTCTTGGAACTTTGGAGAAGAGAGTTGATTAGACGTGACAGAATGATTGAGATTGATGGTTCTCAAATAATGTCCAAATCTGTATTTGAGGCGTCAGGTCATCTTGCAAGCTTTGCCGATCCCATAGTAAGATGCACAAAATGCAAATCGACACATAGGGCTGATAAGATAATATCAGAAGTTACTAAAACTGAGATTCCGGAAAGTGCTGGTCTAGATGAATTTGACAAGGTGATTACTGAAAAAAATATAAAGTGCCCAAAATGTAATGGTGATTTTGAAAGTACCAAGAAATTCAATATGATGTTTCAAGTAGGAATAGGACCAGAAGGTGAGGCCGCTTATCTAAGACCTGAAACATGTCAATCGATCTTTGTTGATTTTCCTCGCCTTTTTAAGACCATGAGGGGAAAACTCCCAATGGGAATCGCCCAGATAGGTAAGAGTTTTCGAAACGAGATTGCTCCTAGACAAAGCCTACTTAGACTAAGAGAATTTTATCAGGCGGAGATTGAGGTGTTTTGTAACCCTGCAAGGCTAGATGACTTGGACAAGTTCTCAGAGATACAGAACACGAAGATTCCAATTCAAGTTGATAATGAGGTGAAGGTTATGACATGTAAGGAGGCGGTAGATTCAGAAACAATTCCAAACAAGTTTGTTTCCTACTATTTAGGAATATTATCTGAATTCTATGAAAAAGCTGGCGTGGATATGCAAAAAAGCAGATTCCGGAAATTGGGAGAAAAAGAAAAGGCGTTCTATGCTGAAGTTGCGTTCGATTTTGAGGTTGAGACAACTATTGGTTGGCTTGAGCTTGTAGCATGTAACTATAGATCAGACTATGACTTGGGTAGTCATGCCAAGAAAAGTAAAGAAAAATTTGAGGTGATGGATGGGGATGAAAAGATACTCCCTCATGTTTTTGAACTTTCCATGGGAATAGACCGTAGTTTGTACACGATCTTAGAACATAGCCTTCGAGAAGATAAAGAAAATGAGAGGACTGTGTTATCCCTCAAGCCATACTTGTCACCTATCCATGTTGGCGTGCTGTCACTAGTAAAAAAAGATGGGCTTGCAGAAAAAACTGATGAGATTTATCTGAAAATTAAGCGAAAGTATGATGCATTCTTGGATCATTCTGGTGCGATAGGAAGAAGATATAGAAGGCTGGACGAAGTTGGTGCACCTTATGCTATTACAATTGACCACAAAACACTGGAAGATGATACTGTAACACTTAGAATGCGAGATTCAATGGAGCAAGATAGAATAAAGATTTCAGATTTGGAGCAGGTACTTTCTAGAGAAACTGCTTATCCCTAATGTTTAGAAGTTTTAGAAAAATAAAAATAGAAAAAGATTGGATTTATCGTCTCAATATCTATTCAAGGAAATCCAATGAATTAGATAGATTTTGTGACGAAGATCCTGATGGAGTTGTTGTTGGTATAGTTGGGAATTTTTCATCTGTTTGTTGTTCTGCAACCGCGGATGCTTCTTGTAGGATTGCATCAGTTTCTTGGCTTACTGCATCAGATTCAACACTAAACGTGTTGTCAGATAACGAGTCTACCATTAACCCACTCAACTCTTCTGACATAGTATTCAATTCAGAATCAGCTTCTGGCATGAATCTGCCAAGTGATGATTTCAAACCTTTCATAGTTGATACTGCTGGTCCAATTGAAACCATCGCATCACCAAGGTCATGAATGGTACTCAAACGTAATTGAACTTGTTCAAGAGAGGTTCTTGCATTACCCAACATTCTTGAAACTTTTCGAACTTCGGATAATTCAGAAGACAACACTCTACTAGTCGTTGTATCATGATTCTGCATCGCTGTTACAATTCTAGCGAATAATTGCTCATCTCTTTCATGAAGTCTTGTTAACATTACATCCATCTTTGAGGTTTGTCCCTGAAGTTTAGTAACCGCTGTCTGAATTCGTGGCTTTAGTGCGCCCTGAGGCTTTACAGCCTGACGAATTTTTTCGGTTATACCTTTGGTTTCTTGTTGTGCCCAAGTCTTGTTGAAAGTTGGCATATGCAATCGTTTCCAATTTTGTTCTTAATCGAAGAAGTGTATTTAGATCAACACTAGGCTAAATTAAGCTAACAAAAAAGGTATGAATGAATGAAAAATATTATGAAAATTGCGGTTTTTGATTCTGGATTTGGTTCAATATCAGTAATAAGGGAAATACAAAAAATTTTCAAAGGTGAGTTAATTTATTTCGCTGATCAGAAAAATTTTCCTTACGGAGTAAAATCGAAACCACACTTAGAAAAAATAATCAAAGATACAATAAATCTACTAGAGGAAAAATTTTCACCAGACATTATTATAATGGCATCAAATACGCCCACACTTTTACTCAGACATCAGATATCTAGGATCAGTAGTAAATTAGCTGGAATATACCCTCCAATCAGTGACGCTGTAAAAATATCTAGAACAAGAAATATTGCAATTCTTGGAACTAGATCTGTTATTCAGAGTGAAAGTGTTACAGAATTTATAGAAAAATGTAATGTGCCAAACGACATTGTGATTCACAAAATTGATTGTTCATTACTTGTTGAACTTGTAGAATCTGGAAAATTTCTCACCGATAAAGAATATTGTAAAAATGTCATCAAAGAAATTTTAGAGGATGTGTTTTTAGATAATTCGATTGATGTTGCTACTCTATCAAGTACACATTTACCATTTTTAGAACCATTTCTAAGATCAATTTTCAAAAATGTTAAGTTTTTAGATCCTGCAAAAAATATTAGAAATGTTCTAAAAGATTACGTAGAGAATAATGATTTACAAAAAAACGTATTGAGAATATTTACATCCGGTGATGTTAATCTTTTTAAAAAAAATCTTCAGATGATGGGAATTTATGACGAAGTTAGTTTTTTACAATTTAGAACGTGATTTTCTAAATCCATGACTAAAGTTCTTATCATATAGTTTGGAATACTCATATGACTTTGGTTTTATGACATCGCCTATGATAATGATGGCAGTTCGTGTAATCTTTTGATCTCTAACTCTTTTTGTAATTGTATCTAATGTTCCTGTGATAATTTTTTCGTCACTCCAGCTTGCACGGTAAACAACTCCAACAGGTGTTGATTTTGTATATCCGCCAGCTAGTGCCTCCTTTACTATGTTTGATAGAAGATGAATGCTAAGATAGAAAATCATTGTAGATCTATGCTTTGCAAGCTCTGATATTTTCTCACGCTTTGGAACTTTTGTGCGCTTTTCTGCTCTTGATATTATCATAGTTTGTGTTACTCCGGGAAGTGTTAGCTGAGCTCCGAGTGCAGCTGCAGATGCTAGAAATGATGTTACACCAGGTATTATTATAGAATCAATTTTTTCTTTTTGTAGATTATCCATTTGTTCACGTATCGCTCCATAAATTGATGGATCTCCATCATGAAGTCGTACTACTTTCTTTCCTTTTTCAGCATTTTTTTTTAATAGATCAAAAATTTCTTCTCGCACAAGTTTTGCTGCATCATACCTTCTTGCTTTTTTACACAATGTAAGAATCTCTGAAGGAATCAAAGAACCAGAATAAACAACGACATCTGCCTTCTGAATCAATTTTTTTGCCTTCACAGTGATTAGATCTGGGTCACCAGGACCGCAGCCCACAAAGTAAACCTTAGGCACGTTTTACCACCAGAATTGAGAAATATTTGGTAGTCAGAGTATCATCATTCACTTCACCCAAAGTCATTTTTCTGATTATTTCATGGTCTGTCCCTAGATCTTGTCCAATTGCAAAAATGGAACTGTCTGCAAATCCCGCATCTTTTAAGACCTGTATAACCTGATCAAAATATCTTCCATCTTTAAGAAAGACCATACTTTCCGAGTTTTTTGCGATTTCCTTTACTGTGGTTAAATCATAGCAAGATGGGATTACTGACACTTTTTCTGCCCCCTCAGCGATACTAATACCAACTTTAGACGCAAAAGTGAACATGGAAACGATGCCAGGAACTACACTGATTTTGATTTCTGGATAGCTGGCTTTAATCTCTCTATGCATGTATATCCATGTACTATACAAATATGGGTCACCTATTGTAAGATAAACAACATTCTTTCCAGATAATACTTTTTCAGCAATTATCTTTGCGTTTTTTTTCCATGTTATTTCAAGAACCTCCCTATCTTTGGTCATTGGAAAAATCAAGCGAATAATTTCTTGATTTTGTGTTTTATCAATTATTGGAGACATAGACGATAATACAATACTTGGTCTATCTTCATGTGAAGTTGGACACATTATTGTATCAGCGTTTTTTATGGCATTAACAGCCTTAACAGTTAATAGTTCAGGATCTCCCGGGCCACATCCAACACAAATTAGTTCAGCCATAAAAGATCACACTTAACTTTTTGTAGCCGACAATATTGTAACGGGATTTCGTGCAAGCATCATAGTACCGGTTGATGTTTTTCTACTTTTTGAAATTGTAACTTGAGTTATATCAACAGAGTTAAAGCTCAACTCTTGTATCAATGACAGAACAGAAAATATAGTCTCGATAAGAATCATTCCGATTACTATCCTCCCTCCTTGCTTGAGTTTGTCTTGACATAATCTTACAATTTCCTTAGTTTCTTTACCAGTACCTCCAATAAATATTGCATCAGCCTCAGGAAGTTGAGAGACAGATTCATTTGCATCTTTATTAACTGTAGAAACGTTTGTTATACTAAATTTTGCAAGATTTTTTTTTGTCAATTCTATTGCCTTAACATCGTTATCTATTGCATGAACATGACCAGAGTGTTCTACTTGAAGTGCGGCTTCCACTGATATGGAACCAGATCCACAACCAATGTCGTAAACAATCATACCAGATTTTAGCCTTGCCTTTGCAATTTGAACAACGCGTACTTCCTCTTTTGTAATAGGAACTCCTTCATCTCGCTCAAAAAGTTCATCTGGAATACCAGGAGTTTTTATGTTCCACATATGTTAAGTTACCAGTTAGGTAAATGGAATTGACATGTCGTCTTGCGGTAGATTCAAAACTGTAAATGTCATAATCCATGAAAACAGATACATGAATATGTAGCTACCAATTCCTGTTGTTACAATTTTCTTTCTATCCGACTTGGGAAAATTGATCTTCATCATCTTTGCTATTATGCACGTTACAATGAAAAGAACTATCATAAACATAATTGATGTCCATCTGTGTTCCTCGCTATCCTCTATTCCTTCAAAAAGAAATGTTGCAGCAATTCCTCCCATAATGGCAAATCCAACACGCAGCCAGAAAAGCTTATCAACACGTTTCTTGGTGATGTTTTCAGATTCTGTACTAACTGCTGATTCATTATTAGATGGTTTTGATGATTCAGTTGGTGGTGCATCTTTTGGTCCATTGGGACCCGTTGTCCACTTACCTGAGATTTTCTCCTCAGATTCTGGTTCTGGTTCTGGTTGTTCTGTTGCAGGAATTTCTTCTTGTTCAGGAGAAAATTTCTTTTTCATTTCATCGTAATCTAATTCACTTAGTCCAACAGCCTCGTATATGGTATAATCAGGATAATTTCGATTAAACCAATCCTTGTAGGTTGTTTCTGTAATGTAGCGTCTTAGATAGCTCCTAGGATCTTTGTTAGGGTCCACAAAGTCTAGTATCTTCTTCTTATCTCTTGACCCAAATCTGATTCTTTTTTTACCATGTCTAACCAATTAAATTTCTAGGTTCACTCGGCAACGCCTTTTTTAAAACCTTTGTTTGATATAGCGAAAATCGATAAGAGTATAATTGCAGTTTTCTATTTGATATTATGCAATTAGCTGGAATTGAACTAAAATACCTTGTTGATGATATTGGTAAAAAGATTGAAGATTACTATGTTAGTAATATCTATGGAATTACGAAAAACAGTCTACTTTTCAAATTTCATCATCCTGAAAAACCGGACATACTACTCATGTTATCTACTTTTGGAATTTGGATGACGACAATAAAGATCGAACAGATTGAACCAAACAAATTGCTAAGACGTTTACGGAATGATTTGCTTAGATTCAAACTAAAGGAGATAAAACAAATTGGTACTGAAAGAATTGTCTATCTAACATTTTCCTATTTTGACAAAGAGATCGTTGTTATTACAGAGCTTTTTGGAGGTGGAAACATCATAGTTTGTAATAATGAAATGAAGATCCTTGCTATGTTACATTCTAAAAAGAAAGGCGAAGAAATATCAAATGAAGAGATAAAACGCTTGTTTAATTTTGCTACACAAATTATCAATGATGTCATAGGTGGCAAACATGATCCTGAAATTGTTAGAAATGATGAGATTGACGTTAATCCTATTTCGATAGAAGGAAAAAATAGCGAAAAAATTTCTAACTTCATGGATGGTCTTGACATAGTTTTTACTGAGGATATCATTAGTAAGGGGAAAACCGTTCAAGGTGGTTCATTTGATAAAAAAATTTCAGAATTAGAAACAAAGCTTGATGAGCAAACAAAGGCCATTAAAACAGTAACTGAGAAATCTCAAGGCATTGCAAATGTGGCTAACTCACTTCTTGAAGCTCTCTCTCAAGGAATTTCAGCAATAGATGATCCAAAGATAACCATTCTACTAAAAAATAAGAATTCAGAAATTGTTAAAGAAAAAGGAATTTCATATATCAAAATTGGCGATGCAAAAATAAAAGTAAACCTGAAATCATCTCTACCAACAATTGCATCAACCTTGTTTAATGAATCAAAAAAACAAAAATCTGCAATATCCTCCATTGAAATATTAATAAAAAAAACTCAATGGAATTTAGAAAAAGTAATTGAGAAAGGTGAGAATGCAAAGAAATCAGTTGTCTTTTCAGAAGTTAGAAAGAAAAATTGGTTTGAACGGTATAGATGGTTTTACACAACTGATGGCGTTTTAGCAGTTGGTGGACGTGACTCTTCATCTAATTCTGCCATAATTAGAAAGCATCTTGAAAAAAATGATAAGGTGTTTCATGCTGAAATTTCTGGCTCGCCATTTTTTTTGTTAAAAGATAATGATGCTACCACACCTGCAAGCCTTACCGAGGTGGCCCATGCCACAGTTTGTTTTAGTAAGGTGTGGAAGGAGTCTATGTATGGCTCAAGTGCCTATTGGGTTAACCCGGAACAGGTCAAAAAGGCAGCCCCCAGTGGTCAATCTATGGCTAAGGGTTCTTTTATGATTGAGGGACAGCGCAACTTTGTAAAAATTTCAACCTTGAAGATGTGTGTTGCCATTATTCAGCGAGAGGAAAGATATCTACTTACCTGTGGTCCACCCAGTTTGAAGAATAATTGTATTTGTTATGCAATCATAGAGCCTCAAGGATCAGATATGCCTGACGTTGCAAAAAAAATCCGTTTAGAATTTTTATCAGGCCCCAGTCGTGTAATCGAATCTGATTCTGGGTCTTAGTCTTCTCGATATCTTTTCTTGTAAGGATCCTTGTATCTTTTTTTCTTCCTAACACTCTTAGCCAAGAGATATCTCATCCCCATCTTTGATACCGTTATACTCGTCATGAGATAATATAAACAACGGAATGTCTGCAAGTGCACAGCCTGATGCTACGGTGAGGTCTACCTTCTGACAAGCCATTGCAAGTGGAGCCACATTATTTGATTTTAGCGAATATATGGTATATGCACCTACACTACTCCCAACTCCATGTGGAAAAAGCAAGATGGAGTCCTTGATGGACTTGCCAGACAGATCATGTTTTTGATCAGTAATTGATCCTGTTTTTTTATCAATGGCGCCCAGAAAGTTGATCGGCTGGCTAGACTTGAGAACCTTTCCCGTTACGCTTCCCTTTACAATTGTTTTTTCAGTCAACTTGTCTCATCCCTTACTATCTCTGACAATGGCTTTAGGTTTACGTCCAAGCCGTTTGAGTTTTTCAAATAATATGCACCTTTGATGCTGTTTGTGGTAACACTATCTACATCTTTTTTGGTAACCAGTGGTGTCAGGCATGTACAACAATCTGATAATAACTCACAGCCAGCACTTTCAAGATGACTTGCATATCCTAGATGTCGTGCCTGCTCCTGAATCACTCTTGGACAAAATATCAGACATCTCTTCTTGAATGATTTTCCCTTTAGCATTGCAGTGAGATCAGTCATCTCCTCAAGTCCAAGCTGTGGACTACCAAGCGTGACCAGGTCACCGGATTCTGTAGTATTTAGCTCGTCGTATGTTTCTTGCATCTCCTTTTCATCAAAATCTACTTTTTCGGATGCATCGGAATTATCATCCAAAACAAACTTGCCACAGGTTCCAGACGTTCCCAAGCTGGCACAAAGTGACTTGTTGCATCTTTTGTCCAAGTTCTTTACGCCAGAGATTGCAACAGACTTATCCGCAATCTTTCCAGCAAAGTATCCCAACAGTCCAAATGTCAGCTCGTTTGGTTCTGAAACCTTCATGGCAACTGACATAGTTGGAGAATCATCCTTCCGGAGATCAGAGTATGGGCTTTTGCCAGTAATTGCGCTTGCAAGTGCAGAAAATGCACTTTCCTTGTTTGTCTTTAGATTTCCAACGGAATTTGCATAAATTGCCGCATTGCTTTCGGCAAAGGATACTTGTGTGCCTTCTTCCGGCATATCATAGATTTCATATGGAATGCAGGAAAATGACGGGGTAACTCCCATCTTTTTGTAAGATTTTCTGATGCTTTCCTGCTTTTGTACAAAATTTTCATCAAGTCCAAACTTTTCTACACTGTCCTTGTCATAGCCCATCGGGTTTACTGTTGTCCTGATCTTGAACTTTGCATTTTTGCTTAGATTTGCTAAAAATTCTTCTCCTGCATCGCCAATCGTGTTGTAGTTTACGCCAGATACATGTGCCCAATGAATCGGAACAAGCTTTTCAGCATTGGTTGCCTCGCCAGTAGCTGACAATATTCTATATGCTGTTTGCAGCGCTTCTCCGTGTTCTCCGCTTAATGATTTCTCTTCGTCCTTTGTTAATTCCAATGAATATGCTTGGGTATTTCTCTATAATAGTAATTACGAACGTGGAGTTCCGCACTTGCCACAAAACCTTGCCTCTGGCTTGAGTGAGGCCCCACATTTTTGACAAGACTCAGTCGATTCTTTTGTCGCTGCTTGTCTTTGAGTTTGTTTCGGTTCTTGTTGGGCAGGTTTTGACGCACTTGATCCTCTTTTTATAACAATAATGACTCCAAGTATGGCCCCGCCTGCAGCAACAGCTCCAATTGCGATATAGATTGACTGGTTTGAAGTTGATTTAGATGATCTATCAAGCTCACATACTCCGTCTATCAGGACTGTTCCTGGTCCACATCCTTCACTAGATTCCTCTACTGGTGCAAGCTCACATACTCCGTCTATCAGGACTGTTCCTGGTCCACAACCATCACCAGCGAATGAATAAGGAATCATCACAATTCCAGCTAGAAACATTCCAAGACATATGGGCAAAATCATTATTTTGTGCATACTTGATCTCCTCTATCTATCGCTTTGATCCACAATTGGTACAAAATATCTCTTCTGCTGAAGTTACGCTTCCACATCTTACGCATAGGCTTAGTTTGGGTTTATCTTCTTCTGAGATATCCACAGTTTCTTCAATTACAACTGTTGGTTTTGGTTTTCTAATGGCTGTTCCCACTTTTTTGAGGTATTTTTTTTCATATTCTTCTAATTCTTCCTTTCTTGATTTCTTAACGGGTACAGTTTTTTTCTTTGTAGGTTTTCGTGCAGCTGTTTTAGGTTTTGGCTTTGCCTTTGGCTTTGCCTTTGGCTTTGGTTTTGGTTTTGTCTCTAGTTTGTCTTTTGGTTGGGGAATAGGTTTAGGAGCAGACATGGTTGAATCTGATTCGCGTTTTGCTCCACAATTAATGCAAAACATTTCATTAACAGCCATCTTGAAATTGCAATTTGTGCATATATCTAAATTCGTCTCCAGCTTGGTTACTGGTTTTGGCTTAGGTTTTATCTTAGCAGTATCTCTGGTTGTTTTTTCACCAACTTCGCCGTCTGCACTAATAGAAAAACCCTCGGCTTTAGCATCTTTTTCTACCCTGCCCAGATATTCTTTCTCATATTCTTCTAATTTTGGTTGCGTATTGGGTTTAGGTACCTCCGTAGTTGCAACTGAGCTTGGTTCTTCCTTCTTTGCTCCACATTCAGTGCAAAACATTTCACCAGAGGAAATTTCGGAACCGCATTTGGTACAAGTGTCTGCTGCTGGGGCTGGTCCAGCTCTAACTGAAGCTAGAGGCGAGCCCGGATCTGGACTAAGCCCACTTCTACCCAGATGCGTTTTAACAAGATTTTCAAGAAATTCTCTGTCGGATATGTACAGTCTTTTATTTTTCTCTAATCTTACCCTCATGTCGATTAGCCTATACTTGTCACCCTTTTCAAGCGCAAGAAGTTCCTCAATATCATCAATCAGAGATCTCAAGAATCTAACTTTATTCTGCCTAAAATTAAACTTATAAGAAAAAATCTAAGGCTGTTTTAGCAAGATTAGATTATAATAGAAATATCTCTGAAATTAGATATGAAGAGAATTCTTGATGGCATGAAAAAAACAATGATGGCCGTCAAGCCTCCAAGATACACGGCATTAGAAGGATTACAAAAGGCTGAGACCTCCAATCCTTTTAAAATTCTAATCGGAACAGTGCTTTCTGCGAGAACAAAGGATGAGAATACTACCAAGGCAGCAAGAGAACTATTCAAGGTATATGGTACTCCTCAGAAACTTGCAAAAGCTAAGGTAAAGGATGTTGAGAAGCTTATCAAGTCGGTTGGGTTTTACCATGTAAAATCAAAACGAATAATCGATGTTGCAAACATTATTCTCTCCAAGTATGATGGAAGGGTTCCAGCGGACATGGACAAATTGGTTGATATTCCAGGCGTTGGCAGAAAGACTGCAAATTGTGTCCTTGTTTATGCTTTTGAACAGCCAGCAATTCCTGTTGATACTCATGTTCACAGAATATCTAACAGATTGGGTCTTGTAAATACAAAAACGCCGGAAGAAACGGAAATGGAACTAAGGAAAAATGTTCCAAAAAAATATTGGTTGCCCATAAACAATACTTTTATTATGTATGGTCAAAATATTTGCAAACCTATTTCTCCGATGTGTCATGTATGTAAGATTAGAAAGGGCTGTGATTATTTTAAAACTAGGAACGCTTCTTAGAAATAATTAGTACTACGACCACAAGACCAAGAATTCCTGTCACAACAAATGGAAAAAGTGAAAGTGGATTTTCGCCATATTCAGCTGACATGATTTTTACATGATATGTTCCTGCAACTGTCGCTGGCGGATCAGTTGAGCCTTCCATTCCATGTACAGAATATGACTTAATCGCAAATGGTGAAAGATCAAGATTTGATAATACCGTTCTAAGACCATTATCAACGGTTAATCCATTTTGTTCTGAATATGTAATCTTTGTTGGTTTGCCCTGAACCCAACCATTTTCGTGAGATGTATAAAGCATAGCATAACCTGTTTCTGGAACCTGTGCAGCTATCCAGTATTTATTGTTGGGATGGCTTCCCATCCCAATCTCGAAAAATTTGTCAGTAGATTCTGCATCATAAATGCGTATCACAGCGTTACCATTAGGATTCCCATACAACAAATCGTTTTGCAATTCTGCTTGCCAGCTTCCCTTATGCATGCTTTCAAATTCAAGTATTACTAGATCGTGTTTTACCTTGTTAAAGTCATTATAGGGAATTTCTGTTTCCTGAATTTGCAAAGTAGGGTTGGTTGAATCAAGATAATCACCAATCATAGGCTCTTGTGCAAATGCAGGAGCTACGGTTAGCGTTAGCAAAATAAGAAGAATGTATTTCATGTTTCAGCAAATTTTGGCTAGGATAAAAGTCTAATCTACAAATGGTTTACCATATTCAATAATGATCTTTGCAACTTCGGGTCGTAAGATAAACTCTGATGGTGCTTTTCCCTCTTGAATCATAGAACGCATTTTTGTACCGCTAACTTGTTCTCTTGATTCAGCATCATGTGGGCATACCTTGGGATTGGTAAATGTAAGACACTTTCTACAGTAAAAGAATGCTGGAAAGAAAATTGGCTCAATATCAAGGTCAGTATAATCACCAAATATCTTTTGAGCTGCAAAGGGATCGTAAAAACTACCAACTCCAGCATGGTCACGCCCAATAATGATATGCGTACAACCATAATTCTGCCTCATTATCGCATGATGTATTGCTTCTTTGGGTCCTCCGTATCTCATTTCTGTATGGAGTGTTGCCATCTTGCACCTGTTTTCCGGATAATAGTTTTGAATCATAACTTCATAGGATTTTATTATTACGTCATCCTTGAAATCGCCAGACTTCTTTTTTCCGATAAGTGGATTAACAAAAACTCCATCACGTGTGGTTATAGATGTCTTTTGAAGAATTTCATGTGCAACATGCGGTGGGTTTCTAGTCTGGAACGCAACAATTTTTTTCCAACCTGCTTTTGAAAAGGTATCCCTTGTCTCTTTAGGTGTCATTCTGTATTTTCTAATCTCTGTATTTTCTGGTCGTCTAACATAGTCAATTTTTCCACTCACGAGGAAATCATTCATGGACATAGTCTTAGCCACACCAGGATGCGAATCATCAGTGGTGCCATAAACACCTTTTGCAGTTTTCTCTTTATCAAAAGTATAAGTTTCCTCTACATTTAATATTGCAATACCTATTCCATCAGTGTTTTGTAATAATACAGCGCCTGCTTCTTTTATTTTTGATGCAGTTGATCTGTCAACATCCATCACAATAGGAATTGTCCACGCGATGTTGTTCGACAGTCTTCCTTTGGTTACAACATTCTCAAAATCTTCTTGTGACAAGAACCCTTCTAGCGGACTAAATATGCCATCAGCGATATTTTCTACATCATTTGCAAGATCATTGTTGATTGATATTGTTGATAAGCCAGATGGGTCAGTAGTTGAAAATCTATCTACTAGTTTGCCACCATGTGGTTTAGAAACACCAGTATCCTGAGACAAGATTTTTACTTGTTATGATCCATATGCAGACCACATTCTTTGTCGGATTTATTTTCCCACCACCAACGACCTGCCCTTAAATCTTCACCAGGTTTTATTGCTCTTGTACATGGTTCACAGCCAATGCTTGGAAATCCTTGATCAATTAACTTATTGTAAGGAATATTATTTTCCTTGATATAGCTCATTGTTTGTTCCCAACTCCAATCAAGAATTGGGTTAAGTTTTATCATGCTGTCGTGTTGTTCATCAATTTCAATTTTTTTAGATTCTTGTCTGTTTTGGGTTTGATCACTTCTAAGACCAGTAATCCAGCCATCCAATGTAGACAGCATCTTATTCAAAGGA
>LUMJ01000754.1_pt1 | contig 20430 bp, 23 predicted proteins | sample 729631 | NCBI WGS metagenome assembly LUMJ01 (sample SAMN03860266, study PRJNA289734) | marine metagenome | biome: seawater column; feature: ocean; material: water; isolation source: Red Sea water column Station 22 - depth 500m | place: Saudi Arabia: Red Sea | collected 2011-10-15 | depth 500 m
AAAAAGCAAAAACCAAATTTAATTTTCCGTAGTTTGAGTATAATTTTTTACAATATCTCGTAATTGCATTCTTTTACCCCCAACAATTTTTAGATCAACTCGAAAAGTTCCATTTTCAATGTTTACTATATTGTATGAATTTTCAAAGAAACGACGAACTCTTTCTGAAGAAACTGTACCAGCATTTGCAATTGATAATGTATTAAAATCCCAAATCCATGGTCTATGTTTATGCCCACATAAAACTAGACTCACATTAGAATCTAGAACAGTGCGCAATACATCACCCGCATCAATAACAGTTAGTCTATCAGAACCAGTATCTGGAATTCCTATCAAATGATGATGCATTGCTACTATCTTTAACTTATCTTCGTATTTTTTCAATGTACGTTCAAGCCACAAATTTTGGTGGTGACCAACTTCACCATCATCACGATCTGGTCTAGCTGAACCAAGTGTTACAAGCACAACATCATCACTCAATTTGTTTTCTGTTTTAAAAGGAAAATATTTCTTAAATAGCAAATATCCAGTGTTTCTATAATCATGATTGCCACTAATTGCTATTATTCTTTCAGTATTAATCCGTGAAACCATTTTTTTACATTTCTCATATTGCTCAATCAGTCCTTCGTTAGTAAGATCCCCAGTGATTACAACAGCTTCTGGTTTTAATGAATTAATTTCATCAATAGTTTTTTCAAAAACCTCCTCACGAAATTGTGACCCGACATGAATATCTGATAATTGGACAATCTCCATGTTTTAAAAAATTAATCTCGGACGTTTAAACAGTTAGTGTAATACAAATTCAACAAAGTAAGAAATTTCACGGTAAGAATAAATAATTAAAAATTCAATTTTACATATGACAAAAAAAGCAGTTATTATGAAAGGAGATGGAATTGGTCCAGAAGTGGTGGATCCTATGGTTAATCTTCTTAAAGATTGCAATATTCAATCAGAACTTGTTTTCTGTGATGCTGGATCTGAACAATGGGAAAAGAATGGTTCTAAGGATAAATCATACATTCCTGACTCAACAATGAATATTCTAGAGGAAGTAGATGCTTGCTTTAAAGGTCCTACCACAACTATTCCAAACCCAGATGCACCAAGAAGTGTTGCAGTTACACTTCGACAGAAATTTAATTTATATTCAAATATCAGACCAATCAAAACTTTTCAAAGTTTAACACCAGACAAAAACCTGGATTTTGTGTGTTTTAGAGAGGCAACTGAAGGATTGTACAGTGGTATAGAAGTACAGGTATCAGATGATGCAGCAATTGCGATGCGCCAGATTACTAGAAATGGTTGTAGGCGATTCGTTTTATCTGCGCTTGATTGGGCTACAAAATATAACCTTAAAAAAATTGTTGCAATTACAAAGCGAAATATTTTAAAAAAAACTGATGGGATTTTTTGGGATGAAATCCAAAATTGTCTAAAGGAATTTCCTGATATTACTTTACAGGAGATCTATATTGATAATATGGCACAACAACTAGTAGTAAATCCTAAACAATTCAACGACTCGATACTCTTGAGTACAAATCTTTTCATGGATATAATTTCTGAATTAGCGTCAGGAATTGTAGGTTCTATTGGATTAATTTATTCAGCGAATATAGGTGAATCGTTTGCGATGTTTGAGGCTGCACATGGAAGTGCGCCGTCATTTAAGGGACAAAACAAGGTTAATCCAACTGCAACTATACTTGCTGGAGCATGGATGGCCGAATACCTTGGCGAATCACATATCAAAGATGCAATATTCTCTGCTACTGAATATATAATCAATGAAAATAAAACAACTACTTTTGATATAGGTGGTAATGCTACTACAACTCAGATGTCTGATGTAATATCCACTATTGCGAAAGAAAAATTACGAAAATAATTTTATTGCTTTGACAAGTATTAATTCCTCAAAAAATAATTTTTTTCTTGCGGTTTTACTGATATGAAAACCCTGCAGCTTAGTATACTCAATTAGTTTTTTAAAATTAGAAAGTGATGAAGTAACAAAAATTAGTTCACCGCCTGGTTTTATTCTTGATTTAATTGAATCAATGATTTTCATAGGAACAATTAATCCTTCTTTTCCACCATCTGTTCTCACATCTAATACTTGATCTGTGTTTAGATATGGTAGATTACAAATAACAAGGTCAAACTGATAATTCAGTGCATCTGCACCATTACAGCAGATTATGTTAGATGTAAAATCAGTCTGTATTTTCAGAACATCAAAACTTATGTCAGTAGCCACAACTAAAGAAAATGATTTAGCTAGAAGTGCAGACAAATAGCCTGAACCTGTACCAACATCCAATGCGGATTTACCTTTTACATTTTTAATATAGTCAGCTAAAAAGAACGTATCCTCGGATGGAGGGTAGGGTTCAGTTTTTGATAATTTTTTTTGCAATTTTGATTATTTCGTCTCCTGTCAGGTCGTGCAGCCGTTTTTTAGAAATTGAATTGATATCGAATTGTTTTAAAATATTCTGAACAGTCTTGCGCCTATATGAAAAAATAGAGTTGACTGTAGAAATCATGGTTTTTGAAAGTGTTTTCTTTGATTTTAAAAGGAGCACCGTAGAATCAACTTCTGGTATTGGAAAGAAATTTGATTTTTTAACACTCATTATGAATTTAATATCTAGACCGTAATTTGCTAATACAGATATTGCCTTATGATCATCATGGGAAATTAATTTCTCTGCAAATTCTTTTTGTACCAAAACCACTGCTCGTAAAAATTTTTTTTGGAGAAGCCACTCTATAGATGCCCTGCTTTTTGAATAAGGAAGATTTGAAACAAAAATAGTAAAGTTGTGGTTGGAAGTAAAGCCATTTTTGTTTTCTAAAATTAGATTTGGGTAATCAGGAAAATTTAACCTCGCTAAATTATACAAATTTCTGTCAGTTTCTATCGAGTATACTAGGTTGGCTTTTTTACACAAGTGTGGAATTAATATCCCACGACCGGTACCTATTTCAAGAACTAGATCATTTTTTGTTATTTTAGCAGCAGAAACTATGGATTTTGCAATAGCGTTTGATTTTAGAAAGTGTTGCCCAAGCTTTTTGCGTTTTTTCATCGTTTTACAAAAATATTCATTCTTGTTTCACCTGAAATCTCTTCCAGTATTCTTTTTGTTAAATGTATGATAGGTTCTTTTAGATGCGTTCGCCTTACAATATCGTCATAACTTTCAAACGGTTTTCTTTCCCTTTCCTGAATTAGAACACTTAGGTATGTTTTACCAATTCCTGGAATTAGCTCAAGTGAATGGACTCTTGGAGTAAGTGGCTGTGCGTTGTTTAAATAATCTATAAATCTTTTTTCATTTTTTGTTACAATTAATTGAATAACTGCTGGAATTTCATTTTGCGCAGAAACAGAAATTTTTTCATAAGTTATTTTACCTAAAACTGATTGAACTTTGGATCTTCCCTCTTTTCCAATGTATACTCTCTCACCTACTTCAAAGATTGTGTTTTCATTTCCAAGAATTTCCAATAAGGTGAGTCTTTCTTCTCCTATTGCAATAACAATACTTCCAGTTCTTCCACGAACAGTTGTCGATTTACTGCGTGATTTAAAATCCAATACAAAAGCATATTCTTCATACTTACGTAATTGGGTATTCCCAACCTCCAAAGTTATTACCACCTATTCTTTAATTATTTTTAGAATCTTCTCAAGTACTTCTGCAAGAATAAGTTTTTTCCACCCAAAAGTGAATGAACGTAATTCTGGCAATGATGTTGGATGAATGTTGATAATTTCTACCGCCTCTTCTTCAGTCAAACCACATTCCTTGACTAGTTCTTGTTTCATTTTCTTTGCCTTTTTAGGATCAATCCTGGCAAATTTTGATACATAATCGTACGTCCAACGCTGAATTTGATCCATAGATTCAGGGTCATGTTTATCCTATATTTCCTTAACTTCTGCCAAAGACATAGTAGTTTTGTTTTTTACTTCTTCCATAAGCTAAACACCAAACGGTTTGATATGGTCAAATCTAGTGATTAAGGTTTTCGTCTTATTACCAAGTTTAATATCAAGAGTAACACTTCGTCTACTAACCTTATTTACTGTTCCAACTTTACCATGATAACGTCTATGTGGTAATCCCTTATGTTGCCTCGGATCAATAATCACCAATGCTTTATCACCCTCATGATATTCACGTAGAAGGAATGAAACACCTCTAGGAGCATCCTTTGTCATAATAGACCTAGATTTATGCTTAAATCCATGTGAACGGCCAGTTGGTTTCTTAGTAGTCATATCGAATATGACTCATAATCCCTTATTTTAATACTACAATATTTTTTTACAAAAACGGTCTACAACAATCTATACTCACTGGTTTAGTTTTGTTATAAACTTTCGAATTTCTTTTCCTTTCACAACAGCCTTCCCAAGTCGACTTAGGTCATTTTCATCTATCATTAGTGGTGATCTGCTGAATCTCCCATGTGAATAAGAGCAGAAACGTAGTAATTTGTCCCCGTTATCAAACTCTAGAAGCTGGATTGTCGGTTCATGATATTGAGAAGATATTGAAATTTCATCTATGACCATGCCCTTACCCCATGGCATTTTGAATGGTCTTGGAATCTTCCTCATTGCACAAAGTGCTATAGTGTTTAAGATAAATCTGTCCCTTATTCAGGACTTTCGGGTTTATCGTCAGTTTTATTATCTACACCAACACTAGAATTACTTTTTTGTATATCTTTTGTATCTGATTTTGTATCTGATTTTGTATCTGATTTTGTATCTGATTCTAATTTTGAGGATTTTATAGTTTTGGTAGTCTTTTTCTTTGCGTCTGAATCAGGGTCAATCACACCAGCCTCGCCCAGAGCGAATATAACTTCCTGTTCTGGATGGTGTGGACTATCTACCATTCGTGCTATTCTTTTTTTGCCAGATTTCTTAAGATAGACCCTATATGTGCTTGTATGAGCCACTACATTACCGCCTATTGGACGTGTAGGATCACCAAAGAACACATCAGGAGATGCCATTACTTGATTCGTAGCAAGTGCAGCACAATTGTATGTCTCGGCAATTCGTACTAACAAGTGAACGAATTTGTTTAATCTTTGTTGGCGCTCAGAAAGTGTTCCACGCCCTAGATATTCTGATCTAAACAAGCCCACAGCAGAATCAACAACAAGTAGTTTTATGTTATTTTCTTGAATCATTTGACTTGCTTCTTCTAGAATCAATGTTTGATGTGCACTGTTATACGCTCTTGCCACAATGATGTTATTTAGAACTCTTTCTGGATCCATACCATACGCCTTTGCAATGGATACTATTCTTTCTGGTCGGAAAGTATTTTCCGTGTCGATAAATAATACGGTACCATTTAATCCACCTTCTTCTTTTGGTTTTTGGACAGTTACGCACATTGTGTGACATAATTGTGTTTTACCAGAACCAAATTCGCCATAAACTTCGGTTAGTGCTTGTGTTTCAATTCCTCCATCGAACAATATATCAAGGCATTCCGTACCTGTTGTAATTTTGCCAATATCCTGTCTTCTTTTGTATATTTCCCAAGCGTTTACATAGTCCTTTTGTAACATCCCACCTTCAACAAGTGATTGTCTCGCCTTTTCTACAATTGTAGATGCAGTATCTTTATCCATGCCAGTTATTTCTGCTAGTTCTACAGGACCACGTACTATCAAATCCATGATGTTGTGTACACCAGCATCACTCAATTTTTTTGTGGTTACTGGTCCCACTCCTGGTAAACTATCTAATCTTAAATCTTCCATATACCGTATGTTACGGTACGGGTACTTTATAAGGTTATTCTTCAGTTTATTTTATTCCCAAGTCAAAATAATCTAAAATTTACGATCAACGACGTCTGCGTCTTTGTCCAGGTTTGTTTTGACCAGGAAACCTTGACAGAATAAATCGTTTCTTAAAATTACTCTTATTTCGAAGACTAGATGAAGTACCCACACGTTTACGTCCTTCCACTTTAGGTGTTTGCCCTCTAACCTTCCCTGCTTTTGTAAGTGAGCCGTGAGTTGCCATGATAATCAGATTTGGTAATTGAATTTATGTATTTGGAATGTCAGTTTACCAGTATTTTGCTTTGATAGTTTCAATAACATTTTCATACTTAGGGCCTCTTTTTCTCGCGAATCTTTCCATGGCACCAAGAGGAACACCGCCCAAAGTCCTAGCAAGACCGTTAAATGCAGTTCGTCTAAAAGAACCACGCTGTCCTGTTTTGGTCATAAACTTCTTAATCCCATATTTGAAATTATGCTGCCAAGTCTTATACATCACACCAAGTTGTGTTGGATCTGAACCACTACCTATATCATAAAATTCTGATTTCTCTAGCAGCCCTATGGGAATAAATGTCAATGGAGTAGCCGTAAACATAGCATTAGGCTGTTCTCGTTCAAGTTCGTTAATGAGCCTAATTGTTTCCCAACCATCTTCTGGTGTTTCATCGTTATCAAGACCCATGATTAATGTAAATGCGGGAACCCAATAATTCTCATTTAAAGTTTTAACAGCCTCTTTTACAACCCAATGCCATTCCTCTGGCTGATATGGTGCAAGTTTTCTATCAGCATATTTTTCAATTAATCTTATGCTTCCAGTTTCAAATCCACATTGAATTCCTGTCAGGTTGCCTGGACCAGCATTAATTATCTTTGATAAATTGGGAATTAATTTTTCGTCTGCAATTGCACCTGCCAGTGTTCCATGAGTTGGGTTTGTATGTTTAACACCAGTAGACATGATTGCTGTGAATAATTCTTCAAGAGCATCACGATTTGGTTCCATATTTTTTGTGGTAGTAGGATCCATGCCATAAACGAAAATGTCATCACTATGAACCCAAGCTCTATCAATACCAGATTTCTTAATATTCACTTGAATTTCTTTTTTTACTTTTTCTGGAGAATAGTATCTTAATGATCTTAGCGTGACATCACAGAACTTACAACCCCTACCACATCCACGCATTACTTCTATCATACCGTGCATAGATGGTTCAACTATTTCCGGAATGTCATCTAATTCTGGTCTATCCCAAAAGTTGACAAATCTTCCATGAAGTGTCTTGTTACCACGTTTGAATTCTTTAATGTCAACTTTGAAATCCTTTCTTTTTCTAAAAGGATCCATATTTTCAAACTGACCGTCTATTAGATAGTTAAAAAAGTTGCCTGCATGTCCATCTATTTCTGGAGCAATTCCACCAAGTTCTCCCTCTAAAATTGCATATAATCCATATTCTTCAATTTTTTCAGGTGCATAATTATACTGCCAAGTACCAGAAGCACCTGCAATAACTTTTGCATGGCTACCATTCTTTTTCTTTGCTGCATTAATCCGTCTGTGCAGTTCACGACAATAAAATTCGTCATAAGACATATTCCTTCTTCCATATGTGAATGTCATGGTTACTGGTCCCATTCCAAGTGGATCCATTTCATGAGTCCCAACAACCTCAGTTTCAGGTCCAATGAATTTTTCAATATGATCAGGATGAGCTACCACTACATCTTCACGCTTGAAACCATCACGAAGCAAACCAGCTTCGACTTTGCGTAAACCATATGGTGCAAATTTTGCTATACCATTAGTATGGGGAGCATAATTACAGATAAAATCAAACAAAATTTTTGGTGTTACCTGGTTTCCTAAAATTTTATACCAAAAACTGCTTTTACTACGATTTGGATCAAGTGCAGGTGCACAGCCAAAAAATGTAGCCAGCGAAAGTCCACGATATGATGACATTAATGTTCTATCTGCAGTTAATACAATTTTTGGGCTTGCCATTAGTTAACGTTCGATTATAATTATTTATTTTAAACCTTTTGAGTTTTATATGCTATATTTTTTCTAAAACCCCAGATTTTGTTCTATGAAATTGTCCAAATTCATTATTTCGTATTAAATGATTCCCATCAAAAATAGTACCATCACGACATACTAAATCGTCATTAATACAACAACTCCCACAAATACCAACTCCCGCAAATACCAATACCACATTTCATCATACGTTCAAGACTTGCTTGAACAAATATTTGGTTTGATGTTGCCAACTTAACTATCTTATACATCATTAACTCTGGTCCACACGTGTAGATCGCGTCAAAACTATTCTTAGTGAATAACTCTTCCAAAACATCCGTAACAAATCCTTTTTTTCCGTAAGTCCCATCTTCAGTAACTGTTATTACCTGATGTTTATTTTTTTTAAGTAGTTTGTTTGCCAAATCTTCAAAGAAAACTTCTTTCTTTGTCTGAGAACCCATCAATAATGTAATATCATGTGAAGGCTTACAGAAAGTTATCAATCGCAATAAAGGAACCAACCCCGTTCCACCACCAACTAACAATAGTTTTCCATTTTTGATGTCAAAAGAGTTTCCATATGGACCACGGACACCAATATAGTCACCCACTGTAAGATTATACATTGCAGTTGACGGTTCACCGCGTTTTCTAACTGTAAACGCAGCTTTGTTTTTTTCTTGCGTAATCATTACACTCATAGGCAATTCATTAACACCCGGGATCCACACCATCGCAAATTGACCGGGAAGAACGTTGGAAAGTATTTCATCAGAGAAGATCAATGTTCGAACAGTTGGTGTCTCGTCAATCACCTTTTCAATGGTACAGATATGATGACTGTTAGGATTTCTTTGCCTTTCCAACCATTTCACCAATTGTAGAATATCCTTTTTGTTCCATGTAGTTTTGAATTCCAGTGTTTATCTCTGCAAATACTTCTATCCAATGTTCACCCAATACACTCCCAAACTGTACAGCACTTGCACCTGCAAGAATAAATTCTACAGCATCTTGCCATGTAGAAATTCCACCACAACCAATTATTGGAACATCAAACTTTGATGAAATTTCATAAACACATCTAACAGCAATTGGTTTAATCGGAGTTCCAGATAGACCGCCAACCTTGTTACTTAGTATAGGTTTCTGTGTTTCAACATCTATAGCCATAGCACGTATTGTATTAATTGCAGTAATACCATCTGCACCAGATTCACAAGCTGCACTAACAGTATCAAGATAGTTTGTAGTCCCTAGTCCCACTTTTGCTATAACAGGAACGTTTGTATCTGATTTTACCTTTTTTACAATTTTTTTTACAAGTTCAATGTCATCGCCTACTTCAAGACCAACTTTTGCAACATGTGGGCATGATAAATTCAATTCATAAGCTGAAACCTTACAATTTTCAAACTGTTTTATCATAAAATCAAAATCATCCTCTACTGAACCAACTAAACTTACAATTATTGGAACCACATTGTTTGAAGAAATCATTTTGGCAAAATTTGTAGCACCTGGATTTGCTAATCCTACAGCATTCAGCCAACCACCACCTTTTACGCTAAAAATTGTTGGGTTTACATAACCATCCCAAGGCTCCTTACTTAATGATTTTGTAACAACTGCGCCTGCCCCAGCGTGATACAGACGTTCAAAAACATCAAGTGATATTCCCAAAATGCCAGAAGCAAGAATTGTTGGTCTCTCTAGAGTTAGTTTTCCTATCGAAGTTGAGAGAGTGGGTTTCACCTTGAATGGTTTGATTTTATTCCATATAATAGTTAAGTATCAAATTGTTTTCCTAACTTTTTAATGTGGACAAAACGTCATTGTTTGTGATGTATTCAACTATACTTACAGAATTGGGAATAGCTGTTCTTGATAACCAAAAATATGTAAAAATTTTTCCTTTTGAAAATCCAGCTGAAGAATATGTTTTGGTTAAAAAAGGTCAAGCAAAACTTGATGAGCTTAGGAAATTTCTTCCAAACGGTGAAATGGTGATTACCAACGATCGTGGACTGCTAGATATTTTGAAAAAAAAATCAATAGATGTACAATTAATGAATAATCAACAAACCGATGCAATCCAATCATCAAAGCCAAAAATTTTAGTAGATTCAGGATTTGCTGAAGACGAAAATGATGCAATGGATAAACTTCGTGAATTTGCTATACAACTTTCATCTTCCAAAGTAACTGAAGTTTCGCAAAGTCAGGATCTTCATATTATTCAAGCAATTAACACATTGGATGAAACTGATAAGATAATAAACAACTTTAGTTCTAGGTTGCGAGAATGGTATGGTTTACACTTCCCAGAGCTAGATAATTTAATAGATAGTATAAACGGGTATTCACAAATAGTTTTATCAGGTAAACGAGAAAATATTTTAAAAGAAGATTTTGAAAATGCAGGGTTTTCTGAATCAAAAGTGGAGATACTCTCGCTAGTAAAAGAAAAAAGCAGGGGGGGAGATATAACGGAAAAAAACTTAGGCATAGTACAAACTCTAGCAAAACAAATTTTGACTCTTTTTGAATTAAGGAAAACAATCGAAGAACATATTGAAGTGAAAATGAAAGATGAGGCGCCAAACATATCTGCAGTTCTCGGTACTGCAGTTGGTGCTAGAATTTTAGCTCGCGCAGGAAGTTTAAAGAGGTTAGCTAGTATGCCAGCAAGCACAATTCAAGTTTTGGGTGCGGAAAAAGCACTATTCCGATCTTTGAAAACCGGTGCAAATCCACCCAAACACGGAATTCTTTTTCAACATGCAACTGTTCATGCAGCCCCTAAATGGCAGAGAGGAAAAATTGCCAGAGCTGTTGCTGGAAAAGCAGCTATTGCTGCTAGAGTTGATGTTTACAAGGGTGGATTAAATCAAACCCTATTGGATAAACTTAACATAAGAGTACAAGAGATTGAAAAAAAATACAAAGAACCTGTAAAAAAAGAATCTAAACCTGAGCCTAAAGTAAAAAGAAAAAAATCTAGACGGCTTGACAAAAGAAAACGAAAGAATTTTGGAAGATAAACAAAATATTTTCTGGTTTCAAGTAGAAGGAGAGAAAAAACTAGCTACTAAAAACTTGGTGCCAGGGAATCAGGTTTACAACGAAAAATTACTAGTAGTAAACAATGTGGAATATAGAATTTGGAATCCATTTAGAAGTAAACTAGCAGCTGCTATAATGAATGATTTGAGTAATTTTCCTTTTAATCAAAAATCTAACGTGTTATATCTTGGTGTGTCTACTGGCACTACGATTAGTCATATTTCTGATATTATTGGAGAGAGTGGAGTAATATTTGGTATCGAACATGCTAGCAGAGTTGCTAGAGATTTTTTAGATAGGGTAGCATCACATAGAAAAAACATTGTGCCAATTATCCAAGATGCAAGGAAACCGGAAGAGTTTTTCTCAGTTTACAAAAAAGTTGACATAGTATACGTAGATATTGCACAGCCAGACCAAACTAACATAGCAATAGAAAATTGTAAATTATATCTAAAGCCTAGTGGTTACATATTTCTAATAATAAAAACGAGAAGCATAGATGTTACAAAAGATCCAAAGAAAATTATTAAAAATGAGATAAAAAAACTGGAACAATTTTTTCAAATTAAACAAACAATTGATTTACATCCATATGACAAAGATCATATGTTAGTAATTGGAACATTTTTAGGGTAAGTCTTTTTCTTGATTAGGATTTGTACTGGTTTCCAACTTTTTCGTAAAAATGTCAGAGATTTGTATAGTTTTATTGATTTTTTCAAAAACATTTTGGTTTTTAGATCAGATGGATAACCGCTACCTATATCATATTTTTTATTCAATCTAGTGATTGCCCTATCACGTGAAACTTTTGCAAGTATAGATGCAGCAGAAACTACTACAAATTTACTATCAGCATGATGATATGATTTTATTTTTGAATGAACAGTGAGTTTTGAAATTTCTTTACCAAATCTGCGAGGGTTTACATCACATGAATCAACATAAGCAATAGAGGGAGATAGTTTTAAAATTACTTTTGCCATATATTGTGCTTCTAGATGATTAAGCGAGTGATTAAAAACACTTTTGTCAATTATTTTGGGAGGAATTCTTGCTACATAATAATCATCAACTATATTGATAATTTTTTTATAAAGTCGTTCTCTTGCTAAAGGAGTTAGCTTCTTTGAATCACGAATACCTTGCTTTTTTAATTTATTAATTTTAGTTCGTTTTATGGCAATTCCAGCAATAACTAATGGGCCTAATACTGAACCCCTTCCAGCATCATCAACACCACAGATCAGCACAAAATTTTTCAATTTTTGCGAGTATTAACCATTATAGGTAAAAAGATTTCAAGAAATTTATTGCAAAGAATAGAAGAAAAACTAGTAGAAATAACAGAGGGTAGTACAAAAATTCTTGTCCCAGAAAAATCATTGAAGCAGAAAGCCCCACCTAAAGAACCGGCATTTTTCAATCCCGTGGCTGCAATGAACCGAGATTTTTCAATTTTAGCTTATTCGGCATTTTGGGAAAATTTTGATAATCCATTGCTCTTTCTGGATGGTCTAACAGGTCTAGGTGCAAGATCACTAAGAGTTGCAAAAGAAATACCAAATGTTGAAAAAGTAATAGGTAACGATATTAATTCTGAAGCACTTAAAATTGCGCAAAACTCTGCAGCCTTGAATAAAATATCAAATTTTGAAGTTTCTGAAAATGAAGTATGCCATTTTTTTGGTAAATATTCAAAGAAAGAAAAAAGGGGCTCGATTGTGGATGTAGATCCCTTTGGCTCTCCTGTAAAATATTTTGATTGTGCAATTAGAGCTACTATGCATAATGGATTGTTATCCGTGACAGCAACAGATTTGCAAGTATTACATGGTTTAACAAAAAAAGCTTGCAAAAGGAAATACCATGGTACGCCCATAAAAACAGAATATTCTAATGAAATTGCGATTAGATTGATTCTTGGCTGTTTAGACATTGTTGCCAGAAGGTTAGACATTCAGATTATTCCACAATTTGTTGAGAACGATATGCATTATTACAGAATATATGTAAAAATTTTAAACAGAATAGACCAAGATGAGCACCAGGGATATATTACACATTGTAGATCTTGTGGTAATAGAAATTGTACTACAAATCAAAAGAAAGTTTGTGAAGTTTGTAATTCTCAGTTAGAGATAGCTGGTCCATTATGGATAGGACAAATGTTTAATAAAAAATTTATTATAGATATGATGCGTCAAATACCAAAATTTGTGGTTAAAAAAAAATGTATGTCAATATTAGAAAAAAGTGCGTTAGAAGCGGAAATGCCTCCAACATATTACACACTTGATGAAATCGCGTCTAAAATGCAAAGATCACCTCTTAAAATGAAAAATGCGATAAAAATTATTAATGAAGCAGGTTTCCTATCTAGTCCAACTTCACTAAACCCAACAGGGTTTAGAACGAATTGTAGAATTGATAATATAATAAAACTATTTGAAAATTAACCAGTATATCCAAGGCATATACAGTATAATTCACTACTTGGTTTTCTACTAGATTTTGGCTTCGTTAATTTAATTTTAGAAAATTTTTTTTTTAGATATTCATAAAATTCATTTGAATATTCACCGTCAAAAACTTTGAAAAGTGCATTTCCTTTTTTTTCTAGAACCTGTTCCATTATTTTTACAGCACTATAATTTAAAGAAATTTGAGTAGAATGATCTACAGACCAATTTCCAGTTACCTGTGGAGATAGATCTGATATTACAGCTTTTATTTTCTTTCCAAAAAATGTAAAAATTTCTTTGGTAACATCGTCATCGATACTTGCCTTTAGCATCTTAACCCGAGGAATATCCTCAACAAAAGACATGTCAATTCCCATTACTTTTCCTTGGTTACCAACTATTTTAGCCGCAAATTGTGTCCAGCCTCCCGGTGCACACCCCAAATCCAAAACAAAGTTACCTGGACCAAATATTCTGTATGATTTATTCAGTTCCTTTAGTTTGTAAGCAGATCTACTTCTATAACCCTCTTCATGGGCAAGTTTTCTGTAAAGATCTTTTTTTGCATCAATTAATTTCATTTTAATTTACTAGTTTTTAATTCTACAAAAACCCAATCCAGAATATACTGGCAAGTTTTTGGGCTAACTTCACCATCTATAGAGCATTTTGACTCCACAGGACATATCAAACATGGACCGCCTTCAATTGACTGTGTGCTTACCGGTGATTTTCTAATTAAAAGTTTGTAAGTCCATCTTCCATTTTCTAAAATTTTTTCCCTGGTGATCATACCCAATCTTTCTAATTTTAATGCCAAGCGAGACCCATCTCTGTTTGAAAGTTTTAATTTTTTCCAAAGTTCAGTTTGAAGCATACCATCAGTTCCATAATTAAAAACGATTTCACAAGTCCTATTGACCAATCTATCCATGTTAGTTTTGTCTATTTGAAAACTGGTAATTTCTTCCTCAGTGAGTTCTTCTTCTAATTTTTCCTCATATGTCTTCTTTGCCTCTTCTTCTTTTATTTTAGCCTCCTCTGCCTTCTTCTTTGCCTCTGCCTTCTTCTTTGCCTCTGCCTTCTTCTTTGCCTCTCTTCTTTGCCTCTGCCTTCTTCTTTGCCTCTGCCTTCTTCTTTGCCTCTGCCTTCTTCTTTGCCTCTAATTTTTTAGGTTGAGGTTTTGAAATGTGTTTAGTTTTTTTATTACTAACATTTAATCGAGTTTTTAATTGGTTTAGCTCCTTTTTAATACCCGTAATTTTCTGTGACTTGGTATTTCCTGATTCTTTTTTGCCCTCTACCATAAAATCACTTTCTTGTCTTGTATTTCTGCCATTATTATCTATTATGTGGGCTAGTTGTCTAACTAACTCTGACGAATAAGTTAAATCGCAGTCGAATAAACACGCACTAGTTTGCGTCTTAGAAGATTTAGAGTTAGAGCTTTCCGTTGTGTTCATGATTCAGGCTATATCACAGTAGGAGATTTGGCTGCATTTGTTGGAAGAAACGAAAGTGGGAAAACAACTATCCTCCAAGCATTAACACTATTAAACAGGGATGAAATGGTTTCAGATCTCGATTTATGTGATGAAATGATTGAAGAGTTAAAATCAGAACTTAAACTTGTTGAAGGAGAATTTGACTTGAATGAAAATGAACGTGAATTAATTCGAGATGAATTTCCTAGTTTAGACATAAAAAAAATAACAATTTTTAGAACTAACAAAAATCCTGAAATACAATATGACTTTGGAGTTCTTAAGACTAGTGAAACAACAAATACAGGTCTTAAATCCTGGAAAAACCTTACTGAATATTTGTTAGGTTTTGTTGAAACTATTCCAAACCATATACGTATACAACTAGATACAACATTTTTTGAAAGCCATACGCTAAAGGATAAAGAGACTTTAAGAACAGAATTATCGGGATTTGACAACAGTATTTGTGATAAAGCATCTCAAGAACAACAGGTAGTCTCTGAATGGAAAAAAATCTATGAGCAAATAATGGTTGAGTTAGAGAATATTTCATTTGAGAGCATAAAAAGAATTCCATTAGAACAATTTATTCTAGATAATTTACATCCACGTTTTGTTTATTTTTCTGATTATAAGAAAATTTTGGGAAACATAAATCTAAACGAATTCATTAAAGATACCACAAGACCTGAAGCTGGTGGTATCGAATATCTTGAAGAATTTGATAGGGCCGAAACTGTGAGAAATTTGCTTTATCTAGCAGAGTTAGAGTTAGGAAAATTGGAGGAGTTAAAAAGTAGTCCTTCAAAATTAATTAAATTTCTAAACATAGCAAGTAAAAAACTTACAGAACGACTAAACCCTTCATGGAAGGGTGAACCAATTAATGTGGAATTAAGATATAATCCAGGAAATATTTTGAGTGTTGTCATTTCCGATGTTCATCAAGATGGAACTATCACAAATATGGGTTTGTTAAACAGAAGAGCTGAAGGCTTTAAATGGATATTCTCATTTATAGTAAATTTTGCTGCTGAAACACAAAAAGCAGAATTGAATGAGGCAATTTTGTTACTTGATGAACCTGCTAGAAATCTACATCCAACACAACAACGAGGAATATCTGATTTGTTAAAAAATCTTGCTGGATCGAATCAAGTCTTATATGCCACACACTCACCTTTTATGATATTTGATTACACACCAGGTAATCTTCTTGTTGTAGAACTTGATCAAAAAAAACATCTTAGTAGAATCTATTATGATTACTGGAAAGCTGATGATGACACTCTCACGCCAATTCTTTATGGGTTATCAAAGGGATTAGTTGACTCAATTATTGATAGAGAAATTGGTAGTAATTCACGCCCTCTCATCATAGTTGAAACTATGTCCGATACAATGTACCTTAACGCCTTTGACAAGTTCCTCCAGGACCCAAATATATCTATGAATCCTCTTAATGTAGTACCAGCTTACAACAAAAATTCAGTATTACCCCTGTCAATTTTTTATAGGGATCATGGGTATAATACTTTCATACTTCTTGACAATGATTATGAATCTCAACGAATTGATGAACAATTAAAAAATAACAAGTTCACAGATGCACAAACTATATTTTTTGAGAGAGAAGGTAAACTTCTTCAGTCAATTGAGGATTATATCGTAATTGAAGACTACCTCTATGCTGTGAACCAAACTTATGAGATAAAACTACGGAAAGTAGGATACACCAATATTACTAAAGAACAGGTATTATCTCAAGGTAAAAAAGGAATAATTGAGAATTTAAACGCACTATGGATAGAACAAGGTGATAATTGGGGTGGATTTGAAAAAGAAGAGGTCTGTAGATACATATGTGGAAAAATTGCCTTACAAGAAACAAGTTTTTTGACTGAAAAAACAAAGAATCAATTACGTACATTATACAGGTTAATTGCTGAGCGTATACGCCAATACCAAAACTTGACACAAAATATTTAATCTAAAACAGTAACTGTGTATAATATACGGGTATTATAATCTCAAGTAATATGTAATTTAATTAAAGTTTAATTGTAGATGAACAATTTATCAATAATATGAATGGTTATTCTAAATATGGAATTTTAATCTCGATCCTGTTAATGCTATCCATTTTTACAATGTTTTCAATATCAGAAGTACAAGCAGCTGAAAATTTTTCCGTAACTACCTATAGTTTTGAGAATACGATAATTTTTGAATTGGATAACGTAAAAGAAAATACATCAAATGTAAAAACGGTTAGGCTATGGTTAAGCACAGACAATTCCTTCAAATCATTCAAATCGGAGTCGGGATGGGGTGGTGGAAAATATTCTGATGGACAGCTTTTAATATTCACCGCGTCTGACGCGTTAAAACCAGGTGAAGTAGTAAAATTTGGTGTTATAACAGAAAAGAAAGCTTCAGGTATTAACTGGAAACTACTTAATGCAGAAGATGAGCAAATCGGGCTTGGCAAATCCTTACCTCAGGAAATTTCACAAGAAACATCAATTATTAAAGAAGATACCAAAATGATTGAGGAAATCAAAGAAACAGGAGACATTCTTTACGGTACAAAAAAATTCATTCCGGAAAAATTCCGAATTAATTCAAATCTAAGATTTGTGGGTAATGGATTCAATTCAGAACAGACATTACAGTTTTACCTTGACAGTATTTTACTAAAATCCACTAAAACTAATGAGCAGGGAAATTTTATAACTACTTTACACATTCCGGACACAATTAGTACTGGAACAAGTGAATTTATTATAAAAAATGAATATGGAGATTTGCAAAGTACTACTGTTAACATATCTGAAGCAAAAAACAGATTTTTACGACAAATTGCCAACTTTGAAATCTCCGATATTCCTAAAGAAATAAGATTAGGTGATACTTTATCCATCTCAGGCAATGGACCGCCTTTGAGTTCAGTCATATTAACAATAAATAATGAACATGATGTTACAGAAAAAATTCGTGTGCTAGATATTAATTCAAACGGAAACTGGATTTATGAAGAATTGATAACCAATGATGAGGTTTTGGGTACAAAAAAATACCTTTTAAAAAATAATCAAAATCACATATTAAGAGATATTGAATTCAAGTCAGATAAAATATTAAATCTTTTTACTGCTGCAACAAGATATAGTCACGGAGACACTGTTACTTTTACTGGCAATGGTGAGCCTAATAAAGATCTTACATTGTATGTTAAAGATCCTAATGGTAAAATCATTCACTTTGATGTTGTAAAAATTGATGCAACAGGGGAAATTCAATACGAATATTCAACCGATGATACATTTCTAACTGGAACATACGTCATGATTACGAAGCAGGAAAATGAATCAGACGCTCATTTGTTTGGTATCGGTCAATATCCAACAAACCAAATTGTTGTATTAACAGATAAAATAAATTATCTTGGTACTGGATCTACTACTGTATTCATAAACATAATAGGACCTCCAACAACTACTTTACAGCTTACAGTTATTGACCCATCAGATAATACTAAACTTTCTGATGTGTTTACAACAAATTCTGTAGGTGAATATAGATACGAATTAGATACAACTGGTTATTCTACAGGAGTGTACCGAGCTGTAGTTTCAAAAGCAAACCTTCAAGATTCGATCAAATTTGCGGTTGGGGTGCAAACAGGCTCTGGTGATATTTCATTAACTCCACTTAAAACAACTTATCTCCCTGGAGAGCAGCTTGTGATTAGTGGTTTTACACAAGAAAGTGATTCGATATTAACGGTTTCACTCGTTGATCCATTAGGAAATACTGTAAGCGAAATAGAAATCTTCTCAGATTCTTCGGGTAGTTTTTCAACAGATGTGTTTGGAATCCCGACTGCTGGAGAAATAGGTGATTGGAAAATCACCATACACAGTAATTTAGATACTGCAGAAAGTACCGTCACTGTGTCTGAAACTGTAGGAAATGTATTATCAATAGATATAGAAGAAAAAAATTACTCTCCTGGGGTCATCTTGTTAATTCAGGGAACTGCTCCTACTACTGTGAGCAATGTTGATGTTAAGATCATGAATTCTATTGGGGAGATGATTATAGAATTAGAGTCGCCTATTACGGGAAATGGTAGTTATTCACTTCCATGGATAATTCCTTCTGACTTACCATTTGGTGTGTATACCATAGAAGTAAATGCTGCCAGTAGCAGTGAAAGTACTCAAATAGATATTATCTAGTCGTAATAATTCAAAATAATTTTTATTCTCATTAATTGTAAAATTTGTATGAATTTGAAGGAAAGAATTGCTGAGTATTCTGACTTTCCAAAAAAAGGTATATTGTTTAGGGATTTTAGTCCAATACTTAGGGATTCAGCTGCATTATCATTTGTTGTAGAAGAATTTTCAAAACAATACAATCCAGAAGATGTTGATGTGTTTGTAGGAATTGAATCTAGAGGATTTATTCTTGCATGTGCACTTGCTCAAAGATATAACAAGGGAATGGTTATGCTTAGAAAAGAAGGCAAACTGCCGGGAAAAACTGAAAAAACCTCATATACAATTGAATATGGCAAGGCAGTAATGGAGATTCAAAAAACTGTATTACATGAAGGAGAAAAAGTAGTTATCTGTGATGACTTACTAGCTACGGGAGGAACTGCAAAAGCTGCTGCAGTTTTAGTTGAAAAAGTAAAAGCAAAAGTTACTGGCTTTGCATTTATCATTGAATTAACCGAGTTAAATGGAATCAAAGAAATAAACAACTACAAAATAGTTTCATTGGTACGATATTAATGGTCAAGGATCAAGCAGAAATTGGTATTTTTGGTGGAACGGGAATTTATGATTCTGGTCTATTGCAAAATAGTGAAGAAATCACATTAGAAACACCTTATGGTAAAACATCTGATACAATAACAATTGGAAATTTTCAAGGAAGAAACATAGCATTCATGCCAAGACATGGCAAAAAACATTCTATTCCCCCACACTTGATAAATTATCGTGCAAACATTTGGGCTTTTAAAGAATTAGGAATTAAAGGAATACTTGCCCCATCAGCTGTTGGAAGCTTGAAAGAGGAAATTAAACCTGGAAATTTTGTCCTTCCGTCACAATTTATCGATTTTACAAAATCTAGAAAAAATTCATTTTCTGAGGACGGTAAGGTAATCCATATTTCAGTTGCTGAACCATTTTGTCCAGAACTACAAAAAATTGTTTCATCTGTAGCAGAAAATGTTGGTTTAACTATGCATGAAAATTGTATATATGCCTGCATTGAGGGGCCTAGATTTTCAACAAAAGCTGAATCTAGATTCTACAAATCTACTGGATCTGATATTATTGGCATGACTTTGGTCCCAGAATGCCAACTTGCAAGAGAAGCACAAATATGTTATGTATCAATTTCTACGGTTACAGATTATGATGTTTGGGCAGAAAAACCGGTTACCGCAAAAGAAGTTATGGATACTTTGTCTAAGAATGTTAAAGTTACAAAAAAACTTCTCAAA
>LUMJ01000192.1_pt1 | contig 20415 bp, 22 predicted proteins | sample 729631 | NCBI WGS metagenome assembly LUMJ01 (sample SAMN03860266, study PRJNA289734) | marine metagenome | biome: seawater column; feature: ocean; material: water; isolation source: Red Sea water column Station 22 - depth 500m | place: Saudi Arabia: Red Sea | collected 2011-10-15 | depth 500 m
TTTGCGGTATTCGCTACAAAATGATAAAGATTCAATTTTCACTGATTCTTTTCGGCATGATTATCGATACCTACCAGTAATAAAATTAAAAAGATACCATAAAATTTTTGGGCTCAGTTAGCTTTGAAATCATTTCCTTTAATTCGATTACATTTCAACCTGTTTCAGAAAAACCCGATCTAGGTTTCTGCCCAACCAAAGCAGGCACTCTCCCGGCGCATAACATAAAAATGGACAATAACATTAATCCAGATATGGCAGATATAGATGCAACAAAAAATGTTTATTTGTTTACACATGGTCGTCAAGATCTTATAGAAAAGTCAACAAACGCATTAGTTTCTAATGGCTTTTCAAAAGACAAAGTCATAATGGCTGATCCAAAAAAGGCAGGTAATGTTGATGAATATATGGCAATGTTGTGGATGCCACCAAACCCAGATCATATTAAAATTCAGAAAATAACAAAAGTTGAACCAGCAGAACCAACAGGAATGATTGGAGTTTGGGCAGGTGTTTCGAAAGAAGATATTTTTGAAATTAAAATTTAAAAAATAATTAATCGTTCTTATCTGTTTTATCGGAATCTTTGGGTTCATCCCGTGTATCAAAAGAGCTTCCAGGTCCTACCATGTCTTCTGGTTTGACATTTTGATCCCACGTGCCTCTAATTCCTTTCACCATAGCTACAATCCCACAGGCAATTAATAGAATAACAAATGAAAAAAAGATCATTTTATCATAAAAAGCAATTTCACAATTAATTCTAGTTGGCGGGGCATTTTCATGATATTCATAACAGTCAACAAATTCAGCCTGCAGAGTTATTTCATCAAACTCTGAACCTAAAATAGACAAAACTATAATTCCTGCAAATATCAAACCCGCGCCGATGATAATAAAGCGAATATCGCTCACATACTAACAAATCATCCTGAATATTTTAGGCTATTCTACTCTAACATATTTAAAATTGTAATTTAACATTAAACTATGGTATTTGGATGGGGAAATAAAAAACAACAACAGCGTGAAGATGATACCAGACCAGAGATAAAACAAATCACTATTACAAATGTATCTGATGTTATCAAGGAAATACGTTTAATTAGATTAAAAACAATATTGGCTGAAGTTAAGGCATTTAGAAATAGAATCAATTCAAATTGTAAAACAATTCTTAGTATTGCTACCGAGCTTGAACATGATAATCTGAAGATGGATGATATGGATCCACATTTAATGGGAATGGTAAAACGTGGAAAAAATGAAGTGATGACAGTTATAAAAAAAGAAACCGCAGTTACACTTCCAGAAATAAATTCATTTGAAGATGTGAAAACCTTTAGTATAACATCCTCCAGAATTCTGAAGAAAATTGGTGATGTTTTAGGTAGACAATCACGTGTTATTCATATTTTTGCAAAAAAATATGCTATAAAACTGAAGAATGATCTTAAAGTAATAACAGACGAAAATGGGGAAATTAACACGCTAATTAAGAATTTTTCTGAATTGGAAAACAAAGTGGAGCAGGTTTTTGAAAACTTGGATCAATACAACCAATCACAAAAATTAATAATAACTTTACGTGAACGTCAAAAACAATTTGAAAAAACTGTTCAAGATATTTATAATGTGATTAAGGATGACATTGAAGATATTAAAAACCTAAAAAATAGTAATGAATATTCGGAGTTTTTAGAAATAAAGGAAAAAATTAATTCATTACTTTCTTTAAAAAATAAAATTAAAAATGAGGTGGATATACAATTTTCTAAAATTTCAAGACCATTGAACAAATATGTTTATGTAACATCTATGGATAAACCACAAAAAAAATTACTAATGGGCTTGATTGAAAATCCATATGAGGTAATAACTGTCAGTAATAAGCCTAATTTGATACAAATATTAGAATCTGTACGTAAGGCTGTACAGTCTAATTCTATATCTGTTAAAGATATTACCAAATCAGTATCTCAGATCGATGAGTTACTAGCTAAATTTGACACCATCATTAAGGAAATTTCAAACTTTGAGAAGACTAAAAATGATTTGGAGAACAAGTTGTCTATCTTTAGCATTGAAAAATTAACACATGCTGAAAATATTCTTACACAGCATCAGAGCGAAAAATCTGATATTGAAGCAAAAATAAAGACACTTGAAAATGAAATTACTGACTTGATAGAGTCACTACCCAAACATATCAAATCCATTCAGTCTAAATTGAATGATATTTCTGCAGTGCAATATTCGATAAAACCGGAGTGAAATAATGCTAATTAAAAGTAAAAAGTTTGAACGCAGAATATCACTAAATCGAAAGACAAGAGATGGCATATTATCTTTTTGTAAAATGAATCATCCAAATGAAGGAATACTAATTTTACGTGGAAAATCAAAACATGGTAATGTGTTCATAGACAGTTTGGTAATACCACCCTTTTCTGAAACTGGTGCTGATTTTGCTGGTTTTCCACATAACCCATTACCATTAGATCCTAGCTATGTTGGAATTGTCCATTCACATCCTGTAGGTTCTGCTGAACCATCTCTTACAGATTTAAACAATTTCTTTGGGTTGGTATCAATAATTGTAAAATCACCATATGATAATGATGATATTTTTGCATGGGATAGTGATGGAAACAAAATTCCGCTTGACATTGTTTAGCTAAATGCCATAAAGTATTATGATGCACAAATTTCATGACCTATACAACTAAGATTTGTTTCACTAATAATAGCGCCCTCAAGGTTTGCTCCAGTTAGATCTGCCATATGAAAGTTAGCTCCTGTCAGAGTTGCACCTGCTAGGTTAGCATCAACAAGTTTAACCCCGGTTAGGTCAGAATCTGTGAGGTTAGCACCCATTAGTTTTGCATTTGAAAGGTCAGCACCAGCAAATATTGTTCTACTAAGATTACTATCAACAAGTCGAATTTTTGAAAGGTTCTTAAAAGAAAGATCCACATCATTCCAATGTGCATTATTAGCTTTAGCTCTTTCAAGTTTAACCCCAGTTAGGTCAGCACCTTTGAGTATTGTTTCAGAAATGTCCACACCAATAAGGTTGATGTTGGTAAGATTAGCATTAGTAAGATTGGCACCTTTGAGTTTAGTTTTTTCTAGAACGTTAATTCCATCAATAATTCCAAAAATATTAGCTGTAGAAAGGTCTGCACCAGATAAATTTGAGTCAGTGAGATCAGCCCCCGTAAGAATTGTATTTACAAGTTGATTGCTAGAAAGGTCTGTACCTGCAAGGTTGGCATTACTGAGATTAGCATCTGTAAGTATATTTTCCGTAAGATCTTTCGCAGAAAGATCAACCCCTGATAAATTTGCGCTGGTAAAGTTAGCGCTAGCAATATTCGTGGAAGTAAAGTTACTTTCTTTAAAATTTGAATAGCTTAAATCAATATGTTCAAAATTTAGCCCACTTAAATCATATCTTGGTAAGTTTATTATTGGCATATCAAAGCGATTAATATTCCAAGATATCTCCTGGTTAAGAACAAGTGCTGTTTCAGGATATGCACAATTAATGTAACCAGAGTTTTTCATGATTGGTACTAATTCTGGTTTGCAAACAATTTTTTTATGCGTAGAACCAGCTTGATATTGTTTTAATGGAGCAATCGGCTCCTTTGGATAAATCTTATAGATGCTTCCACCTGCACTTCCACCAGCAATGGAAACAACATACATTGCATCGTGACGGAATTCAATATCAGTCACTGTTTTAAACCCTTTGCCAAAAAGAATTTTTTCTACTTTATCATTTAGTTTGTCTAAAACAAGATCAGATAATCTTTGATCAGAAAAAACAAATTCTGTTCTGTCAGAATTTAACTGAAATTTGTAAATTCTTCCGTGATGATAATCTCCAACGAATAACGAGTCTGAGTATTTTCCAAAACTAATCAAGTTTGGAAATGCTATGGCGGTTGGTCCTACTGGTTCGTACCATGAAAATTCAGGGTCGCTATAAACAAAATTTTCAAATGTGGGTGGTATTGTTTGAGAAACTGGAGGATCAGGATTCTTCCTATCAATAGGACCCATAACATTTTTCCATCCACTGTTGAATTTTGGGTTTACAAGGTTTATTTCATCAAAATGATCTTTACCATTTTCAGTATCCCACAAATATCCCGTAACAGGATCAACACCCAATCCAAAACTATTTCTTATTCCCATCGCAAATAACTCAACGCTGTTATTATCATCTGCATATATCTTGAAAATACTGCTAGTTTCGTAGATCGGTTCACTGGAACATTTATCATTTACAAAATGTATTATGTAACAAGGATTTTCTGCTCTGTTTTCAAAAACACCTGACTGGTTTTGGTCACCTATCGCAAAATAAATTTCGTTGTTTTGACCTTTGGTCATTACTCCACCATGGTGATCGTCTCGTTGTTGTGCTATCAGTTCTTTTATTAGAATGGGGTTTGTTAGCTTAGATCCATCCCAATCATATTGATAAACTCTGTTTTTTGCGTCAGGTCCAGGATCATTTGCATCAGAACCAGATTCAGATTCTGTATAATACAAAAAAACACGATCAGATAGAGCAGCAATTCCTAGTAAACCTGAATAAAAATTGGATCTAACTGGTACATCCAAAACAGGTTCAGTATACATTATTCCATTGTTCATTATTCTAATCACTTTTCCAGTATTTTTTTCAAGAATTAGTATATCATCTCCAACAAAATCCATAGTAGTTGGATAATGTAATCCACCAACAAATGTTTCAACTAGATAATCATCATCAAAAATGATTGGTTCACCGTAAACTTCTGAATGTGAGAAAAAAGCAATAATCATAGTGGTAAAAAGAAAAATTATAATGTGTTTCAATACATTCATCAATAAATAGAATTATCGTGTTATTATTTTTATAGAATGATTTGTAAAAAATGGAAAAATTCTAACAAAACTTTATAAGGTTTCTTGGCTAAAAAATTTTAATTTGATTAATTACAAGATGTATTTGATATTTTTGTTTGCATCATTGGGTGTAAGTATTGGGTTGCAGCTTGTTTTACCATTTCCATATGGTCTTGGTGCTGCATTGGCAATTTTTATTATTTTCCCACTGCTTTTGAGAAAGAGGTATATGGCAAGAATGAGAGGTTCTGGAGGTTCTGGTTTTGGACTTGGCGGAGGAGGGTTATTTGGTCAAGGTCAAAACTCTGGCGTAAAATATGTATGCCTTACATGCAATCATAGATTCAAAGGTGGTTCATGTCCACGATGTGGTTCTAAGATGAAGCGTGCAGATTTTTAGTAATAGTGATTAAATGCAAGAACTTGCACTGGATGAAATTAGAAAAAAAGTAATCTATCAGAATACTGTTGATATATGGATTGCAGTGTGCCAAGAGCAGGGAACTGAATGGCATGATACTGAAAAATATAAAAAATTCATTGAATATCTACTAAGCTGTAACCTACAAATGAAAAAATTTCCTCTCTGTATTAAGGAATCTGGTGGTGATTATCAACGTGGGCAAGATAAGACAACTTTTGGTGAGAATCTTTCAGAATCAAATGATGAAAATAGTGCGGCTTATACCATAAAACTAAATGATAATGCTATAAACATTATCAGAAATTTTGAACCCTAACTATTTTTAAAAATAATCATATAATTTGATAAATCCTATTTTTTTAGTTTCGGGTTTATGATAGTATCTAATGCATTACCAATGAACACGAATGCAAGACCAGTGATAGCAATCATTAGACCAGGTGGAACTATCCACCACCATAATCCCCTAGCTGCAGCACCAAATGTATTTGCATCATGTAATATTTGTCCCCATGTAGGGAAAGTTGGATCACCTAGACCCAGAAAACTGAGACCGGCCTCAGTTGTAATTGCTGCAGGTACAGAGATCGCAATACTTGCAAAAGTGTAAGGTAATAATTGAGGTATTATATGTTTGAAGATTATTCTAGAGTTTTTTTGTCCCATAATTTTTGATGCTTCAACATACTGCTTTGTTTTTATTTGAAGTGCCATACTTCGAGAAACTTTAGCAATACCAACCCAGCTAAAGATCATCAGAAACCCAATAATCAAAAATATACTATTACTAATAGTTACGGCAAGTATGATCAAAAAAGGAAGTGCTGGAAGTGCATAAATAACATCATTAAATCTCATCATACCCTCATCAGTTTTTTTTCCTTTGAAACCCGCATAAACTCCATAAATTAGTCCCATCATGACGGAGCCAACAGCTACTGCTATACCAATAAACAGTGCAAGTGGGGTTCCCCACAAGAGTCCAACCATAATATCTCTTCGCAGTTCATCTGTCCCCATAATTCCGAATACTTTCCCGCCAAGAATGAGCTTAGAATTAATGATCTCAGCATGCTCGTTAATACCGTAAAGATTTATCAAAAATAAATAATTTCCTTTAAGTATTTTTTCTTTATCACCTGCAAAAATTAAATCCTCATTTGGTATGTCGCTCATATAGAATTCCATCTCTGCAGACTGTATTTGGATATTTTTTCTAATAATTTCATCAGTTGAAAAAATTCTTTCACTATGCACAATTTTTGTCTCTGAATTTGGTAACGAAGTAGACAAAAGAAGTAATTTAGTCTGATCAGGTCGAATAACATGAATTTGCAGCAATGGAGAACCAGAATATTCAGCAGTAAACTCGTAGATGAAGCCATTTGGAAAATCATCAGACAAAAATTCTACTTCAAATTGATGAGATATAACTGATATTTTACCTTCCTTAGATATTGTTGCGGGATTTTCTATTATAACATGTTCAGGTATTTTTTCAGTTACAAAATAGTTTACCCATATTGGCATTGATGTTTTTGGATATGAAATCCAGTTACTTGGATTGTTCCATTGTTTAAATGTGTCAATGGGAACTGTCACCGCAGCTATTAATGATATCATTACTAATGCTAACAAAATTCCAATACCAGCAAGAGCCATTTTATTTTTAGTAAACTCCTTGATTAGATCCGAGGATAGTATGTCAGTCATTCTGTTTTCACTCTTGGGTCAAAGTAGCCATAAAGTAAATCTGCAACAAAGATACTGATCAAAAACAATACTGTAAGCACGTACGTTGCACCAATAATTACTGGTAAATCCATTACAGTGATAGCTTCAAAATAAAGTCGTCCCATACCAGGCCAATCAAATACAGCCTCTGTAATTATAGCACCACCGAGTGAACCAGATAAACTTAATGCAAGAATAGTTATAATTGGAGGCGCCGCATTTTTTAAAGCATGTTTATAAATAATCTTTTTTTTATCTATACCAATAGTTTTTTTTGCAGTGATAAAATCTTCCTGCATTGTTCCAACCATAAAATTTCGTACTAGATACGCCCATGAACCAAACCCAATCAATACGATTGTAATTAGTGGTAAAGTCATATGATATAGTAATGCACCGATGTAACCTGGATCTGTTGATAGTAAAGTAGGTGTTGCTCTTGCAGGGAAAATCTGATATGTAAATGAAAATAAAAAAATCATTAACATTCCAATCCACCATACCGGAAAGCTACTACTTATGACTGCAAACATTGACGTGATTCGATCTGTCACAGAGCCAACTTTGCTTCCTGAAAGAGCACCCAAAAATATTCCAATTATAGATATGATTATTGTAGCTGTAGTGAAAAGCAGGACAGTTCTTGGGATCTTTTCTAAAAGTATGTCGCTAACATTTGAAGAACCAGAATCACTTGTAAGAAAAGTAGCATGTCCAAAATCAAGAATTAATAGTTTATACATAGTAAATCCCATTCTTTGTGGTGAATACCATGGAGTGTCAAGTCCAAGCGATTTAGTCCGTTGATCTATTTGTTCCTGAACATATTTTTCAAATTCTTCTACGCTAGTAAAGCTATCAGCAATTGCTGTGTTTTCAGTGATTTCGGTTCTTACCTGGTATACTATTCCCTGTTTTAAAATAATATCCATATTAGATCCCACAAGTGCTATGGTCAGTAGTAATGTTACTAGCAAAACACCAAACATAGTTAGAGCTCTTGTAGCTATGTATCTTTTTAGTCCCAATATTTCAATTTAGAGAAGTTACCATATAACTTATTTCTAAAAATTAATTCTAAACCTTCTTTAGGTTGTTTTATAGAACATTTTTGTTATTGGATTTAGAAAAATTTCGTGATGATGTTTACAAGATTACTGACCAGTTATCTGAAAGACTAAATGATGAACAAATTAAAAAACTAAGTTTTGTTCGTGGGCGATTGGTAGAATTGTATCAACAGAATTTGGTAAAAATTAACCATTCAGTTCTTGAGATAATCTGTGCATCAGAACTCATTAGACATGGATATGTAGTGAATGTTGAGGAGCGATTATCTGATATATTGGCATGTGATATTTTTGCCACTAAGGGTGACGGCAGTCTAATAATTGAAATTGAGACTGGTTTTACACCACCAGTACACGCTCTGAATACTGTTGATTATTACGCTGCAAGGATCATGAGTAAGATAGCTAGATATAGTAAATACTGTTCAAAATTTTGCCTAGCCACTCCTGTGGTTGGCATACTTCCTATACCATCAATTTTTCTTATACCACCTTCGGTAAGAAATCTAAATGATGTTAAAAAAAATCAAGTGATATGTAATAGATTCTACAAGAATCCAGCCATAGAATTTGATAGTATTTTAAATGCGCATTTACATTCTATATATCTGATAAATACGGACAAAATGTTTGCGAAGCAATTGGATCCACAAAATTATGTTGATCTTACTAAAAAATTATTAGACAAAAGTGAGGTTAATTATTAAAAATTTTGTTAATTAACAAAAACTTTTCAAAGAGTAAAACCTAGATTTTATACATGATATGTGCTAATTGTGAAAATCATAAACACTACGAATGTATTGATTGTCTAAATGATCATACCACACATCTTTGTAATTGTGACTGTCATCAAACTGAGCATAAACATGATCCATCATAAGGAAAATTATGAGTTAAATAGAAAGTTTTAACCCCCTTATCACTATTTCGTATTTTTAGATGATCCCACATTAAAAATAAGATTCATAAACAGCAAAAACGATTTACGAGAAATCACGAATTAACTATGAAAACATTTGGAACGCTTGAATATGTATTAGACAAATACTCTGGGACATGGACTTGGAAAGTAACTGGAGCACGCGCAGTAATGATGGCCTCAAAAATAATACAGGAGACATGGTATGGCGATGGTCCAAATGAGGCAATTATTCCAGATAATCCAAATAACGTCAAACAACTGAAATGGATTATGAACAGTTACCCATTGGAAATTTTATCAAAATCTATTTGGCAAAGAAAGATTACACCAAAAATTCTAAGTAAAACAACACAAACAAAAACTGAAAAGCTCTCAAAAGTTACTCCTGGCAAACAATTTCGTGGTAAACTGTTAAACTTTCAAAAGGAGGGATTGGATTTTCTTTTAAAATCTACTGGTAAAGCACTGCTTGCTGATGAAATGGGTCTTGGTAAAACGGTGCAGACGCTTGCTTATATTGCCTCAGAAAAACAATCATCACCTGTACTTGTAATAGCTCCACTTGTCACGCTAAATAATTGGCAACGTGAAATTGGGAAGTTCATGAAAAAAAAGAGTGGAAACGGGAGAATTATTGAGGATAGAATTCCAACATCAATAATGATACGCAAAGGAAAAGAGGAGCCAATTGGTGATTTTGATTTCTATATTATCAATTATGAATTACTTCATAAACGATTTAACGATTTGTATAAACTAAATATTAGAACTGTTGTATGTGACGAGGTACAGCATTTACGTTCTAAAACTACTCAAAAATATGCTGCAGTTAAAAAGATTGCAGCAATGAAATCAGTAAAATATAGAGTTGGTCTTTCAGGCACACCAATATACAATCGTGGTTCTGAAATATGGCCAATTGTGGATATTTTAAAACCAGGACTTTTAGGAAATTTTAAGGAATTTTGTGAATATTTTTGCTATCTAGATGAAAAGGGTAAAGCAATTGTTGTTCCAAGTAAGCGTAATGGTTTGCGTCATTTACTAACGGATCACATAATGTTGCGTAGAAAAAAATCTGATGTCTTAAAAGAATTAAAAGAAAAAGTTAGATATACAGAGATAATCGATGCTGATGCAAATTACTATCAGGATGAACTAAATAAAATCTGGAGTAAACTAGAGAATGAACAAAAAACAGCAAAAACTGAGTTTCTTAAGCATGCTTCATATCAAAGAGCAATCCAAAGCGAAAGACAAGCTGCGGGTGTTGCAAAACTCCCCAGCGTCATTGAGTTCGTAAAAAATATTATGGAAATTGAAGAGAGTGTAGTAGTTTTCTGCCATCATAAAGCTATTCATAGATTACTTCATGAAAGTTTGCAAGAATTTCATCCAAGCTCAATTATTGGCGGTCAAACAGATAAAGATAGGCAAGCAAATATAGATCGTTTTCAAAATGGTGATACAAAATTAATTATTGCTGGCTTACGCGCTGGTAATCTTGGAATAAATCTTACTCGGGCTAAATATGTGATATTTGGGGAATTAGATTGGAGTCCTGCGATACATCACCAGGCTGAGGACAGGCTGCACCGAATAGGTCAAAAAAATACTGTTTTTGCTTACTACCTAATCGGTAATGGAACTCTAGATGAACATGTTGCTAACATTTTGGTTGATAAAAGCTATGAGATTGATACCATAATGGATGAAGTGCATGAATCATTTGAAAATAAGGAAAAGGCAAAGTTAATTCTTGCACAGATTCACGATAAGGTTCGTTCCAAATAACCCATTAATTCTTAAAAAAAATGTGTATGTTCCTAGGCTTTACCAATTCGGAACATGTTTGTATTACATGTAGGGCATGTACCTTTGGTGGCTGGTTTGCCATTTTTGAGTGTAACAGCAGTTGCACCTTGTATTTCCCTCTTTGTTCTACATTTTACACAGTAACCTGTCGTCATATGAAAACTAAGTATCAACCCATATTAGCAGGAGTTTGTTAAGTAGATTACACATTTTTGTGACTATGATTGTACTAAATTTGGATTTAGATCAAGTTTGCTTTTTAAAGTATTTTATAGGATCTAGATAACCAAATAAAATACAAGTGTATATCACGAATATTAAATGAATTGCAAATATGGAATTTTATGCGGCATATTATTTTTGTTGTTTTTACCATTTAATGCTAATGCAGATTCTGTAAACATGTCAGTAGATCTCCCTATATACACAAAGTCTGATGTTATTGCAATTTATGGAGCTATTACTTCTGAAACAACATTACAGATTTCTATTACTGGTCCAGATGGTGAGATCGTTACGGACAAATCTGTTTTGATAATACCAAGTGATTTTTCACATAATGTAATTCTAAGTGATTACGATCTGCAAAAAAGTGGAGTTTATGTAATTTCCGTTTTATACGATGGTAACCAACTTGAAAATGAATTTTTTTATGATTCTGGTCATAACGTAAATCCAATGGATGTGAGTAATGAACATGATACTATTAGTGAGTCTGATCAACTGCTCATATTTTCAATAGGCGGTATAGTAATTATCAGCACAGTTGTTTTTCTTGCTCGGCATTCAATTGTTAGAAAGAAAACTGAATATGATACTGGTGAGTGGAGTTCAAAAAAAAATCGGGATTATGAAAAATATCATTCTGATTGGATGAGTGATGAAGTTAATTTTGAGCGCGATGGGAAGAAGAAACTCACTGATGAAGAATTTAGAAAATCACTATTATCTAGTAACCTTCCTAATTATTATAAAATTCTCCAAATACAAAAAAATACAAGTCAAACTGAGATAAAAAATCAATACAGATACCTTGCAAAAAAATGGCATCCTGATAGGGAAAAAAGTCCTGATGCTGAAAGGAAGATGATGCAAATCAATATGGCGTATGAAGTTCTGTCAAATCCAAAACGAAGAAAAATGTATGACCAGTATTTTTCTGAATAATTATTTAGTTAATCTTGACATATTTTAATAATATTCATAGTTAATTCAGTTTTTAATTGTTTTTGAATGCTATTAACTAGATTAACTATTATTGAAACTGAACGCCATTTCCCAATTCCATCATCTATACTAATCTTAATATCCTTGAATTCAAAATTTGGACCTAGCATAAAATCAGATAATGAATTTCCTAAATCAGAATCAAAAATAACAGCTTTGATTTGATAAACAAATTTGTCGGAAATATATACACCACCTCTTGACGCTTTTTTCGTAAGCGGGGTACTTTTTTCTGAGATTTTGATATTTTTTAGTTGGTATCTATTTCCTTTAATATATAACGAAAAACTTAGTGGCTCTGAATTTTGAATTTTAATTAGTTCAGTAAGCAACTTTGTTTCTTTCATATTTTATACACCAAATTTTTGATAATAGTTTAGTAAAAATTTAATGAAATATAGTTAGGTATAACCTTAATATCCTGAATAAAATTTAAGTACATTTTTCACCAAGTAATATAATTGCAACTAGAAAAACCATTCAATCCAGATCTTCTTTATAATCATATAGTTCATTATTATATTGATAAAAAAGGCTACGACAAGGAAACGGCTAATGAAATCGCACAAAAAATAATAACAAAAGAAAGTCAGCGGCGTATTTGCAAAGATAAGAGATGCCGTCATATGTCACATGAACATGTTAAAAATCAGGATACATGTTTTGTGCTTAATTGCCCATGTACAAAATTTGTCAAGTAGTTAACCATGCAAGTTATTTGTGGTATTAAATTTGGAATCAACTAATACATTAATTGCCATGGGAAAATCTCAACTTGAAAATGGAGATTTTAATGATGCGTTGAGTTCCTTTGAGCAAGCTATACTACTTGATCAAAAAAATCCTGATTTATGGAACTTGAAGGGTACTGCATTAAGAAGTCTTGGGCGTTACAATGAAGCTATAGATTGTTTTAATAAATCACTTGAGATTGATCCACGCGATAAAAACTCTTCATAATAAATTACCAAAACTCAAAAGCCGCAATTCCAAAATAATACCCGCTAAAAATTAATGCAAGACTCCATCCACACGATCCGAGAACAGTATATGCAAAAAATTTTGCGAATTTCATTTTAAGTAATCCTGCAGGAATTGAAATCATCTCTCTGAAAACAGGTACCATTCTTCCAAATAATACAGCCTTGTCACCGTATTTTTGAAACCAGTTTTCTACTTTGGTTAGTTTTTTTTCAGAGACTCTGACATATTTTAGATATTTCAATAATGCAGCTCTACCTAATTTTAATGCAATTAAATAAATCACCGTAGAGCCAATCGATGCACCAATTCCTCCAACAATACCTAATATGATTAATTCAAATAATTCAAGGCCATTCTGTGATGCAATAAAGCCTGCAGTAGGAAATACTACCATTGTTGGTATAGGTGGAATGATTGTCTCAATTAACGCAGCTAGAAATACTCCCAGATAAAGATAATCTGATATTAATACAGTTATCCATTCAATCAAAGATTCAAGGGCCATAAAATGCTATCATGTTATTCAAATTTTGGTTTGGTTTATACCTTCTGAATCTTTTGTCAGCTGTGAGCGTAACTTAAAACATATTATTTACGGTTAATATGAAGTGTTAGTGGAAGGCAAGACTGATAGTTTGTTAAATACTGCATCTGAATTATGTGAAGATGGAAAATTTGTAGAGGCACTAAAATGTTATGATAAAGTTTTACAAATAGACTCCAATAATATTAAGGCTAATATAGACAAGGGTGTCACACTGCAAAATTTAGGGTATCTTAACCAGGCACTACAAATGTATAAAAAAGCATTAAAATCAGATCCAGAAAATATAGATGCCCTCATAAACATGGGTTCTGCTTTACACACTTTAGGAAAATACACTGATGCGATTTCTTACTATAATATTGTGCTGAGGTTGGATGAAAAAAATACCTTGGCTCTTGCATATAAGGGCCTTTCTCTTGGAGAGTCAGGTAACATTTCAATTGCTATAAAATATTTTAGAAGAGCATTATCAATCGATTGTGATTATGATCTGGCACAAATCAGCCTTGCCACTGCAAAAAAATGCATCTATTCCAACTAGCCATGCGAAGACATAATTAATTTCCAACCTCTTCCTTTTCATATTTTTCAAAAAATTCTTTATGCGTTGATTCTTGGTGAATTTTTAATTCCTCCATGTTCTGAAACAACTTGTGACATATGAAACATTTTGGTTTATCTTCGTCAATTAATGGAAGTACCAATTGCTATATTTTCCTATCAGTTCTACTTATCTATTTATTAACAGATGATTTACGTCATATATGATGGAAAAATTAATTGGAGAATCAAAGGCATTAGAGCGTGCAATATCTGGCGAAGAATTATCTTTTCAGGATGGTATAGAACTGTTGGATTATGATAATCTCCATTTGTTAGGCGCAGTCGCTGATATTTCACGACAAAAACTTGTTGGGGATAACGTTACATTCACTACGTCATCATATCTAAATTATACCAATGTCTGTGTTGCAAGCTGTCAAATTTGCGCATTTTATAGAAAAGAAAATGATGAGGATTCTTACACATTGACACTAGAGCAAATTGAAAAAAGGGTATCAGCGGCAAAAAGTATGGGAGCTACAGAAATACATATTGTTGGTGGGTTTCATCCAAAACTACCACTTGATTATTATGAATCAATGATGAAAATTATCAAAAAAAACCATACTGAGTTAAAAGTCAAGGCTTTTACCGCGGCAGAAATTTTCTTCTTCGCTAAGCTTACAAAAAATTCCGTGAAAGAAGTATTATCTAGATTAAAAGATGCTGGACTTGATTCATTACCTGGTGGAGGGGCTGAACTCTTTCATCCAGAAATTCGTCCGGAAATTGCTCGTGGAAAATGTACCAGTCAGGATTGGTTGTATACAATGGAGCAGGCTCATAGTCTTGGAATTATGAGTAATGCAACAATGTTGTATGGGCATATTGAAAAGCCAAAACACATTATTGATCATTTAATAAAAATTAGAGAATTACAGAAAAAAACTAGTGGGTTTATAACATTTATTCCACTTAAATTTAGTTTAGAAAATACTGAACTTGAACAAAAGAATCAGATGACTAAAGAATGCTCATCAATTTATGATTTGAAGGTTGTTGCACTTTCACGCCTAATGCTGGCTGGTACATTAAACAATATTTCAGTTTATTGGGTAGCAGATGGTAAAAAACTCGCTCAAGTTGCACTAGCTCATGGTGGGAATGATCTTGTTGGCACTGCATTTTCTGAGGAAGTATATCGCGCAGCAGGAAAATCAACCAGTTCATCACTTGTAGAGCTTGTAAATTTAGTTAAAGAGATAAAGAGAAAGCCAGTACAACGTGATACATTTTTTAACACTCTTAAAACATATTGATTCTACGTTGTAGGTTTTTTTTCAGTTTTTTTTGTACCAGTTCCTCTTTTTCTTCTTGCACCAAAACTAATTAGCAGTAACAAAAACCCTATCCCAATCAATATTCCTGATAATGTTTTATAATCTGCATTTTCTCGTTCTGCCATAAGGAAGTCTAGTTTTTCATCTGCGGTCATGCCAGCTTCGCCTAAAGGCGTTGCCGTTTCAAGGTATGATGTGATTATAACACCAACAGTAATCATTAAGATACCAGACGCCATTATTTTTTTATCAATAAGCAAGTATGTATTTTATGTATAACTACCCATAATTATTAATTTGCTGAATATTTTGATACTATAAACAACTTGTTTTAACATCATTTTCAGATATTGTATTATTTGTAAGATGATAATTAAAAAATATAGAATTTATTTATACAAATCAAATTCAGGCTTTCTATTCTGAATTTTGACCTCTTTGATTATTGCCTGTATCACTTCCGAGTGGTTATATGTCAAATGTCGCATAAATTTAACAGACAAATCATTTCTTATGATATCATCTGTAACAATAGATTCTTCAGTTGTAAGATCGGCTATGAATGAATTACATTCATCACAAAGATCAAAGTCAAGAAATAATTTCATATAATTTTAAATTTAAAATTATTAATAAATATCTCTATTGAAAAGATCTTGTTAAAGATCACAAACTAGGCATTAGTCTTCATCAGATATTGATAGAAGCCCAGAAAAGTCATATGTTGGGTCATTTCTATTTTTAAATTTTGATTTCACTGTTCTATAAAGAATGATTTTGAATATAAGCTCCGCGAATAAATGATCCATTTTTGTATTATTATGATATTTTCAGTTCAAACTCTTGTATCAAGTTTCTATTTTTTGCCATTTCAAAAATCTTCCTGATAGATTTTTCACCGTCCATACCCATGTTAACAGTAACATCATTTACGTACATTTTTACAAACTTTTCAATTAAATCACGCGGTTTTCCTCTCCCATATTTCATTGCATAATCAATTGCATCGTCCATGTGCTCAAGACCGAACCGAATGGATTTTTGCATAAATTCATCAAATTTTCTTATGGTCTCAATGCCAAAACTATCTTTCATAACATTAATTCCTAATGGAACTGGTAGTCCATCGGTAGTTTTGCTCCACCATTCACCTAAATCAAGAACTTTGATAATGCCTTCTTGAGGATATGACAACTGAGTTTCGTGTATGACTAATCCCGCACCAACATCTCCATTTTTTACTGCATTTGGTATATCACTAAAATTCATTTCTACGTAATCAAATTTTCCAATCATTAACTGTAAAAGTAAAAATGCTGATGTCATCTTTCCTGGAATAGCAATTTTTGTTTTCTGTAGTTCCTGGACAGTCATTTTTTTTGTAGCAGTTACAATGGGTCCATAACCAATTCCAAAACTTCCACCACTTCGTAAAATTGTATAATCAGGAATATATGCACATGCATGAACTGAAACAGCTGTAACATCAAGTTTAGGATTTATTGCCTTTTTGTTTAGATTTTCAATATCCTCAATTACATGCGTAATCGTGAAATCAGATGAAGTAATTTTTCCGGTAAACATGCCATAAAACATAAACGCATCATCAGCATCTGGAGTATGACCGATGGAGATTTCCACATTTAAGCTCTAAAAATTGGATATAAATAACATTCAGTCATTTCCTGAAATATGGGTGAATGGTACACTTGTAAAAAATGTGGTGAAGTCATAGAAGTGGATAAAGAAGAGGTTCACAAGATTTTTTGCTATGCATGGGTTGGTGAAGGTGATAAATAATATTGAATGGCATAGTTATTTTTCTTTTTATAATAGTCGCAGTATCATTTTTTCCATTTTTGACTGTCTATGCTGATTTAGAATATACTGAATATTTTTGTCGATTACATGGTTATGATGTATCCGAAACAGAAAAATCTTGTGCAGTAAAGAAAAGTTTAACGCCGTTTGTTACTGATAGTAATTATACGATTGAAAAGTTTGCTAGTGGATTAGAATTTCCAGTTAGTATGGGGTTTATTGGCGATGATATGCTTGTACTTGAGAAGCATTCTGGAAAAGTGATCCGAATTAGTGATGATGGTGTACAGTATGATGAACCAGTATTAGACGTGCCTGTTAGATTCAATTATTATTCTGGACTATTGGGAATAGCTACTCTATCTGATCGAGTTTTTTTGTATTATACGGAGTCTGAATCAGGTGATGATGCAAGAGAAGGCAGTAGTGAATTAGATTCTGTTGATGCAAAAAACAGAGTTTATCAATATGACTGGAATGGCGAAAAACTATCTAATCCAGTTTTAATAAAAGAATTCATCGCGCAATTAGCTAATAATCATCATGGTGGGGCTATGGCAAAAGGTCTGGATAATGAAATCTATTTTGTAATTGGTGATGAGGGACAATCAGGTATTTTTGAAAACAGAGCAGAAAATCCCTGTTACAAGGTATCCTTTGTAAACGATATGTGCTCCGATGAAATAATTTATGAGACAGGTAGTATTTTCAAAATACACACAGATAAGGAAAACATTGTTGAGTTATTTGCGATGGGAATAAGAAACAGTTTTGGATTGGGCGTTGATCCTGTTACGGGATATTTGTGGGATACTGAAAATGGCGAACATTATTTCGATGAAATAAACCTTGTAAAACCCAGATTCAATAGTGGATGGAATAGTGTGATGGGCCCTATTGATAGGGAGAATCCTGATACACATCCATGTGCAAGCGGAGTTCTTGGTAATGAATCAGGTTGTATGGTTGAGCATCGGGGTTTCCAGCCAATCCCACCAACTTTTGAAAATTTTGTTTACAGCGACCCTGAATTTTCGTTTCAGAAAACAGTTGCACCAACAGCAATATCTTTTCCAGATGATAGTTTTGGTTACTCAGACATGTTATTTGTTAGCGATTATCATTTTGCCACAATATACAAATTTCCATTAAACTCTGACAGAACTGGATTCAATTTTTCTAATCCGGAACTGATAGACCTTGTTGTAGATGGAGATGTAAATTCGCAACCGAAAGAACTCTTCTTTGCCTATAATTTTCCAGGTGGAATAACTGATATTACATTTCATAATGGTGTAATGTATGTTGCAGCTCTGATGGATGGAACCATTTACAAGATTTATCCTGTACAAACTACGAATACTTTCATACCTGATTGGATTAAAAACAACGCAGGATGGTGGGCCGAAGGACAGATAGATGATAATTCCTATGTTCTAGGACTCCAATGGCTTATCTCAAATGGAATTATAGTCATACAGTGATATTATAAAAAAAATTGAGTAGATCTAGTATTATGCATTTGTTTCACAGCTAATCCCCCTATTTCATGTAAAAAGGGCGAACCAAAAGTATTGCTTCTTTATTTCTGCAAAAAATTACGAAATACGAGCTAAGAAATGATCTACCGAGTTTTTCTCATAAGGTTTAATAGCTGTTCTTCAAGGATTATCGCCATATGCCTAAATACAAATCAACTGAGCAAGTAATGAAGATTATCAGTGATAAAAACAAGATTAGGAATTTTGGTGTAATCGCTCATGTAGATCATGGCAAAACAACCATGAGTGATAGCCTGCTAGCACATTCTGGAATAATTTCACCATCTACAGCGGGATCTGCACTTGCGATGGATTCTATGAAAGCTGAACAAGAAAGAGGAATTACAATTGTACAGGCAAATGTTACTTTACATTATCAAGAAGGAGAAAATGATTATGTTATCAATATGATCGACACGCCTGGGCATGTTGATTTTTCTGGTCGTGTAATTAGAAGTCTTAGAGCAATTGATGGCGCAGTTGTAGTATGTGACGCAGTAGAGGGAATTATGACGCAAACAGAGACTGTTACTAGAATGTCATTAGAAGAAAGAGTGAGACCTGTGTTGTACATTAACAAGATTGACAGGTTGATAAAGGAGTTAAGATTGACACCTGAAAAAATGCAAGAAACTCTTGCAAATGTTGTAGCTAACTTTAACGAATTAATTGATACATATGCTGAAGATGAATACAAGGAGAAGTGGAAAGTTTCCATTCAGAATGGAAGTGTAACTTTTGGGTCTGCAAAAGATAGATGGGCAATTAATATCGATATAATGAAGAAAACAGGTGTGACTTTCAAAGATGTTATTGATGCGTATTCAGACTCTGGTAACGTTGCGGATTTAGTTGAAAAGGCACCACTTGCAGATGCGGTGTTGGGAATGGTTGTAAAGCATCATCCACCGCCACATGTAGCACAAAAATATAGGGTTCCAAAGATTTGGAAGGGTGATTTAGAATCAGATATTGGAAAAGCTATTATGAATTGTGATGATAATGGACCGACTGTAATGATGATTGTAAACATGACAATTGATCCTGCGGCAGGTCCTGTAGCTATTGGTCGATTATTTTCTGGAACGATAAAAGATGGGCAAAATATCAATATCATTGACACAAAGCGTGAAGGAAGAGTACAATCAGTAAACTTTTTCATGTCAAACATTAGGGAGCAGGTTGGTGAGCTTGGGGCTGGAAACATACCGGCACTTTTAGGATTAGCTGATGCTCGTGCTGGACAAACAGTTTCTACTGTAAAAGATATTGCTTTGTTTGAGCCATCAAAATATGTTTCTGAACCAGTAATTCAGATGGCGATAGAACCAAAACATCCAAAAGATCTTCCAAAACTTGTGGAAACATTACGCAAGCTTACAATTGAGGATCCGAATATTATCATTAAAATTGATGAAGAAACTGGTGAGACAATCATGGCTGGAATGGGTGTGTTACATCTTGACGTTTCAGTAAATTTGATTAAAGATGCTAAAGTTGAAATTGTCACATCTGAACCATTAATTAATTACCGAG
>LUMJ01001075.1_pt1 | contig 20415 bp, 25 predicted proteins | sample 729631 | NCBI WGS metagenome assembly LUMJ01 (sample SAMN03860266, study PRJNA289734) | marine metagenome | biome: seawater column; feature: ocean; material: water; isolation source: Red Sea water column Station 22 - depth 500m | place: Saudi Arabia: Red Sea | collected 2011-10-15 | depth 500 m
GAAGTGAAAAAGAAAAACTGGTTTGAACGGTATAGGTGGTTTTACACAACCGACGGTGTTTTAGCAGTAGGAGGACGCGATTCATCATCAAACTCTGCCATAATTAGAAAGCATCTTGAAAAAAATGATAAAGTTTTTCACGCTGAAATTTCTGGTTCACCATTTTTTCTGCTAAAGAATGTAGATGAGATAACACCTGTAAGCCTTACTGAAGTCGCTCATGCAACAGTTTGTTTTAGCAAGGTATGGAGAGAACCGATGTATGGCTCAAGCGCCTATTGGGTTAATCCTGAACAAGTCAAAAAGGCAGCTCCAAGCGGCCAATCTATGGCTAAAGGTTCTTTCATGATCGAAGGGCAACGTAACTTCGTGAAAATTTCAACTTTGAAGATGTGTGTTGCCATTATTGAGTTAGATGGAAACCATCTGCTTACCTGTGGTCCACCTAGTATGAAGAAAAATTGTGTTTGTTATGCTGTAATTGAACCTGAGGGAACAGATATGGCTGATGTAGCAAAAAGAATCCGTCATGAATTTTTGTCAAACAATGAAGAAATTGCCAAACCATTTAGTGTTGATGATTATGTACGGATCTTGCCTGCTGGTGCATGTAAAATAATAGAATCTGGTTAGAAGAACCTCCTAATCTTCTCTATATCTTTTCTTGTAAGGATCCTTGTATCTTTTTTTCTTTCTGACGCTCTTAGCCAAGTGATATCTCATCCCCATCTTTGATGCCATCATACTCGTCAGGAGACAATATGAACAATGGAATGTTTGCGAGTGCACAACCAGATGCTACAGTAAGATCTACCTTCTGGCAAACCATCGCTAGTGGAGATACATTATGTGATTTAATTGAATAAATTGTATATGCACCTACACTACTGCCTATACCATTTGGAAAAACTAGTATGTTATCCTTGATTGTTTTCCCATAAAGATCGTGTTTTTTATCAATAATTTCTCCAGTTCTTTTGTCAATTGTTCCTAGAAAGTTGATTGGTTGGTTAGACTTGAGTGCTTTTCCTGTTACCTTCCCTTTTACAATAATTTTTTGAGTCAACTTGTCTCATCCTCAATAATTTTCGATAATGGTTTTAGGTTTACATCTAAACCATTTGAATTTTTAAAATAATACGCACCCTTGATGCTGTTTGTTGTAACACTGTCTACATCCTTTTTGGTAACCAATGGAGTTAAACAGGTACAACAATCCGACAATAACTCACATCCAGCACTCTCCAGCTGACCTGCATATCCTAAACTTCTCGCCTGGTGCTGAATTGCCCTTGGGCAAAATATCAAACATCTTTTCTTGAATGATCTTCCCTTTAGCATTGCACCAAGGTCAGCCATCTCCTCAAGCCCGAGTTGTGGACTTCCAAGCGTGATTATGTCACCTGAATCCGTTGTGTTTAGCTCATCGAATACATTTTGCATCTCCTTTTCATCAAAATCCACCTTTTCAGATGCATTACTGTTATCATCCAAAACAAACTTGCCACAAGATCCTGACGTTCCCATACTTGCACAAAGTGACTTGTTACATCTTTTGTCCAAGTTCTTTACGCCGGAAATTGCAACAGACTTGTCTGCTACCTTTCCAGCAAAATATCCCAACAACCCAAATGTAAGCTCGTTTGGATCTTGAACCTTCATTGAAATTGACATACTTGGAGAATCGTCTTTACGAAGATCAGAGTATGGACTTTTGCCGGTGATTGCGCTTGCAAGTGCAGAAAATGCGCTTTCTTTGTTTGTCTTTAGATGCCCAATCGAGTTTGCATAAATTGCTGCATTGCTTTCTGCAAATGATACTTGTGTGTCTTCTCTTGGTAGATCATAGATTTCATAAGGAATACAGGAGAATGAACTAGTTATTCCCATCTTTCCATATGACTTTCTAATACTTTCCTGTTTTTGTATAAAATGTTCAGGAAGATCAAACTCATCTACGCTGTCCTTGTCATACCCCATTGGATTCACCGTAGTCCTTACCTTGAACTTTGCATTTTTGCTTAGACTTGATAAAAATTCTTCTCCAGCATCACCTATTGTATTATAGTTTACACCGGATACATGTGCCCAATGAATTGGAACTAATCTTTCTGCGTTGGTTGCTTCTCCCGTAGCTAAAAGTATTCTATATGCTGTTTGTAATGCTTCTCCGTGTTCACCATTTAGCGATTTCTCTTCTTCCTTTGTTAATTCCAATAAATCTAATTTAGCATTTCTCTATAATAGTGATTACGTAATATACTGTGGATATGAGCTGAAAATAATCAAAATTATCAATCAAATATGACAGGATAATATAATCATTACATGGATAATTATAGATTTGAATGAGTTTAACAAAACTAGATCGAAGTAGGGCAGCTAAACTTGGTCATACTAGACGACAACTAGCAGCAGCAAGAAGGAGTTTAGCATCTGCAAAAGGCTGGATTACTAGAAGAACGCACTAAGATAACTGATCTTAAATAATTGGATCGAACTTAGTATCAACACTAGTATTTTTCATCCATAATCTTTTAGTAGTTTATTTTTTTGAGATAATATGGAAATCGGAGACTGTCAAATCAAAATCTCTTTGGTTGACATATCTCCCTTCCGCTTTTTATTATGGAAAATAGCAGGATAAAACATGACATTTACCCATTTACCTCCTCCGGAACTTCCGAAAATCAAACAAATTGAGATTGATGGAGTCAGACATTATGAAACGCCTGATGGAATATTCATCTCAATAACGTCACTTTTGAATAATTTTACACCTGATGGAATCCTAGAATGGAGAAACAACGTAGGTGAAGATGTGGCTAATTATGTTATGCGGACTGCTAAAACAAGAGGCGACAAGGTCCATAAAATTATAGAATCATGTCTATCAAATCAGCCTGAAAATGATCTTGTTGGAAATCATGGTGTAGTTGCAGCTGGATTATTTGGTCTTATCGTGCCAGCTCTGGATAAGATTGATAGGATTAGGGGATTGGAGAAGGCGCTTTATTCTTCAAGCTTGAAACTTGCTGGACGAGTTGACTGTGTAGCTGAGTTTGAAGGAAAGCTATCAATTATTGACTTTAAAACTGCATCAAGGAAGCGTAATGAGGTAAACGAGAATTATCTTATCCAAGCAACCTTCTATTCGCTCGCCTGGGAGGAGCGAACCGGTGAGAAGGTTGACCAGATTGTAATTCTGACTGTTACGGAGACTGGTCAACTCGATATCCACAAGGATGACCCCTCCCTGTATGTTGAGAAGCTGAAAAAAATGGTTGCAGAACATATCTCATAACTAGGATGTTTTTTAGTTATAGATGCAAAAACTAAGTAATCCCTTATTTTTACAAAATTAATTGGCAAAAGTTGTGGTAATTTCAGGTAGTCCAAGAAAAAATGGCAAAACTCCAGTTTTAATGAAGCATATCTTTGATTATGTGAAGCAAAAAACTGATGCAAAATTCATCAACCTTTCAGAAGGTGGAATTGATTACTATACGGGTGATGGAAATGTCAGTGATACTACTACACAAGCAGCCAGAGATATTATAGAAGCAGATGTCTGGCTCGTCGGAACACCAATTTATAACTCGTTTTTTAGCTCCGCTTTGAAAAATCTGTTCGAATACATTGATTACAAAAAAACGGAGGGAAAAGTTGCAGGATTGGTTGTTTTGGCGTCAAGCAATTCTGGCTTTGTGGATGTTCAAACTTTGCTAACACAGCTTATGTCTTATTTTAATGTCATTACAAATCCAAGGGCAGTCTTTGTTACTGCAGACACTATCCAAAATAACCAAATAGTTGACGACGGTGTAAAAACAAGACTAGAGATGATGGTTGACAGTACTCTAGTACTTACTTCTAAAATTTAATTTAGTAGATTTGAAGCATATTTTGCGCTATCAAAGTAAAGATGGCAATACGATGCTAATGTATTGTATACGGAAAGAGCATCCTTTTTTCCAGATATTCCCTCACCAATCTTTAGATCATAAACAAGCTTTGCGTCTCTTGGAAGGTTTCGAATTTTTGAATAATGAAACTCATGTGCACGAAACTTTGCCGGAGCAGAAACAATACAGTTTGATCTAATTCTTCCTTCTGTATAGTTTAGTATCATCTTTTTTGTCATCAGTGTTTCTGCATCGAACAAACCTACCATCTTGTATCTTTTTTTACCAAAGCTTATCGATTTAGTTAGATACATTAGTCCACCACATTCAGCATAGATTGTTGTTCCCTCTTCGGCACGTTTTTTAATTAATCTCTTCATGGATATATTCCGTTCAAGTGATTGTCCTAAAACTTCTGGAAATCCTCCTCCAAGGTAAATTAAATCACATACCGGGATTTTTTTATCATGTACTGGACTGAAAAATTTCAGCTTCGCACCTTCACGACGTAGAGCCATAAGGTTATCATGATAATAGAAATTAAACGAGTTATCAAGTGCAACTGCTACAGTAGCCCTTTGATTTTTGAATTTTTTTGGTTTAACCTTTGGTAGTTGCGGCACATTTTTGCAAATCTGAACTATCCTGTTAATATCAAGATTATCAGAAATCTCGCGCGAAACATTTCTAATCTTATTTTGTAGTGACTTTTGTTCCCTTACAGGAATAAGTCCAAGATGTCGCGATTCCATGCTTTCAGAGTTTTTTAGTATTGAACCAAGTATTGGAAGTCTCAGATTTGCAAGTGCTTGTCTACACATGTTTTCATGTTTCCTACTACCAATCTTATTCAAAATTATTCCAACTATTCTAGAGTTACGGTGAAACCTTGCAAATCCAAGTGCAGTTGCAGCGATGGAACGAGCTGCTTTACTTGCATCTAAAACTAAAACTGTTGGTGCTTTTAATAGCGATGCAACATGATGTGTACTGGCGTAGTTTGTTTTACCACCAAACCCATCATAATAACCCATCACACCTTCAATTACAGAAAAATCTGACATAGAATTTTTTACAAAACTCTGCACAAGTTCACTCTCGCCCATTAGCCAAACATCTAAATTTTTTGTATTGTTCTTTGAGATTGAGGATAGATAACTAGGATCAATATAATCTGGTCCAACTTTGAATGGCTGAATATTGTATCCACATTTCTTGAGCCCGTAAATTATACCAGATGTGATCGATGTTTTACCAACACCACTTGTTACTCCAGCCACAACTAATCTTGGGATCTTCAATTCTTTGTCTAGTAATTTCATCTACTATCAATCTTTTTAGTTTAGAGAAAATTCAAAGTAGATATGAGTGAAAAAGGACTTGTTATTGTGTATACAGGGGGTGGTAAGGGAAAAACCTCTGCTGCCTTAGGACTTGTATTAAGAGCTGTAGGATATAATCACAAGGTTTGCATGATTCAGTTTGTAAAGGGCTCTTGGCATTATGGTGAGCTAGATTCTGCTAAAAGGCTAGCCCCAGAATTTGAAATGATTACAGCGGGTAAAGGATTTGTTGGTATATTAGATGATAAAAGTCCACGCGAAGAGCATGTAAAGGCAGCAAATGATACACTGACAATTAGCAGGGAAAAGATAGCGTCTGGCAAATTTGATGTCGTGATCCTGGATGAGATTAATTATGCAATCCAATTGGAACTGTTGAAACTAGATGATGTCATAGATATGATAAAGTCAAAGCCTGCAGAGCTTGATCTTGTGCTTACGTGTAATTGCTACAATTACTAAGATTGGTGATCATGGAGCGTATGTCAGCCTTGATGAGTATTCAAATGTACAAGGGTTCTTGCACATCTCAGAGATAGCACCTGGCTGGGTACGAAGCGTAGGAAAATATGTCAAAACTGGTGATAAGAAAGTTCTTCTCGTAAAGAAGATTAGAGAGGGTCGGGAAGAGATCGATCTGTCATTAAAGCAGATCTCAAAAGATCAGCAGAAAAAGAAGATGCTTGACCTAAAACGTCACGAAAAGGGAAAAGGCATAATTAAAACCGTAAAAGAAAAGGCGAAGTTATCAACAAATGATGCAGAAAAACTGGAAGATAAAATTTTTTCAAAATATGATTCAATTTATGACGCAGCATTTGATGTAGCCAGAAATGGTATAGAGGTTATCGATAGTCTAAAGCTGCCTAAAAAAACTGCTGACGCATTTGTAGATGTAAGCTCAAAGATCAAGATGCCGTCAGTAGAAATCAGAGGAGTTTTAGAAATAACTGATAGTAGCCACAGCGGTGTTGAAAATATCAAAAAGTCACTACATGGATTTGAAGAGAACAATCAAAAGGATAAGGTAAATGTATTGTATGTTGGTGCGCCAAAATATCGTATCAGTGTTATATCATCAGACTTTAAATCTGCTGAAAATACTCTGAAGCCAATTTTAGAAACTATCCAAAAAACTACTGAAAAGAACAAAGGAACATTCAAGTTTACTAGAGAAGGATCCAAAAAGACTGGTGAGGGTTAATGCGGTTTCAGTTAAGAAAATGTTCTACGTGTGGAGAATATACGTTAAAAGATGAATGTAAAAAATGTAATAAGCAAACTGTGTTATGCCATCCAGCAAAATTTTCTCCCGATGATAAGTACGCAAGACTGCGTATAGCAGAGAAAGAGAATTAAATTTTCAGGGCGCGTATGTGCCTGTTAGTTTCGCTTCTGCAATGATATGACCCTTCATTGCATCTTCTAATTCTTGTTTGGAATAACCTTCTTTCAAATCTAGATCTGTATCCAGTTCATACAGTTTGAAGACGTATGTATGTCGTCCATCTGGAGGAGCAGGTCCACCATAACCAATTTCACCAAAATCATTTTTGCCTTCAGTAACAGGAGTTCCATCTCCATCAGTGTTACCATATGCTAGCCAATGAACCCAAACTTTTCCCACTGCAGCCATTGCATCTGGATCATCCATGATTATTGCCCATGGAAAAGGTTCATTTTCCATGTCCATAAAATCAAGTTCAGGTTTTTTATTTCCATGTTTGTAACCACAGTTTTTAGGAATTTCTCCACCTTCTTCAAAATCAGTAGAGATTATAGAAAGTTCAGACATGTTCTAATTCAAAGTGTTTAAAAGATAAATTTTACTAGGATTCCAAAACAATTTTGTCGTTTGAAAGCGACATAACTGAACCACCTGAATTTTTAATTTTGTTCTTAAGTTCTTTATCAATAGTAGCAACTATTCCACCGTGTTTTTTTATGTAGTCAATTATTGAATCGTCCGCATATTTACCTGATATTGGTATGGTCTTTAAACTAGACACAAATTCCAGAGTTTTTCTTGCATCCAGTTCTTTACTTGGAACTTCTGAAAGTCTTTGTAGCTCATCTAGTACCACAAGTGGAATAAGATATTTGAATTCACCAATTTCAGAATTAACGGAATCAATATTTTTGATCCTTCTAGTGGCTAGATGAATTAGGAAGTCTGTATCACAGATAACTTCAAACAACTGTTCCGGCACCAACGAGTCTCCATCTTTCTGAGATTCTTCTACTCAGTGCGACATTTCTTCCAGTAAAAAGGCACACTGGTCTTCTAAACTCAATTTCTATCTCGTTAGTCTTTGCCTTATTTACTTTAGCGGGAACAGGAGCGGTTCCAATATTAATTCTTAATAATTCTCCAACCTTGACCGGCGTGACTTTGGTCTCCCCTTGAGTACCTACAGCCGTATCAAACAAATTAATTTCAAGCTTAGTTTCCATTGAATTTTCTGGAAGTGTGTCAGGCTTACCTATTACAGATCCTAATAATGAATCACTTCTTGAAAGAGATGGGTCAAGTTTTGTACCAATCGCAACAAGACCACCGGGTTTTACATTATCAACAGTACCAGCACCTGTTCCCAAGGATACTATCTCAGTTCGTATAGGTTCATAAGATTTTTTCTTTTCATTTAACATACCAGGTTTAATCTCGATTTCATCGCCTACTGATAGCTTTCCTTGTGTTAGGCTTCCTCCTATTACACCACCCTTAAGATCTTTTATTTTGGTTCCAGGTTTATTGATATCAAAAGAGCGTAAAACATGCATTACAGTATCTTTAGATTCATCTCTAGTTGGAGTTTGAATGTTTTCTTCAATTGCAGCTATTAATGCATCAACATTAAGTGATGATTGTGCACAAATTGGTATAACAGGAGAAGATTCTGCAGTTGTTCCTTTTACAAATTTAGTAATTTCAGAATGATTTAACATGGCATTTTCATATGATACAAGATCAACTTTGTTTTGGATAACCACAATCTGTTTAATTCCTAATGTTTGTAATGCAAGCAGATGTTCTTTGGTTTGAGGTTGAGGAACTTTAGCGTTTGCAGCAACCAAAAGCATCGCACCGTCCATCAATGCAGATCCTGAAAGCATATTTGCCATCAAACTTTCATGTCCTGGGCTATCAACAAAGCTTACAACTCTTGATAATTCACTCTCTTTTCCGCAGTTATGACATTTTGGAGATGTTGAATAACATAATGGTGGTTTGCAACTCTTGCACTTGTAAAATGCGGAATCAGAATATCCGACACGAATAGTAATGCCCCTTTTTAGTTCTTGACTATGTACACTAGTCCATGTTCCAGTTAGAGCCTGAATTAGAGTAGTCTTACCATGGTCAACATGACCCGCAGTACCAATGTTTATGCATGGTTGTTTTCCATATTTTTTCAAGTACCAATCAGGCAGTGTATCTTTCCAGTGCAATAGGCTGAATTGAAAATCGTGTTATGTTAACCTATTCCTTCTTTGGAGCTTCTTTCTTTGGCTCTTCCTTCTTTGGAGCTTCTTTCTTTGGCTCTTCCTTCTTTGGAGCTTCTTCTTCCTTCTTTGGAGCTTCTTTCTTTGGCTCTTCCTTCTTTGGAGCTTCTACCTGAATTTCGCCATCGTATCTACAATTAACTAGATAAATTTCTTCAGAAATTGTGTTTCCTCTGATCAACTTTCGCTTCCGCAGACCTTTCTCAGTATCTCGTAAGCCAACTCCTTTTGGTATCAATATACGCTTTCTAGGCATTCCACTTACATCAGATCTCATTGGAACACCAGATTTATCACTGCCACCAGTGATCATGATCTTACCTTGCAGCCCCACAATTGAAGCGTCGGTTTCTTGGCCTATCACCAACCCGAGTAAAGTATTAGCATCATCGTCCTTAAGTTCCTTAGAAGTTGATCTTCCCTTCTTATCTGATAATGTTAGTTTGAATGTAACCAAGTATTCGAAAAAATATTCAAACTACTAATTAACCTTTGGACTTTGATTCATAAAAAATCTTAAACCAGAATAAGATAATGATATTCATGCCTGAAAAGACAAAGTGTCCTAAGTGCAATGAAATAATGTCATATATGCAACCTTGTCATTTGATTTGTAAAAATTGCGGTGCACATTTGGATTGTTCTGATAAAGGTAATTACTGGTAATTATTAACATGCCATACGGATACGATAAAACAAGAGCGGAAAGAAGATGCAAAGTATGTCAAAAACTGCTTTATGTTTTTGAAGTTGGAGATTTTTGCATAGAATGTTCACGTAAACAAATAAAGTCATAGCGATAACCTTACAAAGAACATCAATAAAGAAAAATTATGACCGAACCAGAAATACCACAAAAAAGACCATATCCAATGCAAGTTGAAGCGGGAAAAGAATATCATGTATGTATGTGTGGTAAATCCCAAAATCAGCCACTATGTGACGGTTCCCATGCGGGCTCGGGTCTTGGACCAAAAATTTTCAATGCAATAGAAGATGGATTCATCGCGTTTTGTGGATGCAAACATAGTAAAGATGAAACTGGAAAATGTGATGGAACTCATAGTACGTTGTGATCGTGAAAATGTCTGACGATAAATTTGGAATGTGTTCGGTTTGTAACAAGGCTAAATGGAATCATTCGAACGCTCAAGAAATTTCCTGCACAAAAAAGACACTTGAACAATTAAAAATAAAACTAGAACATGCCAGAAGTAAAACAAAGTGATTTGTATAAATAACAGTATTAAGAAGAACCTCTATGACAAACCATGAAAATTCAAATAGCGACTTACATGGACAGCTTGATAAAATGGAGCACGAATTACGTAGCCTTGAGTTTAACAGACCATATGATATGGAAAAAATTCGTGAACTGAGTAGAAAAGTTTACGAATTGAAGACTAGATTGGCTGAATCAGAACTAGCATTCTAAAAGGATTAAATTTATAAAAAATAAGGATTGATTGGCTAGAATACACCCGATGGCATCTGTGTGTTTGTACGTATAGCTGTGATATTTTCTGTTCTAGACCTCTGTTCTCTTTTCTGTGCTCTTTTCAGTGCTCTATCAGCAACCTTATGGCCATATTTGTCACGTAAATAACGCATGAAAACAGTGCTTACCCGACCGCTGTTTTCCGTCTTGTGGCAGCTTAACTCAATTTCACAATCCCAATCATCATTCTCTACATGTCCTAGGTTGTCTCTTACTGTCCCTTCAGAAAGGTGGTCTGGATCATACCAATTGCCCATGATTTTTGTAACAAGATACGTTTAAGATCAAAAAAGGCGACAAAACTTGACAAAACTGTTCGCTTTGATTTTACTATCAGCCAAAAAATTGATGTCCACTAATGTCTTCCAAAATACTGTTATTGAAAATATCTACTGATAGAGAAAAATTCTAGTGGTGTTATTTTAGGAGACATTAGTGGACATAGTGAACCTTGAAGGGGGGTTTGCTGCATGGGAACAGCAAAATGGTAAATCTGGTACGAAAACTTATTTATTTTTTTAAATTATAATCAGGTCTTTCGTAAACTTGTGCATTATAATGGGTCTATCCTTCACTATTAGAGAATCCTCAATACGAATACCAAACTTTTTTGGTATATAGATTCCGGGTTCAACTGTAATCGCCATATCTTTTTTTAGTTTTTCTTTATTTTTGGCAGAAATGTTTGGGGTTTCATGTACGTCTAACCCAATTCCATGACCCGTAGAATGAATAAAACATGATCCGTAGTTATTTGTCTCTATAACTTTTCTGCATGCATTATCTACTGATGCACATGTTTTTTGTGGCTTTACAGCTTTCAATCCAGCTTTTTGTGATTCTTTTACAATTTCGTAAACATTTTTGGCTTCTTTAGAAACTGAACCTAATCCAAATGTTCTAGTTGCGTCAGAAACATATCCCTTGTACCGCAAAGTCAAGTCGACCGTAATCATATCACCGCCTGTAAATTTTCTCTTCGTAACTTGTGCGTGTGGAAGGGAAGAGTTTGTGCCACTGGCTATTATCAGTGGATTTAAGGTTGAGCGATATCCAGTATCATGCATATCGTTTGCGATAGCAAATGACATCAAAATTGCCTGTAGATCTGATTCGGATCTACCCTTTTTGATGGTTTGCGTACACAGTTCAAACATTTCATCTATGATAGAAGATGCCTTTTTCAAAATACGAACTTCGTTAGAATCTTTGATTATTCGAGCGTTATAAAATGGTTGAGAAGACTGTTTTAATCGTGGGATAGATTTTTTTAAAGATTGTACTACGGAGTAGTTCTGACAATCAGTACAGATTTTTTTTCTCTTTAATGAGACCAAAGTGGATACTAATCCTCCGCGTTGTGATGCTATTACATCACAATTAGTTGATTCATCTTTTGCTCTACCTGCTTCCAGTTCTGGAGCAATGATCGTAGTATGTCCCCCATTTTCAAGAACACCAACTGCTTCTCCCCAAAATCCAGTTAAATAAAATAGGTTCTCAGGCTCAAATGTAACAAGTGTATCACAATTAATAGAATTACAAAATTTTTCTAGTCTTTTTCTACGAGCTTTCACTACTCAAAAATATGTTTTTGTGAATTTATGTCTGTTGTAAAGTTTGTATATGAAGATTATTTTGTAACTATATTGGCAGAAAACAAAGAAAAAAAGAAAATAGTAGCTTTACTATCTGGTGGGCTAGATAGCACACTCGCTATTAAAACGATGCAGAAGCAAGGATTTGAAGTTTCTGCAGTAGCGATCAAAACTCCGTTTTGCGATTTTGATTGTGGGAGAGGTTGTGGCTTCGAGATCAGAGAAAAAGCAGAGAAGTTAGGAGTTGATCTTAAAACTGTTTATCTTGGAGATGAATACATTGAGATGCTAAAACATCCAAAACATGGTTTTGGATCTGGAATGAATCCTTGTATTGATTGTAGAGCAATGATGTTTGAAGCTGGAAAGAAACGTATGGAAGAGATTGGCGCAGATTTTATTATTTCCGGTGAAGTGCTAGGACAAAGACCAATGAGTCAATTTGCTCCTGCATTAAAAAAAATTGAAAAGTTATCTAATCTAGAAGGAAAAATTGTTAGACCACTATCAGCTGCATTACTACCCGCTACTGATCCTGAAAAGAGTGGTCTGATAAAAAGAAAAGATCTTGGTATGATAAGAGGACGTTCCAGAAAGGAGCAACTTCGAATGGCAAAAGAGTTTGGTCTTGAAGATCCACCAAATGCTGGTGGCGGTTGTTTATTGACAGATCCTGCATTCTCATTAAGAGCTAAAGACTTGTTCAAACATATTGAAACACCAACAACAAATGATATTGACCTACTAAAAATTGGAAGACATTTTAGATTAGACCAGGACACTAAGCTGATTGTTGGAAGAAACAAAGATGAGAATGAGATGATTAGTGCACTTGCTTTACCTAATGACATCATAATTGAAGCTAAAGAACATGTTGGACCTACAACACTGCTAAGAGGAAACAATCTTGATAAACATGTCATGTTTTCAGCTAAAATCACATTACGTTATTCAGACGCACCAAAGAATAAGTCTGGCATTATTACTATTCGCAAAAATCATGATGTTATAGAGGAAATCAGAGTAACATATCCTAAAGAAACTTCATATGTAGAATTTAGAATTTAGGCGTAAAAAATTTCCCTAATTAACAAAAAAATAAGAAAGACTTTTTGGACAGATATTCTGAGGATAGCTGATGCAAAAGCAGGAAAACCCTACGTACCTAAAAGCAATTACAATCAGAGATCCGAGTGATATTCACTCAATCAAGGAAGATATTAAGAAAGGTATGATCTTAATTCTTAGAGTAACTCCACTGGCACAAAAAGATGTTGAAAAGCTCAGAAAGGTTGTAGAAGAATTGTATGTAATTTCCCGTGATTATAATGCAGATATTGCACGTCTTGGTGAAGAAAGAATTATTGTAACACCACCTAGAATAAAAATTTGGAAGCCTGATTATAATCTAAAATAACCTAATTGCTTCCTGAATTTGTGGGTAATGTGATGCGACCCTATACATTCTGCGTATAGACATTGACAAGTTTTCTGATTTTCTCTTTTCACCATGATTTACAAGAACGCGTCTTAGTTTCGGTCTCAGTTTTTGGACAAATGACATCAATTGGTTGTAATCACTATGTCCACTAAATCCATCCAGACGTTCCGTATTGCAGTTAATTGAAATTACTTCTATTTTTCCTTCTTTTCCTAAGATCGAAACTTGTTTAGCTCCATCCATTACTCTTCTTCCTAATGTTCCATTAACTTGATAGGAAACGAACAATATTTTGTTTTGTTTGTATGGTGCAATATTCTTAAAATAATCAAGAACTGGACCACCTTCTAGCATACCAGAAGTTGCAATTATAATACATGGTGATCCGTCGCGTAACGGTTCATCTCTATCACCTGAATGCTCAACGTTTGTGAAGTACTCAGAGTCAAATGGATTATCGTCTGTTTCTAAAATCTTTTGCTTTAGCTCCCTTACCAGATATTCCGGAAATGATTCATGTATTGATGTAGCTTCTTGTATCATACCCTCCATGAATACAGGTGCCTCTGTTAGTTCGCCTGATTTCATATACTTATCAATAACTATCATAAGCTCCTGTGCTCTACCAACTGCTGGAATAGGAATTAGAACTTTGCCGCCATCTTTGAGAACTGCATTAACTGATGAAATAAATGCAGTTTCTACTTCCTGTCTACTCGGTTGAATGTCTTCCTTTGCACCATATGTACTTTCGATAAGAAGGGTTTCTACACGTGGATAGTTTGTATTAGCACTTTCAAGAAGCATGCTTCTACCATATTTGATATCTCCAGAATATACAAAATTATGATCGCCATTTCCAATATGAAAGTGACACGTAGCAGAACCTAGGATATGACCAGCGTTTGACAAAACCAGCTTAATATCCGGAGATATGTCGGTTACCATACCGTAAGGAATAGTGGTGGTTTGTCTCATAACTTGAAATACATCCCTATCTGAATACATTGGTGTTTTACCCTGAGCTGTTGCAACTTTAATTGCGTCTAGTTGTATTAGATTCATCATAGGAAGTGTAGGTTCTGTGCAATAAATTGGGCCTTTGTAACCATACTTAAGCAGAACTGGTAAAAATCCGGTATGATCAAGATGTGCATGACCAATTACAACTGCGTCAAGTTGATCAAGTGTTATGTTAGCCCAATCAAGCCTTGGATACGCCTCATTAGGATGTCTAGCTCCAGGGTTAACTCCACAATCAATCAAAACTTTACTGTCAGATGTAGTTAATAACATACAAGATCTTCCAACTTGACCAAAACCACCCAACGTTAGTAATGATATTTCAGATTTTTCAGTGAGGCGTGATCTAAAAATTTGTTCGCCTACATATTTGAGATGTTTTGCTCTTTCTGTAGAAGAAGATTTGAGTTGATAATTTATACTCTGTATAGTGCTTGATTGTTTGTTTGTAGATTTTCTAACACGTATTTTCCAGCCTGTTTTTTCTGTCATTTCAGCATGATTAAACTCCTCAACGTTTCTCTGACAAAGCCATGGGCGTTTTACTTCTAATGAGACTTCACCTGTTGTGGTATCAAAAAAAACTGCCTGTAAGTTTGCTTCTTTTGGTACCTCGGCAGCAAGAACTTTTCTAACATCGTCCTCATTTTTTCTTATAGATTTATCCGTTCTTATTACAATCCGTTTTTTTATTACGTTAACAAGATTCGAAATTATAGTACTATTTTCAAGCAAATATCTTGGGGTTTTAGTATAAATAGCAATTCTGGGTCCCTCATAATCAATTTTGGTCACATTAGCTTCTTTGGGTATACTTTTCAGTACGATTGGCATTATATTTTGCCCAGTAGGTAATTCCTGTTGTTGTTTTTTTTGCATTAAATCACTAAAGCGAAATTATGGCTTTTTTTTGTTCGTTGGTCAAAAGTTGGAATCCATTTTTATCAATTGTTGCTACATTGATTCCGTCCCGTCTTCGCATCGTTGACGGTAAGGTCGTCACGATATTCATCTTCTAAAACACCATATGCAACTGGTGAACCACTGCCTGTTGTTACATAGGTTTTTTTTTCTACAGAACCAAACATATCAATATTAAATAATGCTGGTCCATCACTATCATATCCACCAAGCAAGATATCCGCGATGAATGGATAACCCCGATTTTGATGAAAGACAAGAGAACAAAGTCTTGCTAATGATTTTATCTTAATATTCTCACTATTTTGAATTGCATGAACGTTTGCATGATATCTCAAAATATCAGTTAGATTTTGTGCATCTGCTACCCCACCAGCTAATGTCAAACCTGCATGGTCGTAGATTTTTTGAATTTTCATTGTGTTGTTATTAGCAATAAAATACCCAGCACTTGCTCTCATATCCGCACATAATACGACACCGTCTGATGCCTTTATCCCAACTGTAGTAGTACCATGTAATATTTTTTCTTCAATATTCGTAGTCATAGAATTCCTCGTATGAGTAGTTTCAGTTTGTTTTACCCTTTTAAATAACTTGTGTAGTGGCAAATAAATAAGAACTGCTTGAAATGCAAAAAAGATATGCCTGCACATACAATGGAGCTCCCACGCAAAATTACTGTAGGAGAAAAAAATATTGATAATATAGGAACTTTTTTGAAATCCTTAAGAAATACAACAAAAGTTTCTATAATTTCTGGAAGTAATGTTAAAAAAATAGTTCAAAAAAAAATTGAAAAATCTCTTCGCACATCTAAGATTAAAAATAATTGGCATCTGGTACAAACCAATGATATAAAATCAATAAAGAATATAGAAAAAAATGTACGTGAAAACAAAAATGATTTAATTTTAGGTGTTGGAGGTGGGCGTTCTGTAGATATAGCGAAGATGATCGGGTTTGATCTTAACAAACCTTTTGTTAGTGTGCCTACATCTGCCTCACATGATGGTATAGCTAGTCCATTTGTTTCAGTTAGAGGTAACAAACCACATTCTTTAGTGGCTACTGCACCACTTGGAGTTTTTGTTGATGTGGATATTATTAAAAAAGCGCCAGGAAAATTACTTGCAAGCGGTTGTGGTGATCTTATTGCTAAACTTACAGCCGTACGAGATTGGCAACTTGGAAGAGACAAAACAGGCGAGTACTATGGAAGATAGTCAGCTGATCCGGCTTTGATTTGATGGAAAGTTCTTCACGCTTTTCAAAAGAGGGATTAGACGCACGAGAAATTGTGGAAGCCCTCATAAGTGCTGGAGTTGCATCGTGCATTGCAGGAAGTAGTAGGCCTTGTTCTGGTGCAGAACATTTGTTTTCTCATGCGGTAGATAAATTAGAATCGGGTGTGGGTCTTCATGGTGAAAAATGTGGTATCGGTGCTATAATGATTGCAAAATTACAAGATCAAGATTGGAAAAAAATTGTAAGAACATTAAAGAATGTTGGAGCCCCTACTACTGCAAAAGAAATAGGATTAAGAACAGAGACGCTTGTAAAAGCTCTCGTAATTGCACAGTCGTTAAGGCCTGAAAGATATACTATATTAAATGAAATAAATATGACAGATAAAAAAGCGCTAGAACTTGCTCAAAGTACTAATGTGCTTTAGTTTTTGTTTTTGTACTTACTTTTGATTCTGTTTTTGTAATCTTGGAAGTTTTTTCCGATGATTTTGTTTGTTTATTTTCATGTGTCTCTATGAAATTTATTTTTTCCAAATTGGGAATAAACTTGAAAATTTCAGTTTGAACTAGATGTTTAATGGTTGGTAAATTCTCAACACGAAACATTTCTTCAGGCATAGTAATATCTAGTGTATTCCCAGTTTTTTTGAACAAAATTTTGTCGTCTTTTACTGGCATCCACCTCTTTAAAATTCCCGTTGCCTTCTTTTCATCTGATTTTAGTTCCTCAAGTACATTCACATCATAAAGGATAGTTTTACCCGCAAATCTATGATTGTAATCTATCTGAACCCTACCAGCCCCAATAAATCGCACAATGCCTTTTTTGCCATCAACTTCTATTTGATCACCTATTGAAACCTTTTCAGCATCTTCACCAAGTTTACGTAGTGGGATCTTTCTAACCTTACCCGTATCCCTTTCACCAAATCCCTTATCAGGTGTCACCTCTATTGTTTTCTTATCACCAACTGAAGTTTTTTCTAATCCCTCATCTACACCCTTAATAATCCATGAATCGCCAATTGAAACAAGTTTTGGCTGATATTTTATGTTAGGTTCATGTAAGGAATGTTTCTTTGCCTCTTCCTCGTTTGTTGTTTCGAAAATTTCACCTGTATCTTTTAGTTTTGCAGTATAATCGATCAAAACTAAAGTGCCTTTACTAAACGTCATTGTATACAGCGTTTTTGAATTTCCTTATATAAGTTACAGGTATTTTAGAGATCTTTTAATTTTTCTTCTGCAATTTTAAGACCAGCTTGTGCATTTACACTGTAACCCATCATATCTAGCGTTGAGGCAATAGAAGAAACCGTCCTCATTACATGATATCTTTGAACTTCGCCCATACACCCAACTCTGAATACCTTTCCTTTCAGATTTCCAAATCCGCCTGCTACAAGAACTCTGAATTTTTGAGCCAAAGTGTTTCGAAACGTTTTGTCTTCCAGCCCATCAAGATAGTTCAACGCAATTACCACAGTAGAACGTGAATCCTCTTTTGCAAATGGTGTTAAGCCTATTTCACTAAGTCCTGAATATAGAGCTGCAGAGCATATTCTATGTCTTTTAATTCTGTTATCAAGTCCCTCTTCTAAAATCATATTCATCGCTTCTCTGTAAGCATAAAGTAATGGTAACGCTGGAGTAAATGGAGTGTGCTTTGATTCTTCATAATACTTGAAATAACGTGGTAGATTGAAGTACATTGTTGATGGTGGATTTTCAATCATGTATTTTTTAGTCCTATCATTAACAACTATAGGTGATATTCCAGGTGGAGCAGCAAATGCCTTTTGAGCACCAGTCATTGCTATGTCAACGCCCCATTTGTCTACTTTGAGCTCTTCCCCTCCAACTATTGAGACACCATCTACAACATAGTAAGAATCGTTTCTAGAAGTTAGATCTTTTACCTTGTCAAGATAGTTAATCATAGTCCCAGTGGAAGTTTCATTCCAAACACAATAAAACGCCTTTACGTCTTTGTTGTTATCAAATGCTTCTTTGACACTTTCAAAACTTGCATTTTCACCAGGTGGTGTTTCAAGTTTAATGACATTAGCACCAGCCCATTCTAACATTTGTGATAATCTGCTACTAAACTCACCGTTTACGGGAATGATAACTTTATCATCTTTTTTTATGAGATTTACTACACTGGCCTCAACAGCACCAGTTCCAGATGCAGAAAGGCATACAGCTTCACCTTCTGTCATGAATACTTTTTTTGTTTTTTCAACACAATCCTCATACAGTTCTACAAAATCATCACTTCTATGATTAATCATAGGTACATACATCGCTCGCATGATTCTTTCAGGGACATTTGTTGGTCCTGGCAACATTACAAGATATTCCAAATAATTACCCAATCCGATTGGCTTACGGCTTTATTTATAATTACAGATTTTTTAGACGGTCTATAGCGTTAATTTTATCCAACACTTTTCGTGTTCCTTCTGGGACCAAGTCCTGCCAGTTTTCATCATCTAGGATTAGTTGACGTACGTTAGTTCCTGAAAATTTTTCACGATCTTTCAAAATAACTTGAATGACATTGATTTGGCGTATTTCAAACAAGGTTTTAGTAAAGTCATCATTTGAAAAAACAACATCATATTTTGGTACAGTTTGATCAATTTCTAAAGTCCATTTTTCGTGATCATTAACATCTGGTATATCGAATATTTTGATACGATTGGCTATTGAAGGTTCAATTGATGAGAGGATCATCTCTCTTCTTTCTCCTGCAGAAAAAGGATTTTTCTTTTCATTAGATTTGTTTGAGCTGCCAATACCAAGGAACAGCTTATCCACTCTTGCCAATCCAAATAATACCGCATCAAGATGTCCTAAATGAAAGGGTTGGAACCTTCCGATCAAAAGTCCATTCATAAGATAGTTTTCAAAATATTCCTTAAAAGATATTCTCAAACTCCCGCATCAAGCAGTGCAGCAAAAAATAATATGGCTACTGAAATTACGACTGTAGCCTCTCCCAGAATCATTCCATTTTTTGTTAGTTTTTCTAGTTCACTAGCCGTAATTTGCTTTGTAGCAATTCTTTCCTCAACACTTTTGTTGAATACACGGATATGAATTACAAAAGTAACAATCAAAGCAACAACTAGAATAATTTTTGTTATAAGAAATCCACCATAACTAGTTGAGAATAAAATTTCGTTGTTTTGAAGCACTAAATGTGAATTATATATTCCAGTAACGATTAAAATTATGAGTGCAGGTAATGCTATTTTGTTAAAACGTCTGCCTGTTTTGATCATTAAATTTAGACGTTCTTCAGTAGAGAATGACATTCTTTTCAAAAGCGGCGCCAGGACAAGACCAAGAAATATTGAACCACCGACCCAGATTGACGCACATAGAAAATGAATCCAAGTTATGATAGCCTGTTCCATTGCCATAAAAATTCAATCTACGTCTCAAATATTAGGCATATGAATCCAGCAAAGCTTTTTAGTTGTACATATAGTGAAAAAAATACTTGAAACTACAATCAAAAATGATCCTTTATGTGGCAATAGGGGGTTTGTTTGTATTTATGGCAGCAATGGTTGGTGTTTCTGTTATGGACATCCCAGAATTAGAAAAAGCTGAACTTAGATTAGGCGGTGTTGAAGTAACTGATGTAAATAGTATTGAGAATCGTGTAAAATTGAAAGTTAGTTTTCTTATAACAAACCATGGTGAAAGAACGTTTGTTATTCCAGTAATTTCTTATGAATTATTTGCAAATGGAAAATCTATTGGGACTTCCTCATATAGTGTTGAAGATATTCCAATGACTGGTAGAGCTCCTTTTTACCCTGGAGCAGAGATCCCCTTAACGAGTTATCTGAATCTTCCTCTAACTGAGAATAACAGTGATGAATATTTGGCTATTGTTAACGGTGAACATGTTG
>LUMJ01000482.1_pt2 | contig 20413 bp, 16 predicted proteins | sample 729631 | NCBI WGS metagenome assembly LUMJ01 (sample SAMN03860266, study PRJNA289734) | marine metagenome | biome: seawater column; feature: ocean; material: water; isolation source: Red Sea water column Station 22 - depth 500m | place: Saudi Arabia: Red Sea | collected 2011-10-15 | depth 500 m
TTTCTGTTGCTGCAGGGTTGGATCTCTACTTCCCAGCACATGTATTCATAATTGCTACCGTTGCCGGTATCATTATAAAACCTTGTGCTGATTGGTTAGAGGCCCGTGGCATCGATGATGCTGTTGGTGCTGTTACAATTCACGGAACGATAGGTTTGTTCGGTCTTCTTGTACTCGGTATCTTTGGTTCTGGATATCCTGCTTTGGCGGCTTTCGCTCCTGAAGGTACTGCAACTATCTCTTTCGTTGGACAATTAGTTGGTGCTGTTGTAATGTTCCTTCTTGGTTTTGTACCAGGTTACATTGTAGCGACGGTGTTGAAAGCAGCAGGAATGTTGCGTGTCCCAGATGCAGTACAGATCAAAGGTCTTGACCCTGTTAAGGTTCCGGCTCAGGCATTCCCAGAAGGAATGGCTAGTCCAGGATCTGAGAATTAATTAATATAAGGAGATAATTATGGGATTTCCAGCAAGCTCATGGGACGAACTTCTTACAGATGTTGGCATGTACATTGGAGCAGACGGAGGTGCCGGTTGGTACACCTTTATTGCTATTGTGATGTGCATTGTTATTCTAGCGATGGGAAACCAGTCCGAGCATGAGAAGTATGACAAGCATCAGTAAAACGATGTAAGTTTTAAGTAAAAGGGCGGTTTAAATACCGCCCTTTTTTTATAGTTAGGCTTTTCCCATTTTGTCGTAGACTTGATGCAATAGCTTGTCGAAAGCCTTCTGTTTATACCAGGCGCTTTCATCAAAGTCCGAACTTGCAGGCGTATCTATGTTGAAGTGTTTGAATGTATCGACACCACGTACAAGCATGGCGGAGTCTTCTTCAGTTTGGGTTTGATACATATCCGTAGAGATATAGTTAATAGTCAAACCAATACGTCGATTACCAGTTTTGTTGGGATATGATGTATGCATCATCCAGCCATGATGCAAAGAGGCTTCACCAGCCTTTAATGGAACGCTGACTGATTCCTCTTCACAAATATCTTGAATCGTTTGGCCGTGATGGAGTATATTGTTGTCATCTAATGTGACATTATGAGACACTAGTCCGTCCTTATGGCTCCCTGGAATCATATGCATACAGCCGTTTTCCTCTGTAGCGTCCGATAGTGCGATCCAGGCGGCTACTTGTTTGTCTTTACTAAACCCCCAGTAGGTGAGATCTTGATGCCAACTAACATAGGCATCGGAATACGGTTCCTTAATTACAAATGCTGCGTTATATAGCAGGATGTTGGGTCCAAGTAAAATTTCAATATTATCTAGAAGCTTTTTATTAGTTGCCAGTTTATAAGCCATTCCCACAACGGTATGGATTTTAGATCGATAATGAAGTGAGCCTGTTTTTTGTTCAATACCCTCAAGCAACTCAAGATAAGAGGCTGCCTTTTTCCTTTCAATCAAAGGTATCGGTGAAAAATATCCCGCCTTTTTATATTGGGCTTTGAGTTTTTGCATTACTAGCTCAAAATTATTAATTGGAGGTAATTCTAAGATTAAGCGAGAAAAATTTCAAGCGATAATTTATATTTTTAGCAACAGTCGAGCTGGGTCCTCAAGGGCGTCTTTAATGGCTATTAAGAATTGAACAGCCTCCTTGCCGTCTATGATTCGATGGTCGTATGATAGAGCGAGATACATCATTGGCCGAATCACAATCTCACCATCAATCACCACAGGCCGATTCCCATCTTGAGCTCTAACTGCGCAATCAATGATTGCTTTTTCAATATCGTGCATTGCCATTTTGTGGGCATCTCGTAGCACAGGGACGACAAGTCCACGGTCTGAAGAGATTGCAACCGAAACATCGCAATAAGCGTGATAAACAATATCGTCTCCATCAATATAAGCATTTACAGTAGGAAATTTTTTAAGTGACTCGACAGCTGCCTTAACAAAAAAAGACATAAAACCTAGTTTGACCGAGTATTTTTTCTCAAAAGCTTCTTTATAGGTCGATCTCATAGAAAATAGACCGCTCATGTCTACTTCATTAAAGGTCGTCAACATGGCAGTATTTTGTGTCGCTGAATGTAATCTTTTCGCTATTGTTTTACGAATTCGATTCATTGGCACTCTTTCTTCTAAACGGTTTCCTTTAAATGAGGCATCTTCTTTATCTGAAGGTTCAGTGCTATTTTGTTGGGGTTCCTGAATTACTTCCTCTTGAACCCCTTCCTGTTTTATTTCTTCAGTAACTTCTTCGGAGGTCTCCTCTTTATTAGTTGAATCACTTTCAGTGTTTGGAGTTTCTTTGGAATCATCTTGCGATTTTTTCTCCATTATTCCAAGTACCTGTTGTTCTCCAACTGTTTCCCCTTCTTTTGCTTTAATTTCAGTTAGTACACCGGAATCCTCTGCTGGAATTTCAAGTACAACTTTATCTGTCTCAATTTCAACAATGACGTCATCCAGTTCAATAAAGTCACCAGGCTTTTTATGCCAAACAGCCACCGTTGCTTCGTTAATTGATTCTGGTAGTATGGGGACTTTCACTTCTATCATTTCTATATACCCCTTTGTTTGACGGGTTGAATACCTAGAGCCTGTTCAATTACATAGTTTTGGTTAATGTTATGTTGCCTAACGCTGCCTTCTGCAGGAGCAGAATAAAGGTCACGAGCAACAACGTCCAAGGTTTGATTTTCAGGTGTACATTGCATAAAGTTATGTCTTGAGGTATACCATGCCCCTTGATTGATAGGTTCCTCTTGGCACCATAGCAACTCCTTAGAGTTTGGATACTTTGCGATTTCCGATTTGAGCAATTCGACTGGAAAAGGATAGAGTTGTTCGAGCCGAAGAATAGCCACATTATTAATTTGGTCATCTTGACGTCGAGTTAACAATTCATAAAACAGTTTGCCACTACACATGATAATACGGTCAACTTTTTTTGCCTTGATGTTGTCGTACTGTTCCTCATAAACGTCTCTAAATTTCCCCTCAGTAAACTTAAATAATGGTGAAGCAGCGAGTGGATTTCTGAGCAAGCTTTTTGGTGACATAATAACTAACGGCGCTCGAAACTTTCTCATAACTTGACGTCTCATTAAGTGAAATATTTGAGATGCGGTAGATGGCACACAGACTTGCATATTGTGACTGGCGCATAACTGAAGGAATCTTTCTAGTCGACCTGAGGAGTGTTCAGGTCCTTGGCCCTCTAGGCCATGAGGTAGCAGCATAACCAAGTTAGAGAGTCGCCCCCATTTAGCTTCTGCGGAGGCAACAAATTGGTCAATGATTGCCTGAGCGCCATTAGCAAAATCCCCAAACTGAGCTTCCCATATAACCAGTGATTCTGGATTTGCGGTTGCATAACCGTATTCAAACCCAAGGGCGGCTTCTTCAGAAAGGATTGAATCAATGATTTGAACTCTTCCTTGATTTTTACTGATGTGTTGAAGGGGAATATAGTCTTTTATGTATAGCTGGTTGTGAACAACTGCATGGCGGTGAAAAAAAGTGCCTCTTCCTGTGTCTTGTCCAGAGAGTCTTATTGATGTCCCTTGTTCTGCAAGACTTGCATAAGCTAAGGTTTCAGCAAAACCCCAATCGGCATTAATTTTGCCATCTGCCATTTTTTGTCTTTCTGACAACATTTTTTTAACTTGGGGATGTAGTTCAAAGTCATTAGGAATGGCTTGAAGCTTCTTATTGAGTTTTTTGATACGTTTATGGGTAATGGCTGACTCGTAGGGAGATAACCATGAAGAGTCAAAGTAATCTTCCCAAAGAACCTCCCAAGCTCTTCTATCCTCAGGTTCTATGATGTTGTAGGCAACCTTCTTTCCATCTTTTAACTGTTGACGATAGTCCTTAATCATCTTATCGATTTCTGACTGATTGACAACACCTTGTTTTAATAGAGAGGCGGCATAGTTTGCTCTTGTAGTGGGCATTTTTCTTATCGCTTCATACATCATTGGTTGAGTGACAGCTGGTTCGTCGGCTTCGTTGTGGCCATGGCGCCTATAGCAGATCATATCAATTACCACATCTTTTTTATACCGCATACGATAGTCCAGAGCCAAGCGAGTGATAAAGCTCACCATTTCTGGGTCTTCTGCGTTGACATGAAAAACAGGCGCATTTACCATCTTCACAACATCCGTGCAGTAGTCCGTCGATCTTGCATCGTGTTGCTTGCTTGTAGTAAAACCAATCTGATTATTGATAATGATATGTATAGTGCCTTTAGTGGTATAACCTCTTGACTGGGACATATTTAATGTCTCCATAACAATACCTTGGCCCGAAAATGCGGCATCTCCATGAATCAGCACTGGCAATATTTTTTGACCCTCTTCATCACCGATTTTTTCTTGATGATAGCGAGCATAACCTTCAATCACGGGGTTCACCAATTCTAGGTGAGAAGGGTTAAACATGAGGGCAAGATGGACGTTATTTCGAGAGGTTTTAATGTCTGAAGAAAATCCTTGATGGTATTTCACATCCCCTGTCTGGTTTTTAGTAAGACCAAGATCACCGTCAAATTCCTGAAACAATTTTTCTGCAAGCTTGCCCATGATATTAATTAATACATTCAATCGACCACGGTGAGCCATCCCCAGGCAGATCCTTTTCATTGAATGGCTTCCCGAATGCTCAATCAGGACATTAAGAAGGGGTATTAATGTGTCACTACCTTCTAGAGAGAAGCGTTTTTGGCCAACATATTTATTGTGTAGAAATTTTTCAAAAACTTCAGCTGCTGTCAAACGCTGAAGTAACCATTTTTTATATTCCGGGGTATTTTGTGGCTCCAAGGACATGGTTTCAATTCGATGCTGAATCCACTTCCTTTCCTCAATATTCGGTATCTGCATATATTCAACGCCCAAACTACTGCAATAAGTTTTTTCTAATGAGGCCAGAAGCTGGCGTAAAGTTTGGCAACTAGTGTCCTGGTAAGAACCCATACCAAAAGTCATGTCGAGATGAGAGTCATCTAGTCCGAATGCAGAAAGCTCAAATGATGGTGTTGTATGCTGTCTTGGTCGATTTAAGGGATCAATCTTCGCTCTTAAATGGCCAGAGAATCTGTAAGCATATATCAGTCGAAGCACCCCAAGCTGCTCTTTACTTCTTGTATCTGAATGATTACCGACTGAAGTATTTTCAAAATTACTCTCTCCGTAACAATTTTAGGGTTTATTTGAAAATGTCCGAGATAAACCTGTTGGCTTGAAATTGGCCTACAAACACTCTCTCCCCCTGTCATCAAAATATTCACAATTTGTGAGTTAGATTTTATAACTCAAATTATATAGTCATTGATTTCTGAGAGTAGTTAATTATCAAAAATAATGCGAAATTATTGTATGACAACAATTTGATTTTTATTAAATGAAAATATTCATATGAAAACCCAACAACTGTATCATAATCACGAGCATTATTGACGCATCTATGCCGTATATTCTTTTGGCCTATTTAGAGTCTATAATTCTTCATAAGTATGAATAATTTTTTAAAAATTGTAAGTGACAAAAAACACATACTGGCTGATGGTGCTGTGGGCACTAACTTATTCACAATGGGTCTTGAAACAGGCGACCCGCCGGAGCCATGGAGTTTGAATCATGCTGAACGAATTCGCGCCTTGCATCAAGGCTTTGTTGACGCTGGTTCTGACCTTTTCTTAACAAATAGTTTTGGTGGTACAGATTTTAGACTCAAGCTTCACCAGCTTGAGCATAAGGTTTTCGAATTTAATAAGGCTTCAGCTATTGTTGCAAGAGAGGTTGCCGATAAAGCAGACCGTCTTGTAGTAGTGGCTGGGTCAATGGGACCAACAGGTGAGATCATCGAGCCACACGGAGCAATGAGCTCTAAAGAGGCTACTGAAGCTTTTAAAGCTCAAGCCGAAGGACTCGTTGAGGGTGGTGTTGATGTTTTGTGGTTGGAGACCATGTATGCCATGGAAGAGCTGGAAGCCGCTCTTGAAGCAGTAAAAGAGTTTGGACTTCCTGTTTGTGCTACGATGAGTTTTGATACTGCAGGGAAAACGATGATGGGCGATACCCCAGCCAATCTTGCCTTCAGGGCAAAAGAACTTGGACTCTCTGGCCTTGGAGCCAACTGTGGAATAGGTGCATCTGACCTTTTGGCAACAATTACTGATATAAGTCGTAATGTGGATACAGATACAACAATAATTGCCAAAGCGAATTGTGGCATTCCCGAATTTAAAGAGGGAAACATTGTCTATACTGGAACCGAAACTTTGATGGCTGACTATGTCCATTTTGCAATGAATGCTGGAGCAAAGATTATTGGAGGTTGTTGCGGAACAACTTTTGGGCACATCAAAGCCATGAGACAAGCAATGGATGAGCATCAAATGAAGGCACCACCAAGCCTGTCAGATGTTGAAGAAAAGATAGGAAAAATGTCAAAAGGGTCTAGAGCTATTTTTCTAGGCAGTGACTCTTCTCCAGTCAAAAAAAGAAGAAGTCGACGTTCAAAGTAAATGCTCTCAGTATCAATAAGGCCATAAATCAATTTTTTTCTTTTTTTGAAAAAATTTACGTTAGGATTCCAGTCTGTTACAATTGTTCCTGTAAATGATTTTTTTTTATTCTAAGGAACACTGAAAAATGGCTTCAAATCGAAAAGATACACCTCCTAAAAAGGGTGTATCGATCATTAACAAAGTGCTACCTAGTTTCGGTAGTGACAAGCAATTAGAAGCTTCAATAGGCAAGCAAGTTAGGATTGCGCGACAAAATGCTGGTGTCACTCTTCAACAGTTATCAAAGCAATCCTCACTATCCGCAAGCATGCTTTCAAAGATTGAGAACGGTCAAATCAGTGCCTCTCTCAAGACTATTCAGTCGATATGCCACGCACTCAATATATCCATCACTTCGCTGTTTAAGCAGCACGATAAAGACGTTGAGCCAACCTTTATTAAGTCTGGCGAGGGGCTAACGATTGAAAGGGCAGGTTCAGATGAGGGTCGCCATTATCAGCTCCTAGGGCACACCGTTGGAGGTTCTCTTAAAGTTGAGCCTTGTCTGATTACCGTAACCTCGAGAGATTATAAATTTCCTGAATTTCAACATAAAGGTGTTGAGTTTATCTATATGCTTAAAGGGCAAATGGATTACTACTATGGTACCCAGGTGTATCACTTCAAGAAAGGAGATTCAATATATTTTGATTCAGATAAGCCGCATGGTCCAAAAAAAATCATCTCTGAGGAATGTCAATTTCTAACTGTTATTTGTTCAAATAACCCCGATTAATATTAAGTTATTCACAAGTCGGTTGTTGTTCTAATTACATAGCATAGCTTTGTCTGAAAGGTTTCCAGAATCGACAATAAAGATTAACTTTTTTTTGATATTCAAAGAAGAAATACAATACTTTAAATAATTTCTTTAAAATAAAAAAAATTTCTTGACAATGGAATATCATTAGGAGTATACTTTCCATTCAATTTGTGGAAAGACAAGGATATATTGGTTAAGTTGGTCTTATATGTATTTCCTCTTAACAATCTGATTTATCTAAATTAATCGACAAATTTTTCTGATGCACTTATTTTTTGTTTAATTTAAAAACAGCAAAAAATAAAAGCAAAAGGGGGCCTAATCTTGCACAAGATTTTTTTTATTTTTCGGAGAGATTAAATGACAGATTTAGAACAACACGTTAACGCACCCGGACGCGATAAGCTAGTAAAGGAAGTTAAAGCTAAGATCGATGCTTTGGACATTAGATATGTATATTATCAATTTAAGGTTTCCAGTTAGTATACGGTTCAACAGCTAATTTATTTATTGACCGTCATGGTAATTATATCGGTTATGGACCTGAGGCTTCAGAGCTTGTCGGTATAGCTGATCCTGAAACCTTTTGTCAACTTCCATGGGATAAGCGTGTCGCTCGCGTTTTCTGTAGACTTTATAGAAACCGTGAAGAGCGAGACAACCCGGGGGCGGCTTTAACTTCTGATTGCCGTGGAAACCTCTATAGACAACATAAAGAGTTTCAAGACAAATATGGCCTAGACATGCGATGCGGCACTGAACCAGAAATGATGTGGCTTAAGAGAGGTGATGATGGAGGACCTGACGGTGGTGTGACTAAGCCGAACTGTTACCATATTGACCAATTTGAAGAGTTACGTCCTGTATTCATGAGGGTAATTGAATACGCAGAGCAAATGGGTCTTGACATTATCCAGGGTGACCATGAAGATGCTCCAGGGCAACTTGAACTTAATACTCAATTCGATGATGTCTTGCGTAATGCAGACCGTCTCACGACTTATCGTCAAATTTGTGCGCAGGTTGCACGCGAGTTTGGTTTGATTGCCTGCTTTATGAGTAAGCCATTTATGGGTGTTTCAGCTTCAGGTTGTCACCATAACATGTCTTTGTGGAGAGGAGGTAAAGACGTATTCCATCCTGAGATTGCTTCAGGTGATGGCGAACTTCCAGGTATGCCAGGATGCTTCACTTACAAAGAGGGTGGCGAAAACACCTTCATGCCAGATCCTAAGATTGACGAGAAAATGCCTGGTCCTATCGGTCTTAACTCAATTGGTGGTGTTATCAAACACTTGCCGGCGCTGACTTCAATTGGTTCTTCTACGGTAAATTCATATCGCCGTCTTTGGGATACAGGTTTCTGGGCGCCAATTTTTGCTGATTGGGGTTATCAAAACCGTACTTGTGCACTTCGTGTATCTGCACCAGGTCGTTTCGAATACCGTTCAGTCGATTCAATGGTCAATCCTTACTTAATGGGTTCAGCTTTATTGAAAGCGATGGGTGACGGTATTGATAATAACATCGACGCAGGTGAGGCTGAAGAGCGCAACATCTATGAAGCTTTGGAAGCAGGTAAAGATGTTAAGAAGCTGCCAATGTCATTAGGTGAAGCGATGCAAGCTCTTGCAGATGACGACGTAATCAAATCTGCAATGCCGGATGAAATGTATAAAGTCTATCACCACTACAAGAATGATGAGTGGGAAAGATTTAACCATACGGTTACAAATTGGGACACTGAGACTTATTTGGATTGCTTGCCATAGGCTAGCTATATTTAGCTTTTTATTGAAAGTGCCCACCCCTTCAAGGTGGGCAAATTTTATAGGATAGGAGATATAATTTATGTGTGGAATAGCAGGAATTATTCATAAACAAGGTGGAAAGGGCGCAAATATTGGTGAGCAAATGACATCAATGTTGCAGGCTCTGAAGCATAGAGGTCCAGACTCTACAGGCTATGCAATGTATGGCGAAGATACTGGTAATCAAATTATGCGTTTTAAGGTGGCTGAAGCAGCTGATCTTGAAGGCAGTTACGATATACATGCTGCAATAGAGGGTCGTCTTGCATTGATTGATACACGCCTTGCTGAACTTGGCGTTAAGGTGGTTAAGAAAGAGAGTCCAACCGAGTATTCCCATCGTTACGAGATCGAATTCTCAGGAGACTTGAAAAAAGTGGCTGACTTTATTGAAGATATTGAAGGTGTTGAAATCTTGTCAATTGGTAACTCGCTGGAGTTGATTAAAGACCTTGGTGACGCAGCGGTTGTTTCTGGACAGTACGGCTTAAATGGTTTTAATGGTACTCACGGTATTGGACATACACGGATGGCAACAGAGTCAGACGTAGACATTCGTTCTGCTCACCCATATTGGGCGTACCCTTTTAGTGACGTTGCTGTTGTTCATAATGGTCAGCTAACTAACTATTGGACAAACAGACGTGCACTTGAGCGTAAAGGTCACCGATTCTCATCTAACTGCGACTCAGAACTCATCGCAGTTTATATAGCTGATAGAATGAATCAAGGTGATGACCTAGAGACTGCAATGAAAGATTCAGTTGAATATCTAGATGAACCAATGGTTGTATATGAAGGCGATGATATGATTGCACTAGCTTCAGAAGAAGTGGCAATCAGAAAATTGTTTGATCATCACATTGACACATTTGACCCATATCACGGAGAGGTGAGAGTATGGCAACATTAAAAAAGGATAAGTCTCATGAAATGGGACTTCATGAAGAGCAATTAAAGGGACGCACCCAACAACGTTTCTTCTCGGTTGATGAAAGCGAAAATCTAACATATTTTCACTCATTTGAGGTCGACACTAGCAAGAGTGGAACTATTGACGCTCTAGAAATGTCACCAAGAGAGATTAATACTGCAATTAGAGAATTAATGGAAAAAGGTATAGGAAACATTACGGTTGATAATCCTATGTCAAGGCACGGCGTTGGTGTTGGTATCCTCAACCGACTTAATTTAACTTTTTCTGACAGTTTGGGTTACTTTGGTTGTGGTTTGATTGATGGACCTAATGTGCATATTAAGGGACGTGTTGGTTGGTCATGTGCAGAAAACATGATGGCCGGTACAGTTGTGATTGATGGAAATGCGGGTTCTACATTTGGTGCCGCCATTCGTGGAGGCGATCTTGTATGTAAAGGCAGTGTTGGAGCGCGTACTGGTATTGACCAAAAAGGAGGCACTATCATTGTTGGTGGAAAAACAGGTGCTTTCTCTGGTTTCATGATGCAGCGTGGCCGCATGATAATTTGTGGTGATGCTGGGATGAACCTAGGTGATTCAATGTATGACGGTACTATTTATGTCGGCGGTGAGGTTGAAGAACTTGGTGTTGACTGTGTACCGGGTGAAATGACAGAACTTGATGTTCGATACCTTACATCTAAATTAGATCTTTATGGCATGAAGGCGCCTAAAGGTGTTGAAAAAATGCAAAAGTATGTTTCTGGTAAACAACTATGGAACTACGATAATCTAGAACCAAGTGAGAAAAAACTGGTTCTTTAATCATACTTCTAAATAAATTAAATAAAAGGAAATATTATGAGTGATACAGACGATCAATACAATTTAGGTAAAAGTTTTATCTTCCCTAAGGAGGTGATAAACGATATTCATATCAAATCTGACCTAGGTCGTTACAGAATGAGAGGCTTTTCTCTATTCAAAAAGATTCCAACATGGGATGATTTAACTTTTATGCCTGGAACTCTTACCCGTTTTGTTATTGAAGGCTATAGAGAGAAATGTTTAACAAAAACGATTATTGGACCAAACGCTAAGCGACCACTAGAATTAGACATTCCCGTCTACATTACAGGTATGAGTTTTGGTGCTCTAAGTTACGAAGCTAAGACGGCTTTAGCCCGTGGTGCCACCATGGCTGGTACAGCGACTTGTTCTGGAGAGGGCGGTATGATTCCAGATGAAAGACGCTACTCTAGCAAATGGTTCTACCAGTGCATCCAATCTCGTTACGGTTTTAATCCTAATCATTTGCGTTTGGCTGATGCTGTTGAATTCTTCATCGGCCAGGGTTGTAAGGTCGGTCTAGGTGGTCACTTGATGGGCCAGAAAGTAACAGACCAAGTTGCAGAAATGCGCTCACTACCAGCCGGTATTGACCAACGTTCACCTGCAAGACATCCTGACTGGTTAGGTCCGGATGATTTAGCGCTTAAAATTGGAGAAATTCGTGAGGCGACAGATGGTCAGATTCCCATTCAATTGAAGCTAGGTGCTGCGCGTGTATACGATGACGTCCGTATGGCAGCTAAAACCGGTTGTGACAGTATCTACATCGATGGTATGGAAGGTGGTACCGGTGCTGGACCTCACTTGGCAACAGAAGAAACAGGTGTTCCAGGAATTGCAGCAATCCGTCAAGCCCGTAGGGCGCTCGATGATGTTGGTATGACAGGTGAAATCACATTGGTTTATGCTGGTGGTATCCGTAACGGTGGTGATGTAGCTAAAGCAATAGCGCTAGGTGCAGATTCGATTGCTATTGGTCATGCTGCTTTAATGGCCCTGAACTGTAATAGGGACACACCAGAAGCAGATTACGAAAAAGAAATGGGTGTTAAAGCTGGTGAATGTTATCACTGTCATACAGGTCGTTGCCCAGTTGGTGTTGCAACTCAAGACCCTGAGCTTAGAAAACGTCTTGATCCAGATGCAGCTTCGGAGCGTGTATATAACTTTCTACACACATTAGCAATTGAGTGTCAAATGATGGCTCGTGCTTGTGGGAAGACGAACATACACTCATTAGAGCCAGAAGATTTAGCTGCTTTAACTATGGAGGCTTCAGCCTGTGCACAGGTTCCTATTGCAGGATCGCAGTTCACTGTTGGCCGCCCTGATATGACAAGATTTTAAGATAAGGAGTTATTATGAGTACTAATGAAGAAGCATTTGTAGTTGGAGCTGATGGCTTAGATACGGATCGCGAACAAGAAATTGGACAACACATTGGCTATAGATATGATGTGAACTTAGTTCCTGACCTTAAGTTTATAACTCCATTTCTGCAATCATATATTGACAAGATGGGCTGGAAAGACCTTAACTGGTTAGAGGATGTCCATATGGGTTATGAGGGAGACCAAGCAGCAGTTTTTGATAGAAATATTAATGGCTGGGTCACCATACCTGACACGATTACACTTCCAGACAATCAACAGGAGCGTGATATGATTGCTCGTGAACTGTTGATTAAGTTTCAGATGTCTGAAAACCATCCTATGGTTGATCTGAACAACGCTTACCGTAAGTTTTAATTTATGTAAGTGATTTTTTTTAGGGATCGAATTGATTGCTATTCAAAATCAGCTTTCAATTCTGTTTCCTTAGTTTTACGGCATCTCTCCCCCTGAGGTGCTGTTAAAACTAAATTTATTACGATTGGATCCAAAAGCGAAGTTTAATATATGGCCAATTTTTTCATAGTAAAGTGAATTTTTTCAACATTGACTGTTGACATACTTGTTCAGTATAATTCGCCTATTTATGGATATGCGTATATATGAGATTATCCAATATTAGATATACTGATGACTGTGAGACCTACCAAATACTTGGTGGTGAAGCGGTTTCAATTGACTTGCAAAGCGGAGACTCTGTTGAAGTTATTGACGTAGAAGGTGACCAGAAATGCAGCCTTTTAGCTTTTGACTCAAAAGGCTCTTCATTGATGGATGCACTTGACTGGAAAACTCAGCCAAGCAACAATTCTTCAAAATTCTCTATCGATGATTGTTCTGATATGCTTAAGGCAATCTTAGGTCACAACAAGATTAAAACTAATAATCTGAAAGGTGCTGACCTTTTTTCAGCGGCAAGTCCCGCTGACTCGCGTCAATCTTTTCGTATTGATAAGGACACATTATGTATATTCGATGCAAAAGGTGGTCCTATGATTGTCGATGATCATGACGCACCAACAGAGATTTTGATAAACGTTACTCGCGTAAATCCAACCAAGTCATCTGAACGTCTCCCAGAGCCTCTAGCAAAAAACGCTAAGGAAATTAGGGTAAAAAACAGTACAGCAAAGGCTTATAAAGTCAAGGCAGGTGAATATATACAGGTCATTGATGTTGAAGGGCACCAATGTTCAGATTTTCAAGCCTTTTTAGTTGAAGACTTAAAAAACAATAGGGAATTAAATCTCGACCCAACGGTAACAAGATCTCATATGCTTAAAAGTTATCCCGAGCCGGGGTGTCACGACAAATTTTATAATCAGAATTCAGTTCCGCTGGTTGAAGTTGTTCGAGACACTGTTTGTAGGCATGACACATTTGGTTTGGCTTGCAATGCTAAATATTATGAGGATAGAGGTTTTCCAGGGCATGTCAATTGTAATGAGAACTTCAACAAATCTCTTGCAGAGTATGGAGTCGCGCCACGAAAGAATTGGGTGGCTGTGAATCTATTTTTTAATACAGCAATTGAAGAGTGTCACGCGTTGTCTGCAGATGTTTCTTGGTCAAGGCCAGGTGACTATGTTTTATTTAAGGCATTGGACGATTTGGTCTGTGTATCGTCAGCATGTCCAGACGACACCTCCTCTGCTAACAATTGGAATCCAACCGATATCCATGTTAGGATATACGATAAAGGTAACAATTTTTCACCAGCGACGGCTTTTAGGCCTGACCCACAAACAATACCCACTATGACTAAAGAAACCGGTTTTCATAAAAACACTTCAAAATTAACCAAAAACTTTGATAACTATAATGGCTATTGGTTGCCTCTAGATTACACTAATTTAGGCGCCATAAAGGAATACTGGCAGTGCCGAGAAGGGGTTGTCATGATTGACTTAGCACCACTCAGAAAGTTCGAGGTCTATGGTCAAGATGCAGAGACATTGATGCAGTATGCAATAACCCGAGATGTTCGTAAGCTGGCGGTTGGTCAAGTTGTCTATTCTGCTATGTGCTACGACAATGGATGTATGGTGGATGATGGTACATTGTTCCGTCTTGATGAAAATAATTTCCGCTGGGTCGGTGGTTCAGATGATGGAGGCAAATTACTTCGTAAAATTGCCAAGGAAAAGAATTTAGAGGTGTGGATCAAGTCTTCGACAGACCAACTTCATAATGTTGCTGTTCAGGGTCCAAGGAGTCGCGAGACGTTGGCCAAAATTATCTGGACACCAAGACTCCAATCTGATCTTGAGGATCTTAAATGGTTCCGATTCTCAATAGGGCGTATCGGCGGTGAGTTTGGCATACCGGTGATGGTTTCTCGTACTGGTTATTCAGGTGAGCTTGGTTATGAGATTTTTGCTCATCCCGATCACTGTGAAGCTGTTTGGGATGCTATTGCTAAGGCCGGTGAAGAGTTTAATATATGTCCTCTAGGCCTTAATGCACTTGATATGTTGAGAATTGAAGCGGGTTTAATTTTTGGAGGTTATGAGTTCTGTGACCAGACGGATCCGTTTGAGGCAGGTATCGCATTTACGGTTCCATTGAAGACAAAAGAGGACGATTTTTCTGGAAAAGAATCTTTGATTCTTCGTAAGAATTCTCCCCAAAGAGTCCTTGTTGGGTTAGAATTACACAACAATGAAGTTGCGCTACACGGTGATGGCGTGTATATTGGTAAGCAACAGGTAGGAATTATTACAAGTGCAACACGTTCGCCGATTTTAAAGAAGAACATTGCCTTGTGCAGAATTTCAGTTTCAGAGTCAGAAATTGGCACTGAAGTTGAGGTAGGAAAGTTAGATGGACATCAAAAGCGCCTAGCAGCGACTGTAGTTCGCTTTCCGTTTTATGATCCTGAGAAGACTCGAGTTAGAATGTAAAATAATCTCAGGATACTGAACACTCTTAGAAAGTAATGAGTTCTAAGAATGTTAGTTTGATTTTTTTTAACGTTAAAAAAATCATTTTATAAAATTGTTTATTTTGAACGTTTCATCTTATTTAAAGCGATAACAAAATATTCAATAAAACTATAAAGGAGAAATAAATGAATAAGTTTACAAGTAAAGTAGCTGCAGCTGCTTTGTCGTTAACTTTGGCTTCGGTATCTGGTCAGGCTCTTGCGGCTGATTCATCTAAGCCAATTGTTATACCAATTCACAACTGGTCAAGCCAAGTGGTTATGTCCTACGTGATTGGTGGTATTTTTGAGTCTATGGGTAACAACGTAGCTTACGTTCCTGCTGACTCGAACGGTGTATATGAATCGATTCGTCTTGGAGACGTTACTATATCTCACGAAGTTTGGGAAGGAGCCTTTGGCCACGCTTACTATACAGCCATGGAGAAGGGCGGTCTAATAGAAGCTGGTACTCATTCTGCCTTGACTATTGAAGATATGGGCGTTCCTAACTTCGTAATAGAGCAAAATCTATGTCCTGGACTTCCAGATTGGAATGCTCTTAAAGGTTGTGGATCAGTTTTTGCCACTGCCGATTCTGGTGGTAAAGGTGTTTGGTTAGACGGTCCTTGGCACGTTGATCCGGATACCGGAAAGAATCTATTTGAAGATCGTATTCCAGCTCTTGGTTTAGATGATGAATACACTTATAAACAAACTGGTAGTGCAGACGCTCTTTGGGCCGCTATTGATTCTGCAAAAGCTGCTGGAGAAGGTATAATTATATTTAACTGGACACCTAACTTTACGGATAGTGATGGTTTTGTATTCATAGAGTTTCCTCCATACTTCTTTGGTTGCCGTGAAACAGAAGGCGGTGACGGGGCTTGTGGTTCTCCTAGAGGTTGGTTGAAGAAAGCGGCGAACTATAAGTTCCCTAAGACTCATCCAGCTGCGTATACAGCCTACACTAAGATAGACTTCTCGACTGGACAAATCGGTCAGATGGCTGCTCTAGTTGATATTGATAAGATGTCTCATGAAGATGCTGCAGCTAAGTGGCTTGCAGATAACGAGGATGTTTGGAAGGCTTTCACAAACTAATCCTTTAATCTAGAGCGCTCTTTATTCGAATAGAATGAGGGGTGTTTGTTAAGTACTAAGTACCCTTACCCTTAAATTAATTATAATAAGGGGGTAGGGGTATTTTTGTATATACTGAGTGTTTTATTTGTTTCAAAGAATTTAGGAAGATATTATGTCTGATCAGCAACCTGTAATTAAATGCGATTCCGTTTATAAAATATTTGGCAAAAATGCCGAAAAAATGCTTCAAGATGCCAATGGCAAAGTTGTTGCTGCAGAATTTCAAAAAGCTGGTTGTGTAGTCGGAGTTAATAATGCCTCTTTCGAGGTTAATAAGGGTGAGATGCTTGTGGTTATGGGTCTTTCAGGCTCGGGCAAGTCGACCTTGCTTCGTTGTATTTCAAGACTAACCGATGCCACTGCAGGGAATATTTATATTGAGGGTGAAGATTTAATCTCAATGAGTGATAAGGAGTTGATAGAACTTCGTCGCAACAAGATGGGCATGGTGTTTCAGAGTTTTGCATTATTACCCCATAAAACCGTATTAGAAAATATTGCCTTTCCATTGCAAGTGAAAGGCAATAGCACAAAAGACAGCATTCAAAGAGCCAAAGACATGGTTGACCTTGTTGGCTTAACTGGTCGTGAGAATTATTTCCCAAGACAACTCTCTGGTGGTCAGCAGCAACGAGTTGGAATCGCACGCTCTCTAGCTGTTGAACCCGATATTTGGTTCTTGGATGAGCCTTTTTCGGCGCTAGATCCGTTAATTCGTAAAGAGATGCAAGATGAGTTTCTAAGGCTTCAGGGTGTCCTAAATAAGACCATTCTTTTCGTTACTCATGACTTTGATGAAGCACTAAGGCTTGCCGATCGAATTGCAATCATGAAAGATGGCATTATCGAGCAATTGGATACACCTGCAAATATCGTTCTTAATCCAGAAACAGAATACGTTCGCAAGTTTACAGAGGATGTTCCAAGGGAGAAGGTTCTTAAAATTAAATCAGTGATGGAGCCTGTTGGCGATGAAACAGACTTTAGTGATTTAAGGGTCTCCGAAGATGCCCTTATTGAAACTGTTGCCGAAGCTGTGCTCGGCGACCCTAAATCAGTTCCCGTACTCAATGCAAATGATGATATTGTTGGTGTTGTACATTCATCTAAAGTAATTCATGTGTTATTTGGTGAAAATTCAACACTAGAAAGCAACGCTTAAGGCTAGCACCATGAACTTTATCAATTATTTATCTCAACGCCCTAAACTGACGCAATTGGGCATTGTCCTCATTGTGTTTTTTATTCTCATGTCAATGACAGGGCACTTCCATGATTTGATAGTAGAGCGTCATCTATTTGCCAAGTCTGTTGTTAAGGGAGAAATACAATCTTCGGTTGGTTTTGCTGAATCCATGTCAATGATTCTGAATTGGCAACTTCCTCCTCAACTCGTTAGAATTCCTGAGCTGACTTTTTATCACCCTGTCATTAACACTTCCGCCACCTATGTTCTAATAGCTTTATTGGTAACTGCTGGGCTCTTATACAAAAGCTTTGCAGAGAGTGTCAATAAATCACAGTGGTTACGTGTCAATTGGTTTCAAATTTTTAGCAAGGGCTTTGTTGGCATTATTGTGGGTCTTCTGTTTATACCTACTTTGTATAACTGGTTTTTTGGTGAGGTGACAAGAAGTACGTTTTGGGAAATACCATTTATGTTGCAAGATTTTTCTCAGTACCTCATATTTGATTTTTGGTTGACACCAGTTTACGACCCAGAAATTGAAGACTATGAAGACTATGGTCGAGTTCGATTATTTACCCGAGCTATTGGCGTCACTTTATTGTTTTTAATTAATTTAGTTCGGGAATTATTGATTGGTGGTTTTGAGACAGTCGTTTCACTTGCCAATATTTTTAGTGATCAATCCGGCTGGGATTGGTTGAATGAAAATAAGGATAAGTGGTACTCCAGTGTCCCTGCTATTCCTTGGACAGTATTAACTGCCGGTGCTTTTATTTTGGGTTATAAACTTCAAGGTGTGGGTCTTTCTATATTGGCTGGTTTTAGTTGTATTTACTTGGCTGTATTCGGCCAATGGGAACCCGCAATGCAGACACTCTCTTTTGTGTTGGTTGCTGCGCCGGTCTCTGTTTTATTTGGTGTTATCTGGGGTGTGCTTGCCTACAAGAGTAGAACGGTTGAGAGAGTAATAACGCCATTGCTCCTCGTTGCACAAACGTTTCCACATTTCGCGTATTTGGTACCAATAATTGTGTTCTTTGGTATTGGTGACCATGCGGGTGCGGTTGCAACAATAATTTTTGCAACACCTCCGATGATTCGACTCACCTTGCTAGGTCTCAAAAGAGTCTCTCCAGAGGTTTTAGATGCAGGCAGGATGAGTGGTTGCCACAATTATCAACTGATGTTTAAAGTTTTGATACCTACTGCAAGGCGCGACATTTTAATTGGCGTCAACCAGGTAATTATGCAGTGCTTGGCTATGGCAGTGATTGCTTCTTTTATTGGAGCTATGGGCCTGGGTTTTAACTTATTACTCGCTCTAAACCAACTAAGGGTAGGTCAAGCGCTAGAATTAGGAATATGTATTGTCCTGATTGCTGTAGTGTTAGATAAATTATCTTTAGCTTGGGCCGATAAGCAAACCGACTACTTTGCCGACCTTTCTTTTGTTGAGAGAAATAAAACAGCTCTTTTGTTTGTTGCAGTTTTCTTTGCCGCTCTTTTGTTTGCTTGGTTTGGTAACTGGATGTTTGCTGATACTGCAAAAGGTATTAATTATTTTTATTTGATTCCTCACAACAAAGGTATTACCACTGAGCCATTTTGGCAGGCAGGCGTTGACTACATGGTTTCAAATTGGAGAGCGGGTATTAAAATATTTAACACGTGGTTACTGGTGGAAGTGTTGATGCCAATGAAAGCGTCTTTTCTGGCCATGCCAGCAATAGCAACTTTTGTTCTAACAATGGGTATTGGTTACATTATCGGTGGCATTCGTTCTGCGATTGTCGTTGGTTCGTTTATGTTGTTTATTGCTCTAACACCCTGGTGGGAAAGAGCCTTGATAACTATGTATATGCTGACGTTTGCAGTCATTGTTTCTGTTGTTATTGGTACGATTGTTGGTGCAATCTGTGTGCAAAATAAGAGGGCAACCAAATTCATTCTTTTGGTTTGTGACACTTTTCAAACTTTTCCGTCGTTCATTTATCTTATTCCGGTGATTATGCTCTTTGGTGTGACTGACACTTCAGTGTTAATTGCGGTCATTGTCTACGCTGTTATTCCGCCTACTCGCTACACCGTAGAAGGCCTGAGAAATGTACCAGAATCTTTGCTTGATGCGGCGGATATGTCGGGCGTAACAAAACTTCAGCGTATGTTTAAAATCGAGTTCCCATTAGCTTTCCCACATATTATGCTGGGCGTCAATCAGTGCGTTGTTTTTGCATTGTTTATGGTTATTATAGGTGCGTTTATTGGTACTGAAGATTTAGGCCAAGAAATAATGCAACAACTTTTTTCTGGAGGCAATATTGGAAGTGGTCTAATGCTTGGTTTATGCGTGGCGTTTATCGGTCTTGCAGTGGATCATTTAATCCAGACCTGGGCTGAAAAAAGAAAAAAACTGTTAGGAATAAACTAAACTAGAAATCTTTAACGTTTAGAATTGCGGCGGGACAGCATTGGAATCAGCCAAAGAAAACAGGCAAAAGTCCAGATGAAGCTCCCGATAGTCGAAAGATCATCACCGCTGCGAATACCTGCCACGATAAAAAATATTCCCGAAATGATAAAACAGGTCAGTCCTGCCAGTTCAAAATAAAAATATTTCATTGCTGTTTTTTTTAAGTGCTGCCTTGTGTCTGGAGAGTGTTGATGGAATAGATTATCAGCCCTGTCCAAATAAGTCCAAAGGTGACAGCATGAGTTGAAGTAAAAGGTTCATTGTATAGGTAGACTCCAATTACGAGTTGAATAGATGGAGTCATGTAATGTATAAAACCCAGGGTAGTATAACGAAGTCGTTTTCCGGCATTTGTGAACCAGAGCAGTGGTAGCGAAGTGACCACTCCTGCTCCTAATAACAATAAATC
>LUMJ01000505.1_pt1 | contig 20412 bp, 20 predicted proteins | sample 729631 | NCBI WGS metagenome assembly LUMJ01 (sample SAMN03860266, study PRJNA289734) | marine metagenome | biome: seawater column; feature: ocean; material: water; isolation source: Red Sea water column Station 22 - depth 500m | place: Saudi Arabia: Red Sea | collected 2011-10-15 | depth 500 m
TACAGGTTTCTTCTACACTACTGATAAAAACAAGCGTAACATGCCTGGCAAAATGGAGATCAAAAAGTATGATCCCGTTGTGCGTAAGCACGTTATGTTTAAAGAGGCCAAAATCAAGTAATTAGCTTGCTTTTGTCTCCACGAAAACCCAGCCCTTGCTGGGTTTTTTGCGTTTTGAAGGAATAACATTGCTTCTTCATGTCACGATCCCATCAGATCCATCATTCATCTCATTAAGATCCCTTGTCTTTTTCATGCGATCACTGACTTAGCTTACTAGGCTTGCAGGACCGTCCGCGATTAAAAGCTTCCATTTAGACCAAAATTCGTAGTGCAAAGATCATTAGCCTCTAGGCTTTCTTTGAATTGAATTAGCTTATGAATTAGCGAGGTATTACTATATTCCTAATTTCAGTATTCATATTTAATGGAAAGACAGGTGGCTAGAATTTCTCAGCGAGCAATGAATAACGTGGTCATTATTGCCATGCTTATCATGATTGCATTGTTCAATTTAGACAGTCTTGTTCCCAAAAAGAACGTTGCGCAATCTCAAAGCCTGTTACCTGAAGACGCCTATGTGTTAAAAATAGAACACGATGGGAATAGCTTAGAACGAGTTGGACAGCAGTGGCGGCAGACCGGTCAAAACGCCGCTCTCGTTATAAAGCCGGATGTACAGTTTTCTCATTGGCAACGGGCAATGCTTGAGCCAGCCACCGAAGTGCCCGAAGCGATTGCCAACATACAGCCTTATATCGTCGTTGTGTGGCTAGCAGGCAATAATAACGGCAACGTCTACGCTATATATCCGAATACATCACCTGTGGTGATCAAATTTGAAAATAATTGGTACACATTAACCAACACCGAACTTGATAAACTTTTACCTTGGACATTATAAATGCCTGAACTACCAGAAGTTGAAGTAAGCCGTTTGGGCGTATCTCCACATCTTATTGGCAATACCATTACCCAAGTAGTGGTGCGTGAGCGTAGGATGCGCTGGCCAATACCACAAGAGGTGTCAAACGTTGAAGGGCAGACTGTTACAGCAGTTAAACGCCGCGCCAAATATTTACTTATTGAAACTGCCACAGGTACGCTAATTTTACACTTAGGCATGTCGGGTAAACTACGCGTAATCGATGCGTCAACACCAACTATCAAGCATGACCACGTAGACATTGTTCTAAACACAGGTAAGTGTTTACGTTTTAACGACCCTCGGCGCTTCGGAGCGGTATTATTTCAAGCGCCTAATACGCAAGTTGCCATGCTTGATAATTTAGGCCCAGAACCGCTTACAGACGACTTTGATGATAAGCGTTTGTTCAATATGTCGCGCAATCGAAAAGGCCCCGTTAAAAACTTCATTATGGACAATGCTATTGTGGTAGGTGTAGGAAACATCTATGCAAACGAAGCATTATTTCTAGCAGGTATCGACCCGCGAAGAGCCGCAGGAAATATTAGTGCAGCGCGCTACGAATCACTAACCGCTACTATTAAACAAGTATTGGCGAAAGCGATTGAGCAAGGTGGTACAACACTCAAAGATTTTGCACAAACTGACGGTAAGCCTGGTTACTTTGCGCAACACCTAAATGTATATGGAAGAAAAGGCGAGCCTTGTGAAGTGTGTGGCAAAGCTATTGAAAGTAAGGTTATCGGGCAGCGAAATACCTTTTTCTGTACTCACTGCCAACGTTAACGCGCCTCTTGCGGGCATTTAGTCTTTTTTACTCAGCCTGTCTTTTAGCGCCTGCTCAACAACCGGGTGACAAAAACCACTAACAGCACCGCGATGAAGGGCGACTTCTTTTACCAAGGTAGAAGAAATGAATGAGTTCTCTTCTGCGGGGGTAAGAAAGACACTTTCTAGCTTTGGGTTTAAACGGCGGTTCATGTTGGCGAGTTGAAACTCGTATTCGAAATCGGAAACCGCACGTAGACCTCGAATAAGTATCGTCGCATTTTGTTCGTCAGCAAAGTCGGCGAGTAGACCGGTAAACCCCACCACCTCAACGTTTGGTAAGTCAGCAGTGACCTTTTTTATCATCTCGACGCGTTCTTCTAATGTAAACAGTGGCTTTTTACTAGGATTAGAAGCTATCGCTACAATTACATGAGAAAACAATTGAGATGCGCGTTCAATAAGGTCTGCATGACCGTTAGTGATCGGATCGAAAGTACCAGGGTAAAGGGCTCTAGTGTGCATAAAGTCGAGTCTTTTCGTTGTAGAGGGTTTATATGTTCAACACGGTTAATGTAACACATTAATGGGCTATGTTGAGCGTTGCCAACAATAAGCTAATCTCACGTGCTTTTATTATTTTACTGCCTCACGGTAACCATCCATACACGCTGACCAGTCGCTCTCTTGCCAATGGAAGATGGGATTTTTGGCCTTTTCTTTATGTAAAGAGCGCAGCAGCCGGTCTAAATTACTTTGTTTCCAGCTGTCACCTTGGCGTTGCTCACAGCGGTCAAAATCGATAAGCCAAATCTGCTTTTTGCTATCGATCATGATATTTCGGACGTTGGCATCGTGATGATAAACTTGGCAATTGTGCATGGCTGCAAGTGACTGGCCAACGCTGTACCACTCATCCTCGCTCAATGGTCCATTGCACAGTGCATGATGTAAATCTTGGCTATTCGGAATATTTAGCGTGATTAAATCGCCTCGATAAATCAAGCCTATGCGGTGGATACGCGCGGCAACAGGAATCGGCACAAGAAGACTTTGCGATCGCATATATTCAAGCAGCCTAAATTCTTCAAATGGACGAGAGCGCTCAACACCAACAAATAAATACTGATCGCTCAGCACTTTGCCCACCAGGCCGCCGCGTTTAAAATGGCGCAGAACCCAATGCTGACCCTCGTGCTCAATGAAAATGGTTGTACCACGTCCTTTAGCTTGACCTGTTATCTTGTTTTGGAGCTGCCAAAACTCAGGGCTAAACATCTCCGCGTTGGGGTGACTGACTAAAGTGTCGTCGAAAATAAAGTGGTGCCCAGCACCGATGTCTCGTCGTATTGTCGCCATGTCGCCCACAAGTTATGGTAAATTCTTTATTCTAATGATTTATTTTGGTTTTTCAGCAACCGCTGCGCGTCTGCGATAAAAAAGATGGTTTTATTTACTCTTCATTTTAAGAGGTTTATATAAATTGTTGAATTTATGAGCCTAAATCAAGCCCTGAGCCATGAAAGCCTAAGTTGTTACACCCATACGCGCGTATCGCTGAGAATATCCAAAAAAAATATATATACATGGTAGATTGCGGCGACCCGGGATGGTTCGATGTGAAAAAATGCGCGTATAAACAGCGCTAAAAGCCAATACCTGGGCGAATATACACAGCGTAATGCATGCTAAAACAGGCGAACTTCTGGAGAAATCACCGTTGATAGACAAAAACACTATCTCAAGCTATTTGTCGCTTAATTTACTTAAATGTAAGGTAAAACTATCAACTATTATCTACACTTAGCGTTGCGAAGTGTTCCTTTGAAATAACAGGGAGTCGTTACTGAATGAAAAAGCCCGCTTTGCGATGGCTCGCAGCAGAACTAAACGTCATGGTAAATGAGAGTGTGACGGTTTCTAAATTAAACCGCTCTGAGCTTCGTCAAATTTTCACTGGCCATCGACAGTATTGGAGTGATGGCACCAAAATCACGGTCTTTGTATTGAACGATAATCACGAACTACATAAGCAATTCTGCCGTGAAGTACTCCATATGTTTCCTTATCAATTGTCTCGCTTATGGGACCAAATTACTTATTCAGGGCAGGGCGTTACGCCGGTCAGAGTGACCTCGTATCAAGCATTGATTGAAGCACTAGAAAGCACATCGGGTTCTATTGGTTATGTAGAACACACCGAAATTGTGAAGCTACGACGCGTGGAGGTAGGTATAGAATGAATAAGCACATCGTTCTTGCGTTAGGACTACTTAGCCTGCCGACATTCGCTTCACAAAGCGACTTTTCTTGGCACGGTTATGTCTCTCAGGGGCTTACTCAATCGAAGGGGAGTAGGGCGATTACCGATAATGACTCAATTACAGGAGAACTTACTGAAATTGGCTTGAACGGTTATTACCAAATCGCAGAAAACATCTCTATCGCTGGGCAAGTTAACTATTTAGACGGTGGAAATCGCTTTGAGCAGGGCGCACGTTTAGACTATTTATTTATCGACTGGAAACTACCTGACCTACCTGGTGATTGGCAAGGCCAAATCCATGCCGGACGCTTTAAAAACCGACATTGGTTATATTCAGTGACTAGAGACGTACCCCACACACGATATACCTCAGTGCTTCCTCAGTCTGTGTACTTTGATGGCTTTCGCGATGTTGCTTTGGGAAGCAATGGTATTCAGGCCAGTTTCTCGCACTATGGTTCTGAAAATATATGGGAAATAAACTGGAGTTACGGTCGCTCTAATATAAACGACTCTCAGCGGGACTTTTTGCTCGGAGACGAAGCAAACGGGAATATTAAGCAAGACTTTGTTCATCAGGCGAGCCTATTCTGGCAACCTGCTACTATGACATGGAAATTGGGAGCTAGTTGGCTAAGTTCTGATTTTAGGTATACACCGTCTCAAAATGACAATCGAGTGGCTGGTGGAGCAGATATAGAGCGTATTATGCTGTCTGCTCAATACTTTGCGGAAAATTGGGAAGTATCAGCTGAACTAGTTCGGGAAGCACAAGATAATAAAGGATTATTCTTTCCTGATTTTGCTTTTAAACGCACAGGAGAAGGTGGGTTTGTTCAGCTTAGATACTTGTTCAGCAACAACGTAAGTGGTCTTATTGGCTATGACACATACGTAAATGACAAATCAGACAGAAACGGTAAACAATTAGAAGCTATGACAGGCGGCTTTATTCCTGCCTACTTTGGTTACCAAGACACCTATACCGTAGGTTTGCGCTGGGACATTGCGCCAAAGTGGCGGCTTCAGGGAGAATATCACTGGGTTGAAGGCGCTACACGGGTAGTCAGTTTGCTGAACCTTGATGTGGCATCTCATGCAGATAAACATTGGGAAATGTGGTCAGTGCAATTGATGTATTGGTTTTAAGGGTATTAGATGAAGGTTCAGGTATCTTTCACCACTAAAACCATCATTATTTTACTGGCAATGGTTCTGACTGTTGCTGTTGTTATATCTACAGTGCTAATTCAGGAATCTGACGCACGTATTTTGCTGCAACAGCGTGAAAACCAGATAAGTAATCAACGTCGGGTTCAGCTTTTCGAAGATGTTCTTCACCGCAGAATGTTCACGCTCATCGATATCATTAGCCTTAAAAGTGGAGGTAATGCGGACAGTCTCGAGTCGCTCCAGCAAACTCTTAGTGGGTTGAGTGAGTATTTGAATCTTAATTTTCAAGTTGAATCGCTGTACTTGTTTGACGAAAACGGAGTTGTAGGAAAACCGTCACATCCGGTAAATAAAACGGTAGAAAGACTAGTAAATACAACTCGGGCCTCGTTGGAAAGCCGCTCTTTACTGTCGTGTGAAGATGTCTGTACGCATTACATCTCAATACCCATCATGGCAAATAGTGAAGAGCTACCGGTCATCGTTGTGTCTACATCAATGAGAGAGCTTTTATACTTATTCAGCCGCGCTACCGACGTGCACAAAGTGGCGGTGGTGCAGCATAAAGAAGCTTCAGCCGAGCGCTCAGAATTAAGAGTGGCAAGCCAATTGTCAGCGGCTAACAGACAGTACTTCCAATCGCTATTCGAAACACTACCGAAAAACTGGCGCATTGACGACTTAGTCATCAGAGGTACCAATGTTTCTCTAGAAAATAAGCAGTTGTTGGTTAGCTTATTGCCGTTTAACCACGCTTCGGGAGACCATCCTTACCTGATTATCGTACAAGACGTGTCAGCGATGGTGCGTCAAAACGAACAATATCAGTACATTGTTATATCTAGCGCCGTGGCTTTGTTTTTTCTTTTTTCTTCACTGCTATATCTGTTTCTAAACCAATACAGAATACGCTTGTTAGACATAAGCGAGCGCTTACCTATGCTGGCGGAACACAAGTTTAGCGAGTTTTACACCATTGCTGCGAAACGCAGGAAGTCGCCTATTTTTAAGCTAATTGACGAACTAGATGTAGTTGAAGACGCGGCAAATAATCTTGCGCGCCAGCTAGAGAGTTTCGACGGACAAATGGCTATTAACACCGCGAAACTCGAGAAAATGGCAATGTTCGATGTGTTAACCGGGCTTCCCAATCGCAACATGCTTACTTTTCAAATCGAAAAGCAGCTAGCTAGTTCAATTCGCGATGATAGATTAGTGGCACTGATGTTCATGGACCTTGATGACTTTAAAAAGGTTAACGACAGTTACGGTCATGACGTCGGTGACAAACTCTTAAAAGCTGCTGCGATGCGTATCTCTAAGCCTATCCGAGAGTCGGATATTGCTTCTCGATTTGGCGGTGATGAGTTCGTGGTTTTGCTTTCTAATATCGAAAGTAAAAAGCACGTAGATACAGTAGCCAAAAAGCTGATAGAAGAGTTTAAAGAGCCAATCATTGTAGATGGCGTAACCTTTTACGTCTCTATCAGTATAGGTATTGCTATCACCAACCACTCTCGCGCCACGCCGGTAGAGCTACTTCGGCATGCTGATATCGCTATGTACGAAGCCAAAGCCAAGAAAGGGGCGGAATATCGCGTTTACGACGCCACCATGAACTTAAAAGTGATGCAAAAAGTTGAGCTGGAATCGGAAGCGCGTGAAGCGTTACGAGACAATCAATTTAGTCTTGCGCTTCAGCCTCAAATTGAAATGCACACCGGGAGGCTGGTTGGTTTCGAAGCACTATTGCGTTGGCATCATCCGAAGAAGGGAAATATTTCGCCTGCCGACTTTATACCGCTTCTTGAAAATACATCCTTCATGCTTGAGCTTGATTACTGGGTTATTACACGTGCGACCTATTTAATCAGAGAGCTCAAAAATAACGGCTACCCTGATGTGAAACTAGCGATCAACCTATCTGCAGGGCAGTTCTTAGACCCGAGTTTGCCCGAGTTTCTACAGCAGCAAATTATCAAAAACGACATAGCGCCTGACCAAGTGTGTTTAGAGTTAACTGAAACTGTGTTGGTTTCCGACATCAAACGAGCAACCAGTATCATGCAAAACATTCGCGATATGGGGTGTATGCTGGCTATAGACGACTTTGGTACCGGCTATTCGTCATTGAGTTATCTAAAATCCTTACCCGCTGACTTCATCAAAATTGACCGTTCGTTTGTTGCCAACATTGCCAGCAGTGCAGATGATAGAAACATCGTGCACTCTACTATTTCTATGGTGCGCAACATGGGAATGCAGGTGGTGGCAGAAGGTATCGAAACCAGCGAACAGTACGAACTGTTGTGTCACTTCGACTGCAACCTAGGTCAAGGTTATCTTATCAGCAGGCCTATTCCCGAAGTCGATATATGGGACGTATTGAGCGATAAGGTGGAATTTGGCTTTTGGAAAGACTCCGCCTGATACTCCATTAGTATTTTGACAGGAGCAGGCTACCTTTAATCTAGTGTGCTGAATAATTTACAAACTTAGTCGACAAACCCATTAAATACAGCGCAAGGGTGTGTACCCTTTAGCGCGCTTTCATTAAACTAGCGGTTTTTATATATCTACACTCGGAGAATGGCATGTCTGCGGCATTTATTTCTCATTTGCAATCGCAAATTGAAGCCACGAAAGAAGATGGTTTGTACAAAAAAGAGCGTGTGATCACCTCGCAGCAGCAAGCGGATATTGATGTTGCAAACGGCGAGCACGTTATTAACTTTTGTGCCAACAACTACCTTGGTCTTGCAAACAACGAAAGCCTGATCGAAGCGGCGAAGAACGGCCTGGATAGCCATGGTTTTGGTGTAGCATCTGTACGATTCATTTGCGGAACACAAGACATTCACAAGCAACTAGAAGCGTCTATCAGCGATTTCTTAGGTACAGAAGATACTATTCTTTACCCGTCGTGCTTCGATGCAAACGGTGGTTTGTTTGAAACCCTGTTAGGCCCTGAAGATGCCATTATTTCTGATGCGTTAAATCACGCCAGTATTATTGACGGTGTACGCCTATGTAAAGCTAAGCGATACCGCTACGCCAATAACGATATGGCGGCACTAGAAGAGCAGTTGAAGCAAGCTGACGCCGATGGCGCACGTTTCAAAATTATTGCCACCGATGGTGTATTTTCAATGGACGGCGTAATTGCCGATCTTGCCTCAATTTGTGACCTAGCCGACAAATACGATGCCATGGTAATGGTTGATGATTGCCATGCAACAGGCTTTCTTGGCGAAAACGGTAAAGGTAGCCATGAATATTGTGGCGTAATGGGTCGAGTAGACATCATTACCGGCACCTTAGGTAAAGCACTAGGCGGCGCGTCAGGCGGTTACACTTCAGGCAAGAAAGAAGTAGTTGAATGGTTGCGCCAACGCTCGCGTCCTTATCTTTTCTCAAACTCGGTTGCGCCACCTATCGTTTCAGCGTCACTTAAAGTGTTTGAAATGATGAAAGATGGTGACGAACTTCGCGCTAACTTATGGCGCAATGCTAATCACTTCCGTAAGCGCATGGAAGAAGCGGGCTTCACACTCGCTGGTAAAGATCACGCTATTATTCCTGTTATGCTTGGCGATGCACGTTTAGCCAGTGAAATGGCTGACAAAATGCTGGAAAAAGGTATCTACGTTGTTGGTTTCTCTTACCCAGTGGTACCGAAAGGTCAGGCTCGTATTCGTACACAAATGTCAGCAGGCCATAGCCTAGAACACGTTGATAGAGCGGTAGATGCATTTATTGAAGTTGGCCGTGAATTGGGAGTAATTTCATGAAGTCGCTAGTTAAAGCGAAAGCAGAAAAAGGCATTTGGTTACAAGACACGCCAGAGCCTGAAGTAGGACACAATGACCTACTGATTAAAATTCGCAAAACCGCTATTTGCGGCACCGACATGCACATTTACAATTGGGACGAATGGTCACAAAAAACCATTCCTGTTCCTATGGTTGTGGGCCACGAATATGTGGGCGAAGTTGTAGGTATGGGCCAAGAAGTAAAAGGTTTTAAAGTTGGTGACCGTGTTTCAGGCGAAGGCCATATTACCTGTGGTCACTGCCGTAACTGTCGCGCAGGCCGAGTACATTTGTGCCGTAACACCGAGGGTGTTGGCGTAAACCGTCCTGGTGCGTTTGCTGAATACTTGGTTATTCCTGCTTTTAACGCCTTCAAAATTCCAGACAACATCAGTGATGAACTAGCCTCTATCTTTGACCCGTTTGGCAACGCTGTTCACACCGCACTAAGTTTCGACTTGGTAGGTGAAGACGTCCTGATAACAGGTGCTGGCCCAATAGGTATTATGGCCGCTGCTGTTGCGAAGCATGTAGGTGCTCGTCATGTCGTGGTTACAGACATTAACCCTTACCGTCTTGAGCTTGCTAAAAAAATGGGTGCAACCCGCGTTGTTGACGTAAGCAAGGAAGACTTGAAAGATGTTATGAATGAACTGGGTATGACAGAAGGGTTCGATGTGGGCTTGGAAATGTCGGGTGTACCTGCGGCTTTCAGAGACATGCTGAACAAAATGAACCATGGTGGCAAAATTGCCATGCTGGGCATTCCTCCGCAAGACGTTGCTATTGATTGGAACCAAGTTATTTTCAAAGGTTTGGTGATAAAAGGTATCTACGGCCGTGAAATGTTCGAAACGTGGTACAAAATGGCGAGTTTGCTGCAAAGTGGCTTAGATCTATCGCCTATCATTACTCACACCTTTTCTATTGATGACTTTCAGAAAGGGTTTGATACCATGGGGTCTGGACACTCAGGTAAAGTTATTCTGGACTGGCAATAATGACAACATTCTCACACATTAGCGTAAATGACGTAGCTAACTTTCAAGGCGACGTCACCATTGTGGATATTCGCGATCCTCAATCGTTTGCTAATGGACATATGCCAAATGCTGCACCGTTAAACAACGACAACTTTGCGGCGTTTATTGAACAAGCACCGAAGGATATTCCAGTGGTTGTAGTGTGCTATCACGGGGTAAGCAGCCAACAGGCGGCGCAAGTAATAGCACAGCAAGGTTTTGAAACTGTTTATAGTATGGACGGTGGCTTTGAAGCCTGGCGACTGGCGAATCCGGTAGTAACCGCTTAACGTATTGATAAAGGTGCACAATGTGCACCTTTATTTTTTGCAGCAAGGGAGGTATTTCAGTATAAATAGGTTATATACCGCGCCCTTGGTATCTGCCATATCGCACTCACATTCTTCTGCTTCGGGGTAACAACTAGCTTATGGGTCATCCTTTAATTGCGTTTAACCAGCAAAGTCCTGCGCATCTTCTCGCCAACTATTTAACCAGTCAGCATATTCAGGCCAACGTAGTACAGCACGATAAAGAGTTCGTGGTGGTACTAGATAATTCAGAACACATTGACCGCGCAAAAATCATTGCTGAAGACTTCTTGGCGAACCCCACACATCCTAAGTATCAGCAAGCCGCGTGGGACAATGGAAAAAATGTACAGTTAGCACCTTCCAGTGGTGGCTTTTCAATGGGAAATATTATTGCCGATGCAGTAAAAGCACCATTTACCTCGGTGGTATTTATTCTTTGCGTTGCCGTTTATTTGTTGTCATTGTTTGGGTTGTTTGCGCCCATAGCGAAACATTTATTGATGCAGCCCTTTTCTGTGTTGTCGGAGAGTCACGAATGGTGGCGTCTACTTGGTCCCGCATTTATTCACTTTTCAGCGCTTCACATCATATTTAATTTACTGTGGTGGGGTATGCTGGGAGCCAAAATTGAACGCACTCTTGGCATGAGTATGTTGCTTATTGTGTTCTTAGTATCGGCGGCTATTTCAAACGCGGCACAGGCCCTATTTAGCGAACCAGTGCAGGCAAATTTATACCTGTTCGGAGGCTTATCTGGCGTGGTATACGCGGTAATGGGTTTTGTGTGGTGGTTAGGTTGGTTGCGCCCAAGCTGGGGGTTGTCGCTGCCAAACTCAATTGTTGGCTTTATGCTGGTGTGGTTGGTAATCGGCTATGCCGACATTCTATGGGTGAACATGGCAAATGCTGCACATACCGCAGGGCTTATATCTGGGTGTTTACTTGCTGCTGCGTTAAGCCTAGGGTCAGGAAAGCGCCAGTAACAATTTGGGAATAGCTAAAAGGCGCACGTCAGCCTTTTAGCGCCTTACCTGCTTTTAGCCGCCCTGATACAGATACTTGGTGAAGATAACGTTCTTTACTACTTCACCGCCTGTTTCTTGCTTCATGTGCTCTTGAAGCGCTTTAAGAATTGCGCGACGAATGTCTTCTCGACCGGTCAGTGATTTTACTTTTTCCGCTGGTTGCTGACCAAATATTTCAATGGCGGTAGAACGTAGTAACGGCATATGGTGTTCAGCAATTTCAAGCTGGCTAACATCGTGGATCATCAGTTCAACCGACACGCGAACATAACCTAGCTTTTGTGCGCTGTCGCTTATGTAGTTGGTAACGATTTCTGGCTCTAAACCTAAATAAGCATAGTTGGCCTTCTCTTGTGCCAATGCCGCGTTACATCCAAAAACGAAAAAACTAACCGCAAATACGCGTAAAACTAGAGACTTAAGCATAGTGAAGTCCGAAACACCAAAGTAATAAATTCACTTGGTAGTGTAGCAAAACTCTGATTAAAGACACTACTGCAAAAGTTTAACCGAGTGAAAATAATTGAACATGACGTGTTATCATACTAACAGATTCATTATTCGGGCTTTTCGTGTGAGTTTTAATGCCACTTTTCCAGTGGGTTTGGCGGTTGACTGGCAAGCACCTTCTGGCATCACAATTCCTAATGCACAGCTAAAAAACTGGCTGTTAGACACCGGGTCGTTAACCGAGCGGGTTCAGTCTTTAAGCGGCCATTTCTCTCTAGAACTTATTGGCCAGCGCACGCAAGTACCTCACGACAACGAGCTTTCGCTGTTGCTTAACAATGGTGAAACCTCTTATCAAGCGCGAGAAATCCTACTGTGTGGCGACCACAAACCATGGGTGTTCGCACGTTCTATCATTCCTCAAGCCTTTGTTGATAGCGAGCTTTCTGATCTTGGCCGGGAGCCTTTGGGAAAACGCCTGTTTAATGATAAGCGCTTTACACGCTCAGAGTTTCAACTATGCACAGTGTCGTCTTCCCAGTTTGGTATTAACAGCAAACAAACCTTGTGGGGAAGGCGCTCGTTGTTTACGTTAGGCAACTACAGCATGATAGTGGCAGAGGTTTTTCTTCCTGACTCGCCGGCCTATAGCCGCTCTGCCAGTAATGAAAAGGAAAGCGAAAAACAATTATGAAGCACAACTGGAACGCCTATGCGCGACTTATGCGCCTTGATAAACCAGTAGGTATTTACTTGCTGCTGTGGCCTACGCTGTGGGCGCTTCTTATGGCTGCACAAGGTTTACCGCCTTTAGGCATTACGCTCATTTTTGTAGCTGGCGTAGTTGTCATGCGTTCGGCTGGGTGTGTAATTAACGACTATGCAGACAGAAAAGTAGACGGTAGCGTAAAGCGCACCGCGCAGCGTCCGCTTGCAACCGGGGAAGTGTCGGCCAAACAAGCATTACAACTTTTTGGTGCGCTTATCGCGTTGGCATTTGTCTTAGTACTATTCCTCAACTGGCAAACAATAGCACTGTCGGTGGTAGCGTTACTTCTTGCAGCAAGTTATCCCTTCATGAAGCGCTACACCAACCTACCGCAGGTGGTATTGGGTGCAGCGTTCGGTTGGGCTATTCCTATGGCATTTATGGCCGTAATAGAAACAGTACCAACGTACGGCTGGTGGTTGTTTATTGCTAACTTACTATGGACGGTCGCTTATGACACCATGTACGCCATGGTCGACCGCGATGACGACTTACAAATAGGCATCAAGTCTACGGCCATATTGTTTGGAAAAAACGACGTACTCATAGTCATGCTGCTACAGGCTGCTGCCCTTAGCATACTCTGGTTTATTGGTTGTGCTATTAACGCCACTTGGCCTTACTACATCGCAGTGCTGTTCTCGGCTTTGTTATGCGTGCGCCAATATCAGCTTATTAAACGCCGTCAGCGCGAAGGCTGCTTCACTGCGTTTATTGAGAACCACTACATTGGTTTAGCTATTACGCTCGGCACGGCGCTGCATTTTTATTTGGTGTAACAGCAAAAGTAATTAACCAACTACAATCCGTGTGGATAACATCCACCCATTAAAAAAGCGCCACTAAGGCGCTTTTTGGTTTCTATAAACCGCTAAGGTCTACTTCTGTGCTAGTTTCGCTTCAAGCTCAGTAATGCGGCTTTCCATAGCGTCTAGTTTTTCGCGAGTGCGAATAAGTACTTGGCTTTGAATATCGAACTCTTCGCGAGTCACTAAATCTAGCTTAGATAGCTGCGACTGCAATACCGCCTTTACGCGGCCTTCGGCTTCTTCAGCCATGTTTTTAACGCCAGGTGGTACGGCATCAGCAATTTGTTTCGCTAAATCTTCGAGTTTCTTCGGATCCAACATGGAATTCCCTTATAATGCGCAGCTCAAAATATGAAAGCTATTCTATCGGTTTGGTGCTGGCAGGGGCGGGCAGTGGTAAAACCCGTGTAATTACCAACAAGATTGCTCATTTAGTTAGAAACTGCGATATGCCGGCACGCTATATTGCAGCGGTTACTTTTACCAACAAAGCTGCACGTGAAATGAAAGAACGTGTAGCGCAGACCTTGGGCAAGCCAGAGGCGCGCGGGCTAAAAGTGTCGACCTTCCACACTATGGGCTTAACCATTATTAAAGCGCATGTGAAAGATCTTGGCTTAAAGCCAGGCTTCTCGTTATTCGACGATAAAGACTCGTTCGCGTTGCTTAACGATTTGACGTCCGACACTCTCGATGGCGATAAAGATCAGCTTCAGCTCTTACAAAGCTGTATCTCGAACTGGAAAAACGACCTTATCTTGCCTGATGCTTTATTGAAATCAGCTACCAGCACGGGCGAGCGAGAGTTTGCAGAAGCCTACAAACGCTACCAAGATAATTTAAAGGCATATAACGCGCTAGACTTCGACGACCTAATTTTATTGCCCACACTGCTTTTAAAAAGCAGCGAAGCAATAAGAGCCAAATGGCAGGGTAAAATTCGCTACCTGCTGGTGGATGAGTATCAAGATACCAATACCAGTCAGTACGAGCTGGTAAAGCTATTAGTGGGTGAGCGCGCGCGCTTTACCGTGGTTGGCGACGATGACCAATCTATCTATTCATGGCGTGGCGCTAAACCGCAAAATCTGCACCTGTTACAACAGGACTTTCCGCGCTTAAACGTAATTAAGCTACAGCAAAACTACCGCTCGTCAGGGCGTATTCTACATTGCGCGAATATTCTTATTCAGAACAACCCGCACTTGTTCGATAAGACCTTGTTCTCTGAGCTGCAGTATGGCGAGCCGCTCAAAGTGATAGAGGCGAAGAACGAAGAGCATGAAGGTGAGCGCGTGGTGGCAGAACTGTTGGCGCATAAGTTTATGAACCGCACCCAGTTTAAAGACTACGCCATTTTGTATCGCGGGAATCATCAAAGTCGTATTTTCGAAAAGCTGTTAATGAGTAACCGCATTCCGTACAAAATTAGCGGCGGTATGTCGTTCTTTGGCCGTGCCGAGGTGAAGGACATCATGGCTTATTTAAGGCTGTTGGTGAACCAAGACGACGATAACGCTTTGCTTCGCATTATTAACACGCCAGGGCGTGGTATAGGCCGTGCTACGCTAGAAAAGCTGGGTAACTTTGCGAATAGCTTGGGCGTGTCTATGTTCGAAGCGGCGACGCACCCTAACTTAAATAGCGTGTTGCCCGACAAAGCCTTTCATTCGGTTTCGACCTTTGCCCGCTGGGTAGTGGAGTTGTCGGATAATGCAGAACGTGGCAACACCGCTGATGCAGTGCGCACCATGATCCGCACCATGGGTTATGAAGAATGGCTATATGAAACCAGCGCCAGCCCCAAGGCCGCTGAAATGGCTATGGCCAACGTAAGTACTCTATTCGGCTGGGTTAACGATATGCTGGAAGGCAATGACCTAGACCAACCCATGACCTTAACAGAAGTGGTGAACCGCTTAATTCTGCGTGACATGATGGAGCGCGGCGAAGACGACGGGGAAGGGGACCAAGTACAGTTAATGACACTGCATGCCTCAAAAGGTTTGGAATTTCCTATTGTATTCTTAGTGGGCATGGAAGAAGGCCTATTGCCGCACCAAAGCAGCATTGATGAAGACAACGTAGAAGAAGAGCGCCGACTTGCTTACGTAGGTATTACCCGCGCCCAGCGCGAGCTTATATTCAGCCTTGCCAAAGAGCGCCGACAGTTTGGTGAAGTCATAAACCCAGAGCCAAGTCGATTTCTATTCGAGCTTCCGCCCGACGATGTACAGTGGGAAAATCAAAAGCCAAAGGCAACAAAAGAAGAGCGCCAGCAAAAGGCACAAGTGGGGATTGCTAACCTAAGAGATATCTTAGGTAAAAAATAGTCTGCTCTTAGAGTGGGGCTTTGCAAGCAAGTGAGTGCTAACTACTAGCTGGCTAGCGATGTCATATCCAGCACTTTTGCATGCTTCAATACTTTGCCTTGGCCATAAATGCATTCAATTTCGTTAAGCGCATCTAACTGTGCCTGAGAGTCTACGCCTTCAGCAATAACCTGAAACTTCAAATGTTCAGAAATAAGCATGACAGACTGAATAAGCTTTAAGTTTCGTTGAGAGCGAGGCAGTGACTTAACAAAGCGGTGATCAATTTTGATGAAGTCGAAGGGGTAGGCAAACAAGTAACTGAGTGAAGCCAATCCGCTTCCAAAGTTATCCAGCACCAAGGTCACTCCAGCACGTTTCAACTTCTTAATAGCAGGAAGAATGAACTGAGAACGGCGATTTAAGTCGTTTTCATCAAACTCAAATACCAACTGACTGGGCGTTATGCCAGATGTTTCAATCACATTAATCATCTGGTTTACCATAGAAGCCTGTAACAAATGATTAATTGAAACGTTAACCGCTATTTTATTTATAGGGTCGTCAGTATTTTTATAGTGGTTTAACAGCTCACAAGCCTTGGTTAGCTGGAACAGATCTAAATCTAGCGTCAGGCCGCTATGCTCAGCCACCTGTCTGAATTGCTCCCTAGCAATCTTGCCGTAGGCAGGGTGCGACCAGCGAATGTACATCTCTTTGTACAGCGTGCTGTCGTCATTAAGCCTTATAACTGGCTGTAAGAAGTAATCGAACTCTTCTTCGCGCAGTGCTCGCCTGAACTCATTCTCAAGCTCAAGTTCTTCAATAAGCCTATCGCGCATGCTTTTGTCGAACATAACAAAGCGTCCGCGACCTAGCGTTTTCGCTTGGTACATTGCAGCGTCAGCATCGCGAAGCACTTCATCGGCGGCGCGGTAATAGGTTTCCAAATGCGCAATACCAATACTTGCGCCAGAATACATCTCACGGCCATCAAGCAAGAAGGGCTCAGATATAGACGCGATAATACGGCTAGCTACTTCTTCTACATCTGCTTCGTCTTCAAAGTTATCAAGCAGCACAACAAATTCGTCGCCGCCTAATCGCGCTAGCAGATCGTGACCACGAATACACAGCGCAATACGTCTGGCTACTTCAATTAAGAACTCATCGCCGGCGTGATGACCTAAGGTATCGTTAATGACTTTAAAGCGGTCTAAATCGATAAACAGTACCGCAAACATGTTTTCGCTGTAACGCTGCTTACTGGCTATAGCTAGCTCTAAGCGGCTGGTGAACATGGCGCGGTTGGGTAAATCGGTTAGTGAGTCGTGATGCGCATCGTGAATAAGCTTTAGCTCAATCTCTTTACGCTCTTCAATTTGTTGTTTTAAGAACTTATTAGCGCGATTTAACTCGGCAGTGCGTTCTTTCACACGTTCTTCAAGCTCAATGTTATAGCGCTGCATCGACTCGGTATTGCGTTTTCGCTCAATGGCTACCGCAATATGGTGCGACACAAAGCGTAAAAGCTCTTGGTCGCGAGAATTGTATTTAGCGTGTTTACCGTAAGTTTGTACGGCAATAACACCTGCAATTTCCCCATCAACAACAAGCGGTGAACCCAACCACGAGTTCGCACTGTTTAGCATGGTTTGCGCAACCGACACATCTAAATCGCCAGATTCTGCTAGTTCCAATACTCTGGGCGGGTTAACCAGCTCAGCTTGCCCTGTTCGCAGTACGAATTCAGTAAGTCCTAACCCTAAAGGTCTTGAACTTATGTCTTTATCTTGTGCGTCACTGAAATACGGGAATGCAAGCAGATCGTTTTCTTTATCAAGAATGGCAATGTAACAGTTAGGTGCGCTAATTAGCCTGGCCAGAATCTCGTGCAGGCTGGAATAAAACACATCCATATCACCTTCAAGGTTGGCGGCCAGCTCAGAAATCTCAAATAAAGCCTGCTGAAGCGACTCTACCTTCTGGCGCTCTAATATTTCTTCTTGAAGATCGTCATTAATTTTACGAAGTTGGCGTGTGCGTTCGCGAATGGTGCGTTCGGTGAGTTCTCTGTTTTTTACCCTATCCACCGTGGTAACGATGTGTTGAGAAACGAACAGCAGTACTTCTAAATCTTCCTGCGTGTAATGCACACCTTCATCATAGGTTTGCACTACCATTGCGCCTATAACCTGGCTTCCTCGCTTGAGGGGAACGCCCAGCAGCTCAAACGGCTGCGAGCCAACCAGCTTTATATCGTGCTGAGAGGCAAAAGTTTCCTCATCGTCACGTTTGTAAAATAGATAATCGCCGGTTTTAAGAATATAACCGGTCATGCCATCCATTAACGATTCAGCGGGCAGCTGACGAACGGTTTGTTCGTCGAATTCGTCAATGAAATAAGCGAAATCGACAACGTTACTGTCGGGTTCGTAGAAGGCAACAAAGAAGTTATCGGCGTTCATAAAATCGGCAATGATTTCATGAATAGCTGAGTAAAGGCGGTTAAGGTGACTTACAGAACTGGCAAGCTCAGAAATATCAAAAAGCGCCTTCTGAACACGTTCAGCACGCTTGTACTTATCAGTGAGTTGCTGGAGCTGCGGTATAAGTTCGCGCAGTTCTTCTTCCGTCAACTCGTGTTGCGTCGAATCTTGTGACATTCCGCTCGCCAGTATAAAAAAGTAACGTTTTCCCAAAGAGTTAAATTACCCGATTAGAGGGTAAAACGCTACTTTTTCCATCAAGTTGTTATGATTTAGCGGGTATTAGATACCTTCAATCATGTACTCGATTGCAGCTTTAATTTCGTCATCAGAACAGTTACCGCATGTACCACGAGGAGGCATAGCGTTAATACCGTTCAATGCATTTTGCCATACGCCGTCAAGGCCGCGCTCGTCTAGACGTGGTTGCCAGTCTGCTGCAACGTGAACTTTAGGTGCACCTAAAACGCCTGCTGAGTGACACGCAACACATGCAGAGTTGTAAACGTCTTCACCTGACCTCGCACCACCTGCTGCTCCAGCATTTCCTGCCGCCGCTGCACCCGCTACGTGAACCTGACCTACCGGCTTAATACGCTCGGCAATTTCATCGTTACTCATTTCTTGTGCTTGTGCTGCAAAAACGGTTAGCGCAGTAGCAGCAACAGTTAACCAAGTCTTTAATTTCACATCTGTCTCCAGGCAATGATGAATTTGTTTAAAATATAACTGGCCAGATTATAACCTAAAGAGATTTTAATAAATGAGTTGAAGCCAACCCACGGCGTAAGTATTATTACGCCCCGTTTGCAGCGTGCATTTAACCGCGTATTTTTCTTTGCAAACGTCACATGGTTATTACAACCGTAGCACGATCCGCCCTTAGCTCAGCTGGATAGAGCGCGGCCCTCCGGAGGCCGAGGTCAGAGGTTCGAATCCTCTAGGGCGGGCCATTTCTTATCTTCTAAAAAATTAACTGCTACCTTCTATTTCGCTACACAGCTATAAGCCCGTTATACGTTACAGACTGAAGCTGTTCAGGTATCTTTGTGGTTATACGCCGCTTTAGCCAATCGATAGCATTCAAGGGTTAACAAATTAAAAGTATGTCAGTTAAGAATTACCAAAAATATTACGAACCACTAAATGCGGTGCATTCGGCTGACTTTAATCGGTGTATTTACTGCGGCTGCGAAGCGGCGCGCCAAGACTTTATCCCACCTATAAAATTCATTCACGACTGGCAAGACGGAAACCTACAGGCCGACTTTATTTCTGTGCCTTCATGCAACGAATGCTTTGATCTGCTAAAGAATGAAAACAACGCCACGTTAGAACCTAGAGTTACTGTTTTAAAAAAGCTGTTAGCCGAAAAGTACAAAAAAGCCATTAGGGTGTTCAACCACTGGAGCGTGGAAGAAATTGAAGAAATGGACGCGGCATTTCAAATAAGCCTTAAAGGCGGCATGCGTTTGGGCAAAGAAACCCTTTCACGCCTTCAATTTGCAGGCTTCGACTATGAAGTGAACGGCAGCATAACGCGTGCGGCAAAACCACAACGTAAAGTGTTTAATGTATTCGATGAAGAATTCGACAGCTTCAGAGGTGCGCTAGCTTTTGCCAGCGCCACTTACCAAATAAAGAAAAGCCGACTAAGCCAGCTTTATTTCGACAATGACGAAAGCTTTGATAGGGCGATTGAGGCTTTCCATGGGTTGGTTGAGGGTAACCCATAAAGCGCTAATTGGTGGTTTTGCGCTCCGAAGTCAGAGGTTCGAACCCTGTCGGGTCTACCATTTTTTTAAATTTGACCGTTAATCCCCCAAAAGCAAAATGTTTCAGAATTCTTGTATGTGTCGCAAGGGCGCAACCATCATTCTTGCCCGTTTTTTAAGAAATACAATTCAGAAAACCCCATTTTTACAAATTCGGTATCTCTGAAGTTTCTTACAGTTTTTTTGTCTTTACTGATAGCGGCAAGTTGCTGTTCAGTTTGCAGGAACTGGGAAAGGTCTATTCCCTCAGCATCGGCCACAGCTTCATGCATATTTTGATGGCGGCTGTAAGAAAAATTTATCTCCTTTGCCACACCTTTAAACTTATAACGTACTTTATGGGCCATGTTCTACTCAAGTTGGTCGATGTAATTCAAAAAAATGTTTAACCGCTATTATAAACTCAATTAGCTCATCATGTTGTGGATCGGGCTCAAGTTGTTCGTTTCGTCGCACTGCACTGTAGTAATTGCGACGACTGACTCCCAGAACCTGACACA
>LUMJ01000563.1_pt1 | contig 20409 bp, 21 predicted proteins | sample 729631 | NCBI WGS metagenome assembly LUMJ01 (sample SAMN03860266, study PRJNA289734) | marine metagenome | biome: seawater column; feature: ocean; material: water; isolation source: Red Sea water column Station 22 - depth 500m | place: Saudi Arabia: Red Sea | collected 2011-10-15 | depth 500 m
TTTCTAGGCCGAGGTGATCGGTCAGGCCACCCATCCACAATTGATAATTTAGACAGTGAACCACGATGTCTCCTGGTCCTAAACCTGCCGCAGACTGACTGCGCCCAGCAATGTGTGCCTGCATCAAGGCGTCAGCACTCGACAAAGCAATGTTCATCGCTTGGCCGGTTGTTCCGGAGGTACGATGTAGCCGTACGACACGGTCAGATGGAAATCCCAGGTAGCTACCAAAAGGCGGATGTACAGACTGATCGGTCCGCAACATATCCTTATCTGTCAGAGGCAGTTCAGCAATATTTTCCAGATCTAACGGGAATACGAACGGTGCTGCTGGGTGGTGCCGTCGGTAGAATTCTGAACCGGATAAGTGCTGGCGCTGCTGGGCCCAGTTGTTTTGTTGAACCCTTCTAAGTTCCGGTAGAGGCAGGAACGGCGCATTCGCTATAAATGTCATGGCTGGCCTGCGGATTTTTTGCTTCCACAATAGTTAGGTGACGACATCAGGTCTACAACATGGTACAAGAGCCGCCTGACAATTGGCACTACCCACGTTTGAGTCACTGTTGATAGCTTTTTTGATTCATATTGTTCTACACCTGTTGCTACCCCTGGTTGTAGCCTGGTTGTTCTTTCGTGATAGGTGGAAACGTGCTTGGTTGATCATGTTGGCCACCATGCTGGTTGACCTTGATCACCTAGCAGCCGACCCCATATTTGATCCTGAACGGTGCAGCGTTGGGTTTCATCTGCTGCACAGCTGGCCTGCCATCGGCGTGTACGTGGCTGCTTTGTTTGTGCCGTGGGTTCGGTTGGTTGGCGCAGGACTGGTTATTCACATGGGGCTCGATGGGCTCGACTGCCTTTGAGGGCAACGCAGCGCTGACGGTCTGCATTTGACAACTCTGGAAGAGGCATAATCAGGAGCCAAGAACGCAACCACGAGGAATTCATGCATGAGGCGGGTTACTGATCCTCACACCTACAAGCGTCGCAGAATATTGGCCGCCGGGCTCGCGTTGTCTGCCGTGGGCGGGTTTACGGCGTTGCGTTATGGTGAACGACTTACAGCAAGTGCAGGTCAGGTACGGGGGTATCCATCAGAATCACCCCGCCTATCGGTCAACGACAAGGGCTCAGCCGCAGTCGCTAGTGCAGGCAAATCACGTCGCCTTACGACCAAGTCCGCCGCCACCCACTACAACAACGCTTATGAATTCGGCTGGGACAAGACAGACCCCTTTCGTCGATCAGCAGATTTTACACTCTCGCCATGGTCAGTAACTTTTGATGGCCTTTGTCACAGACCTGGCACATTCGATATTGATGAACTGATGGGGATGCCTTTTAGTCACCTGGAAGAAAGGATCTATGATTTTCGTTGTGTTGAAGCCTGGTCCATGGTGATCCCCTACAACGGGCGGCCACTGAGAGACATTATCAAGGTGGTGGAACCCATGGGGTCTGCACGCTATGTGGCATTCACCAGCGTGTATCGGCCGGATGAGTTGCCTGGACAGGCTTCTGCTTTCAGTACGCTTGAATGGCCGTATGTTGAAGCGCTGACGCTGGACGAGGCGGTCCATCCACTGACATTTTCAACTTTTGGAGTTTATGGTGACCGGCATTTGCCGCAAAATGGGTTGCCGTTTCGCATTACTGTGCCGTGGAAGTACGGGTTTAAGTCTCCTAAGTTTATTGTCCGGATCACCTTTACAAAGGACAGGCCAAATGCGACTTGGCACCAGGAGAATCCGTCGGAATATGGCTGGTACAGCAATGTTTATCCTTCAATCTCTCATCCTCGATGGAGTCAGGCAACCGAACGTCGTATCTGGGGTGATGGAGACATTGAACGCATTCCGTCGCGGCCGTTTAACGGTTACGCTGAGCAGGTCGCGCACCTTTACCCTGGTAGCAAGCAACAGTACCGGTGAACCGATTCGCGATTCACGCACTACTGTCAGTCCCGGGCGTGTTGTTGATCTGTGGCTGGCAGACGGATCAACTGGGGGTAGATCCCGAAAAGACCGTAATCTGGGAAACCGGAATCTGGACTTTCAATCTTTTGATAACGGTTCTTATATTACCGGTGATCGCACGTTGGGCACGCTGGAGCACACTTTTGCGCTACCGTCGGGCCGTCGGGTTGTGGGTTTTCGCGTACGCTTCAGCGCACTTCGTGAGTTTTCTTACGTTTCTATTAGGTTGGGACATCACTCGTCTGGGCGAAGAGGTGACCGAGCGACCCTACGTGCTGGCGGGGTTCAGCGCTTGGCTCATACTGTTGACCATGGCGCTGACCTCGACTCGGCGGTGGATGCGTCGCCTGGGTCGATGGTGGAAACGGTTGCACACGATGGTTTACGTGGTACTTGGACTCGCTGCTGTGCACTATCTGCTTATGATACGCAGTGATTGGGCCTGGCCAGTGACGTATGCTGTGTGTGCTGTAACACTGCTCGCGATGCGGTTGGTCCACCGCCGGCAAGTGATCGTTAGGTCCAACTGATATATCGCTATTTATGTGAAATATATCAATTGATAAAAATTTCTTATGGGGTAAAGAAGAATCTTTGAATAGGCGGCAACGCACTTTCAAGGTATCTTGGCGGGGCTGGATAATTTCTCCTTTAGTAACCTGTAGCCCTGCGCACGCCCCCCTTGAATTGTGCGCGGGGTTTTTTTCTGGGTGACGACTGCAGGTCGTACATCTTGAGCCAGGGGCGCATAGGTGTTGCCAATATCAGGGTGTTTTACCTGGTGCTGGTTTGTGTCCCGCTCTTTAACGTTGATTCAATGTAGTCCATTCGCTGGTGAACAATGGCTTCCGCGGCTTCCGGGTCGGCCCGGTTGAGTGCGCGGGCTAGTTCTGCCCGGATGCGAGCAAAGACTGGGATGTCGGCGTGTTTCTTAAAATGAATGTAGCGAAGCCTGCGGTTTTCACCCATAAGAAGTCTTGTCGCGCGACAGACGTGTTCATTGTGGCAGGCACTACAAAGGAGTTCGAACATTGATTTGTCCAAATGCATGATCGAGCCCAGGTCTGGAGTTTGGGCAACCTTATCGTAAGCGATTGCAATGTCAGAAAAAGCCTGTTTTTGTTCCGAGGTGGCTCTGACGGCACCGGTTCTGGCCATTAAAGTAAGCAAAGTACGGGCCAACTCGACCCGCAGAAACCCCCCTTCATACTCCACCTCGGTGATTTTGATGCCTTTGCGAGGAAGGATTTCAACCAGTCCTTCTCTGGACAGTCGCTGCAGTGCCTCACGAACAGGTGTACGACCGATTCCAATCAACTGCTGTAAATTATTTTCGTTGTGGGTAGAGCCGGGTTTAAGTTTCAGCGTAACAATCAACTCTTCAAGTTTTTCATAGGCAAGCGTTGTCAGGCTGCATCGAGCCTGCGAAAGTGAGGTGACGGTGGTGTCCATCGATGGCAAACTGAATTTGGTTGTTGATTCTAGGTTGGCCGGTCAGGTGCCCTCAGGGTAGCGCGGGTGAACTCCTCGAGGTAATCCATTAGCGCGTCGACTGCAGTGGCCGCGGCTTCTGGGTCGCCTTGAGCCACTTTACGGGCAAGGTTGGCATGTAGGCTGGAACACAAAGGCATATTGGCGGTGGTCTTGAAATGAACGAACCAGAATCGTCTGGCAAGTCCGTGGATCAGACCAATGGCCCGGCTCGCGTATTCGTTGTGAGCTGCTTGTGCCATTAGCTGGTTGAGTGCGTAGTCCTGCCGCATGAAAGCGATATCACTCCCTGCAGCGGCTGTTTCGTCCATCGCATCGGCGATGGTTATAAACGCCGAACGCTCTTCCTCTGTAGCTCTCAATGCACCTGATCTTGCCAGCAGTTTTTCCAGATCTCGTCGTAACTCCAGCATCAGTAGCTGTTTGGCCGGGTTAAGGTCGGTTACTTCAATACCTTTACGCGGCATAATCCTGATCAGCCCTTCGCGTTCCAGTTTCTGCAGTGCTTCTCTGATGGGCGTTCGACCAATACCAAGCTGCTCGACAAGAGTCGCTTCCGACAAAATAGTACCTGGTTCCAGCACGGCTGTAACAATCAGCTCTTCAAGCTGTTCGTACGCGGTGGTCGTTAGACTTTTGCGTATGCTTAAGTCAGATTTTAGGTTTGGACTTGCCACGATTATTGCCTTCTAATTTCAACTATTTGGTGAGTGATTGTTTGTACGGTCTGTATCCAGCGCTCAATGTGGGAACATCAGGATGACTGACCAAGGTCTAGCTGATCATATTTCAGTAATATGCCTAGAATCATAACGGCTAGGGATGTACGAACTGTTCCACAGACGCCGCCGTTGCGTGTACAAACGGCTTATTGTTGGTGTAGCCGAGACCCGGGCAGTTGCCCATAATGCCTAATTCGATGAATTACCAGATTACAGCTCAGTTTCAGCAAGTGCTGGACCTTTTGAGTGTGGGAACGCCTGCGGTGGTGTTTGTAACCGGTTCAGCCGGCACCGGCAAGTCCACCCTGATCGAGGTCCTGCGTGCTGAATTGGACCAGCATCTGGTCGTTCTGGCGCCAACTGGTGTGGCAGCGCTCAATGTTCGTGGCCAGACAATTCATTCGTTTTTTCAGTTGCCACCAGGACCACAACCCAAAGCCAAAAAAGTTCTCGGCCCGGCCCGGGACGTCATCGCAAAAATGGACATTTTGGTTATCGATGAAGTCTCCATGGTGCGGGCAGATTTGCTGGATGCCATCGACGAAGCGTTGCGCTTAAACACGAAGAAAAAATCGGCACGTTTCGGTGGCAAAACGGTCGTGCTGGTTGGAGATATGCATCAGTTGCCACCCGTCATCGCCGGCAGCGAGGAACGGCAGCTGTTTGAAGACGTTTACGAATCGCCTTACTTTTTTAGTGCCGATTGTCTTAAGCATGAGCCCCTGACATGTGTAACACTGACTGAGTCTTTCCGCCAGTCCGACGAGAAATTCATACAACTGTTGGATAACATTCGGTTAGGCCAGAATCTTGAGTACACCGTTGAAGCTCTGAATGCTTCTATCGGCGACAGAATGAGTGATGCAGAGAGTCGATTGGTTTTGACAGCAGTAAATGCGCGGGCGCGCAAGTTTAATGAGCAGCAACTCGGTCGCCTGACCGGAAATGAATGGCTCTATAGTGCCGAGCTCAACGGGGATTGGTTGGAGAACGAAACCCAGCTGCCTTCACCGACGCAGCTTCGCCTTAAGGTCGACTCCCAGGTCATGTTCACAAAAAATGGTCCCGACTGGGTAAACGGTACTCTTGGCAGAGTAGCCGACCTGGATCACGAATCTGTTGAGGTCGAGCTTTTATCAGACACAGGCTCGGGTGCGGTCGTAGGCGTTGAGCGTGAATCTTGGGAACGTTATCGTTACAACTGGGATGCTAAAAGACGTCACGTCGACATGGAGGTTATTGGGACCTATACCCAGTTTCCTTTTATTCTTGCCTGGGCAGTTACAGTGCACAAAGCGCAAGGCCTGACGCTGGATAACATCGACATCGACCTTGGCCGTGGTTTTTTTGCGGCTGGACAGGCTTATGTCGCACTCAGTCGTTGCCGCACTCTGGAAGGTATTGCTTTTAATCGTCCCATGCGTGCAGAAGATATCCGATGCGACCCGGTCATCCAGTCGTTTTATGCTGGCCTTTATCAGCCTTAATTCTGATCAACAGTCAAAAAGAGATTTTGCTGCTGCACGGCTGTTCGGACGATAGAGCCACAAAGCCTTGCTGAAATCGGGCTGGACCAACTGGCACAGCTCTGCCTCGGTCGATGCCGATGCAAGCAGCGAGCGGATGCTGTTGGCCGTATCGATCACTCTTTTTACCCATTGGTTGCCGTTTTTCAGCTGGAAGGACTCCATCCCCGTTGGACAAATGTAGTCGAGTACAGCCGATGGCCAGACACCACTTTCCTGTCGAATAGCCATTGCATAGGTACTGACCTGGAAAGCATGATCGTCAATGATACTGCGGCGCCGCTTGCTGGAGGTCTTGAGTTCACGGACTTCTCCTGGGTAACACAGATCGATGTATCCGATGATCGGTATCTCAATACCCTGTAACGAGAGATTGATGGGTTGTTGGTAGGAAAGCGGTTTATCCCAATCATTCATGATCGGATAGCAGCGCTGCATACAGGCAATGACGACATCGCGTTCCTTTGCAATCGTGTGTTGAGCATAGACCTCATCGGTTTTGTTTATCAGCGCATCATAAGTACGAGTGGCCAGGTCACAGGCCGAGGACTTATCCATCGAGTGCTCATCGGATAACAGTGCACCAATTGTCTCGTCGACTGCAGAACCTCGGTGCATAGCAGGGCTACCCTGTTCACGAATTTTATAGACTAAGTACAAAATTCCCAGTGCGGGATCGGCACGGAATTGATTCATGGACGTGGCCGATAAGTGTTCGACACCAAATCGGGCAAACGGGTTATCCATTAAAAGACTCCAGCAGCTCAGGGCGAACGACTATCTTAACCGCCCGACGGCGGGAACGGAGAGAAGAAGTTTCAATAGGAATCAGGTTGGCGCCCCGCGGTAAAAGAGCCACAGGATTTGCGGCCCGACAGTCCGGCTTTACGCAGGGGGCCATCGGGCAGTGCCAGTGTCGCAGGGGCTGATATTTCCGGCAGCAGCGCCTGCACTCGGTCCATGATGGGTCGGGCGGTTCCGGTCGAGATCTGCTGCGATGACTCTTAAGCCTTTGCGGATAGCACGCCGGTCAATCACCATACGACATCTCTGCTCTGTCTGTCAGCACATCAGATTCGGGTGATGGGTTTGTATCGGATTCGACGGGGCTGGGCGTCGTCGCCGAGTCTTCGTTGACGGTCCTGTTCATATTCCTCGAAGTTACCGGCGAACCAGTTGACTTGGCTGTTTCCTTCGAAAGCTAAAATGTGGGTCGCTATTCGATCTAGGAACCAGCGGTCATGAGAAATCACCACCACGCAGCCGGGAAAATTTAGCAACGCTTGTTCGAGAGCACGCAGTGTTTCGATGTCCAGATCATTGGTAGGCTCATCGAGCAACAGCACATTACCACCACTTCGGAGCAGTTTGGCCAGGTGTACACGGTTGCGTTCTCCACCGGACAAATCCTGAATACGCTTTTGTTGGTCGGAACCTTTGAAATTGAAACGGGAGACGTAAGCTCTCGATGATGTCTGGTAGGGGCCAATCTCAAGTGTGTCCTGACGATCAGAAATTTCTTCCCACACCGTCTGGTCGTCATCGAGCGCATCTCGACTCTGATCCACATATGCAATTTTGACAGTCTCGCCGATTAATATGCTGCCTTGGTCGGGGGATTCTGCGCCGACAAGCATTCTGAACAGGGTGGTTTTGCCAGCACCGTTGGCGCCGATGATGCCGACGATGGCACCCGGGGGAAGAGAAAAAGAAAGATTATCGATAAGCAGTTTGTCACCAAAGCTCTTGGTGCCTTGAAGCGCTGCAGCCTGGCTTTGTTCTTTGCGTGTCTACCCTTCGGGTTGGTGCGCACCCACTCCAGTTCAGACTCAATCGTCTTACGCCGAGCAGACTGGGACTTTTCTTCCATTTCCAGGCGATCGTGTTTTTGTTCCAGCCAGGACGAATAGTTGCCTTCCCAGGGAATACCCTGACCCCGATCGAGTTCAAGAATCCAGCCTGCAACGTTGTCGAGGAAGTATCGGTCATGGGTTACTGCAATGACAGTACCCGGGTAGCGCTCAAGATAACGCTCCAGCCACGCGACCGATTCAGCATCTAGGTGATTTGTAGGCTCGTCCAACAACAGCATGTCTGGTTCTGTGAGCAACAGGCGACACAGGGCAACTCGGCGCTGTTCACCGCCGGATAAGTGTTCAACCTGTGTATCCCATGGTGGCAGACGCAACGCATCAGCCGCTATCTCGAGATTGCGGTCAAGTTCCCAGGCACCCAGTGCATCAATTTGAGTCTGTAGTTCGCCCTGCTCTTCAATCAGAGCAGTCATTTCGTCTTCGTCTAGGGGTTCTGCAAATCGCAAGCTGACCTCGTTGAATCGTGTCAGTAATACCCGCCTGTCGTAGACACCTTCCTCAACATTGCCGCGCACATCTTTGCTCACATCCAGCACGGGTTCTTGTGGGAGATAGCCGATCTTGAGGTTTTTTTGCGGGATCGCCTCACCTTCAATGTCCGTATCAAGTCCGGCCATGATTCGAAGGACGGTTGATTTTCCAGCGCCATTCAGTCCGAGCACACCGATCTTAGCGCCCGGAAAAAACGACAGCGAGATATCTTTGAGAATATAATTTTTCGGCGGGACTACTTTTCCCACACCTATCATGCTGTAAACGTATTGGGCCATTCAGTAATAAAATCAGTGTCTGAGGGGGGAAACCTAAGATTTTACAACGAGCAAATCCTGTGCCAACTCAAGAAATTGTGCTTTATGTGGTGTTTTTTTAACTAGAATTGTCGTATGCTGTGTCTACAGAGCTGTAATTAATCTACAACCCCGAATCTTTTCTTAACCTAAAGGACGAGCAACCAGAACCATGAGCAACTTCTATAGTGCCCCCCTTTCCAAAACTCAGATGCTGAACGCCATTTCCGAACAGTCCGGGCTTTCGCGTAAAGATGTCACTGCCGTAATGGACAGCCTGTCGAGTGTTATGGAAGGTCATCTTAAACCTGGCGCCGCCGGTGTATTCAAAATGCCCGGCCTGCTGAAGATCAGTGTCGTCGATAAACCTGCAACCCCACCACGTTTCGGAGTACCAAACCCGTTCCGCCCCGGTGAGACTATGAACGTGGCGGCAAAACCAGCCAGCCGGCGGGTAAAAGTATCAGCGATGAAAAACCTCAAGGCGATGGCAGGTTAAATCCTTCTGAATCCTACCCACATAAACCCCGCCTGAGGCGGGGTTTATCTTTGGATTAATATTCCTAGACGCCCAAACAATTAACTGGTAACGCTGTAACCGGCGTCAGGTCTCGATGATGTTTGTAATCCGGTCTCGTGGTTTTGGAATAGGCGTTTGAAACTGGATTTAAAATCAATGAAAAGATGGCACGATCCCAAGGTGACATATTGCTGGGGGATGCGTGCAGAAGCGTGTCATGAAAAATAAGTGCCGTGCCTTTCCCGCCGGTGGCGGACACAATACCATTTCGTCTCACAAGATCGGTGATGATCGTATTATCGACTACCCACAGCGGGTAACTCGTGCTGGACTTATCAAGTGATGCTGGATGTTCACCCAGCAGATGTGAACCGGGAATGAACCACAAAGGCCCGTTGAACTCGGTTACATCCTCCAGAAACACGTGAAGATTCAAAGCCAGAGGTTGGGGGACACCGTCTTCCTGCCTGTGGGTAGCGAAGTCGTAATGCCACTGCCAGAGTTCGCCGGAGAACGCCGCTTTCACATTAACTTTGGCCTGTTGGATATACAGCGGTTCGCAAAGAATCTGTTGTGCAGGTGTGAACAGCTTGGGATGTCGAACCAGCCGCGCATACAGGTCATCGCGTAAATGAAGCCCCATGGAAGTACGCACCGGGCCAGAACCTCTCTCTGCAATATTTGAGGGATCACCGTCGGCAAACAAAGTTGGTAAGCGAGAATGCAAAAGTTCCACTTCGGTCTCTGAGAAGAGTCCGGGCAGAATCAAATATCCGCTATGCCGAAGTTCACTCAGTTGTGCTGCCGAGAGTTGCATTGAGGTGTCGTCGGGTGTTGACTATTCAACTTGTTGTGAAGCCATCTGGCTTCGTTAGGACAAATGCTTAATGAAAACAGTAGGCCATTATGACAGGTTCAGTTAGTTGGGGCGGATATCTAGTCGCCAAGAGCTACCGACCCCAGAATTAAATACCAGATGACGCCTAAACGTTTGCTAGTGGTTGGACATACGCCTTCGGTGAATACGCGTCGCCTATTTGACGCTGTGGTGGAGGGTGCGTCGTCGATAGAAAACGAAAATGTAGAGGTCATGGCGTGCCGACCCTTCGACGTACAGCCGCAGGATGTGCAGACAGCGCGAGCAGTCATACTGGGAACCACTGAAAATCTTGGGTATATGTCAGGCGCATTGAAAGACTTTTTCGATCGAATCTACTATCCGTGTCTTGAACACACCCAGGGCATGCCGTATGCGCTCTATGTTCGTGCTGGTCATGATGGCACCGGTACCCGGCGCAGTATCGAATCTATTACTGGCGGTTTGGGCTGGAGGACGGTCCAGGAGCCCCTGATCTGTCGCGGTGAGTGGCAAGATGCTTTCGTTGCGCAGTGTCAGGAACTGGGCACGGCTATGGCGGCAGGGCTAGAGATGGGAATTTTCTGAGCCACCTTTCTGACATCGAGAGGCTCGGGCCTATTTGATAGACTGTGGGTCTACTCAGGCCTTTAATGGCCAGGGACAAAAATACGTTGTTTCCCGGACAGAGTTAGAGGGCTTATGAAATTCAGCGTACAACTGTCTTGCGATTACCCTGATCCTGATTATGGTGGCAAACAGCTGTACGCGGACATGATTGAACAGGCATTGCTTGCCGACCGATTGGGTTTTGAGGCGGTCTCGATCACCGAACATCATCTGATCAATCTTCTGATGATGCCGGCACCGCTGCAGTTTGCAGTCAAGATTGCGGGCGTTACTGACCGGGTGAAGATCATTCTGGGGGTCGCGGTACTGCCACTGCACGACATGCGGGTGTACGCTGGTGAATTGGTCTGTGCCGACATATTTACCGATCACCGACTGCTGGTCGGCCTGGGCCGAGGGGCATTCCCGTTTGAGACCGCCCGCATGGGGATTCCGATAGACAAAACCCCGATTTATCACTCGACCCGACGGGGATTCCATATTATGACGACACCGCTCGCTGGAGATCACCAGTACATGCTGGACCAGGTGGATGCCTTCAATCGGGGGAAATCCGAACTTGGGCCGGCAGGTGAAGGCTTGACGCTGTCGCTGTCACGTGTCTCTTTTTTGGTTAAAGATGAGGCTGACCGACGGGCCAAGAATAATATTGCGCACCACTACTATGGTAGGTTCGACAACATCAGCGGAGTCGGTGTGATGCATCACGGTGTAATCTCGCCACTGCCAAGAACAGTGCCGATTGAAGAAACCGCAGAGAATCTCCTGGTTTGTACACCATCCGAGATGATTGACAAGCTCAAGGTGTACGAGTCCGTCGGAGTCGACCGCTTTATCCTCAATATCAATTTCGGTAACTCGCAGGCGGAGATGCTTGAGTGTATTGAAAACTTTGCAACCCAGGTGATGCCGCACTTTCTAGCTGTTCCGGTCAGACAGGTGATCTGATGGCGGCGGTAGCAGTGGATTACCGTGTTCAGGGCGAAGGACCACCACTCTATATGGTGCATGGTATCGGCTCGCGCAAGATCACCTGGGACGGGTTGATGCCACACATCGCACCTTATTTCACCTGCGTCAGTTACGACTTGCGTGGCCACGGTCATAGCCCGGTTCCCGCGCCACCCTACAGCCTCGATGATCTTGTTGAGGATCTCGAGGCCTTGCGCGTTAAACTCGGACATGAGCGGATACATGTTGTTGGGCACTCACTCGGTGGAATGATTGGTCCTGCTTATGCCAGAGCGTACCCGGAGCGAGTTTGTTCGCTCGGATTACTCAGTACCGCTGCCGGGCGCAGTGACGATGAGCGGGAAAAATTGGTTGCACTCATTGGCCAAATGGAGCGAGAGGGTGTGGCGCCGGTGCTGGATACCCTGCTTGATCGTTGGTACACCGACGAATTTCTACGTGCACGGCCAGATGTGGTCGAGCAACGTAAACAACAAGTGATCGATACATCAACTAATGTTTTTTTGAGTGTTTTTAGTATTTACGCCACCACCGAGATGGGTCCGTGGCTCCATGAGATTCAAACACCTTGCCTGGTTTTGACAGGCGAACTGGACGGTGGGTGCAGCCCGCGGCTTAATCGCTTCATTGCCGGTGAACTGGGGCAGTCGGAACTTGTTGTTCTCGATGGGTTGAAACACTCGATCCTGATGGAGGCACCCGACCGGGTGGCTTTACCGCTGAAGGCGTTTCTACTTAAGCACTGTTGATACGCTGGTTGTCGCTGATGGTGTCGATTTTTGAAAGGTTTATGCTGTGAGAAAACGGCTGAACTGAGCGGTTTTATCAGTATTGTTGGCCTATGCTGGGTGCAACGTACCATTGTGAACGCTCGGGGTCATTGGTTAGTCCATATGAGACGTGGTTGAACCTGTCGGTGTCGAGGAGTAGAGTCCGCCGTTCCCTCTGCGGTTTGTTTGCACAATCCCGTTGTTTAGCTATCTACGAAGCGTTTCTATGAGCGAAGATCAAGCCGCCAGCCTAAACCGGCCACGGCACATTGTTCTCAATTCACACCCGACCGGTGATCAGTCACCGATCGAGCTGAACTGGGGTGCGGTTAATGCTGCTGATCGTGGGCCCGTTGTGACGAACCTTACCGGCGATGGCTGCCATAATGCCATCGGTACGCATTCCGGGTCGTACAGCATTTACCGCGCGCTGGCTGTAGCAGCAGGAGCACTAGACCCTTCGCATCGGCCGGATCTTACGAATACGGCACCTGTCGCCCATATTGGACCGCACCCGCAATGGTCTGATGCCAGTCGTATTGTTTCGATGGACCCATACGGACATCTTGTAGTTCAGTGTTTTCAGGACCAGATAGACGACGGGATAGACGTTCGCCCCAGCATTGCTGTAACGCGTGCCAGGTTATCGCTGCCGGAAGTGGTTCACGGCAGGCAGCAGAGCCTCCAGACGGATGGGCAGGTACTGCTTGAAAGCGGTGAGATCAATGTCACCAAGATTGCCATTGAGCCAGTCTGGTATCTGCCCGGTGTGGCAGAACGATTTAGAATCAAGGAGTCGGAGTTGCGGCGCATCCTGTTTGAGCAAACAGGTGGTATGTTCTCTGATCTTGTTACCCGTAGCGACCTCAAAATCTTCCTGCCACCAATCGGTGGTGCGACCCTGTATATTTTTGGTAATCCGGAATACCTGACCGACAATAGCCGTAGGTTGACCTGTCGAGTACATGACGAATGTAACGGATCAGATGTTTTTGGTTCAGATATCTGTACCTGCCGGCCGTACCTTGTTCACGGTATAGAGGAATGCGTGCGCGAGGCACAAAATGATGGTGTGGGCCTGGTTGTCTATAACCGCAAGGAAGGACGTGCCCTGGGTGAGGTCACGAAATTCTTGGTCTACAACGCACGTAAACGACAGGACGGCGGTGATCGTGCTGATGCGTATTTTGAGCGTACCGAATGTGTCGCCGGCGTCCAGGACGTACGATTTCAGGAGCTGATGCCCGACGTGCTGAACTGGCTTGGTATCAGTCGGATCGATCGTTTCATTTCCATGAGCAATATGAAATACGATGCGGTCACCGCGCAGGGTATTGATATCGGGCAGCGTGTGTCCCTACCGGACGATCTGATTCCCGAAGATGCCCAGGTCGAGATGGAGGCCAAAAAAGCCGCAGGCTATTACACACCGGGTGAGGTACCCGAGATCGATGACCTCGCAAAGACGCGCGGCCGTCACATCGAAGGCTACTGACAGCGAGTCTCTGGCCGCATTGCTTAGTGCTGCTGCCGTACGACAGCGCTGTCGCTGGTTTTTTGAAGCTGCTCGGGCTGGCACACTCAAGCACTTTGTTTATGATGATTCCATGCTCGATGACTGTGTGCAGGTCGTGGCACAGGAAACCCTTACCAACTATCCCGACCTGGTTGTCCCTTACCATAGCCGCTGGCGACACTTTGAAACCCCAACGGGCGATCTGAGCAATGTGTTGCTGAAGTATGTTGGTGCCTCGGATCAAGATCGTTGCCGTGCTGAGTTGGATCTCGTATTTGTCAGCGTGCTGCTGGATGCCGGTGCGGGCGGCCGCTGGCAGTATCGTGATGACGATACTGGCATGGTCTCCCGCCGCTCCGAGGGGCTTGCCGTCGCCAGCATCAGAATGTTTGTCGCGGGATTGTTTTCATCGGATCCGGCATCGCCCTGCCAAGTTGATTCAGACGCCCTGATCGCACTCGATGTAGATGGCCTAGAACGTGGTTTTAAGACCGATGACGACAACTCCCTGCCTGGTCTGGCGGAGCGGACGTTACTGCTTAATCGTCTTGGTGGGGTACTCGCCGAGTCATCGGCCACCGGCTTGTGTCGACCTTCTGACTTGATACTGGACAATTTGGGTGAACGGGTTGTAACGGCGGAGCATTTACTGGCAGTGGTTCTGGATCATCTTAATCCTATCTGGCCACGCGGACGGATAGAAGACGGCGTTGCACTGGGTGATGTTGGGTATCATCCCTTGGCAAGCTCGGCTGAAGAGTTTCCTGGGTTGGTGCCATTTCACAAGCTCAGCCAGTGGTTGACCTACTCCCTAATCGAACCGCTGGTCCGGGGAGGGATAGAGGTGTGCGAGCTCAATGGTCTGACCGGGCTGGCCGAGTATCGCAATGGTGGATTGTTCGTGGATTGTGGGGTTATTCAGCCAGACAAGGCTATATTGGCTCATCAGCCGCTGGATGTTGCATCAGAAATCGTGGTGGAGTGGCGCGCGCTGACCGTTGCTTTGTTGGATGAAATGGTAGTGCGTGTTCGGCGGCAACTAGCGGTGGACGAAAATGATTTCCCACTGGCCTGCCTGCTTCAGGGGGGCAGTTGGTCAGCCGGCCGCCGCCTGGCTCAGCAGCTTCGCCCAGATGGCTCGCCGCCGCTGCGACTGCACATGACGGGCACCGTGTTCTAGAATCAGTCAGGATACAACTGCGAGGCACGATGCATGGACAGCCAAATTACGATAGTCGACCATCCGCTGGTACAGCACAAACTCACCCTCATGCGGGACAAAGAACAGCCTACGGCTTATTTTCGGCAGCTGTTACGGGAAACTGCGCTGCTACTTGCGTACGAGGTGACCCGCGACTTGCCGTTGGAGACCAAACGGGTTGAGACGCCGATCGAGGTTATGGATGCCCCGGTTCTGTCAGGAAAGAAACTGTGTTTTGTCTCGGTCTTGCGTGCAGGTAACGGGCTGCTGGAGGGGATGTTGGACCTGTTGCCATCTGCCCGGGTGGGACACGTTGGACTTTATCGTGACCCCGAAACACTCGAAGCTGTGGAATACTATTACAAGGTCCCGCAGGACATCGACGAACGTCTGGTCATTGTTGTTGATCCCATGCTGGCGACGGCAAATTCCGGAATTGCCGCAGTGGACCGCCTCAAGCAGGGCGGCGCCCGGCAACTCAAATTTGTCTGTTTGCTGGCGGCACCGGAGGGTGTAGCAGCCTTTACTGCGGCACATCCGGATGTGCCACTCTACACGGCTGCGCTTGATCGAGAGTTGAACGATCACGGCTATATCCTGCCCGGTCTAGGCGATGCCGGTGACCGTATTTACGGAACGCGCTGACCAGAGGTCCGTTATCTATTGTCTGTGTTAATGACCCGCTGTACTGCCGCCGTCGATCGGTAGTGCTGAACCGGTAATAAAAGCTGCGTCGTCGCTGGCAAGATAGGCGATGGCTTTTGCAATTTCGCCCGGTGTACTCATTCTTTTAAGCGGTGCATAGTCGATGATTGCCTGTTCCTCTGAATTCGGGTCATCCGCCTGGTCAATGATATCGCGCCGGACCATATCTGTGTCGACATATCCCGGGCATACACAGTTGACGCGAACTGATGGTGCCAGTTCCAGTGCCATGGCACGAGTCAGGTTTACGACACCACCCTTGGATGCACAGTACACCGTCAATCCGTTCTCACCCATAAGTCCCGCGTCCGAGGCCAGGTTGACGATATTGCCTTCTGAGTCACGCAAGTAAGGCAGTGCAGCACGCATACAGAAAAATGTGCCCTTAAGGTTGGTGTCGATCGTGGCGTTCCATATCGCCTCGTCAGATGCCTCTACGGGTAGAAAGTAGGCAACCCCGGCCGAGTTGACCAGAATGTCCAGACCACCGAGACCTTTTGCAGCAGCTTCCACAACTGACGCACAACCTGCAGCTGTTCCGACGTCACCGCTGGCAGCGATAAGTTGGTCGCCGCCGCCCAGTTGTTCAATTCCCTCGGCCGTCGAGGCGACCGTGCGGCCATTGATGGCCACTCGAGCACCGGTACTGAGGAAGTGCGCTGCTGTTGCATAGCCGATACCGCGCGACGAGCCGGTCACCAAGATTCGTTTGCCTGAGAACGCCATAGTGTGTTCCTGTATGTCTGGTTAGAAGGCGATATACACGCTCTGACTGTGATCACAGTGCCAATGGCCATGGATACAGTCGTTGATAAATAGAGGTACAATTTTCACGGGGATGGCATGAAAAGGGAAGAGGTCGAGGCCCCCGACATCACTTTAAAGGCGTTATTGGCGCGAACGGCGCTAGAGGATTCGTTCAATGAGTTATGACCCGTTGCGCTCCATCAGTCCTGGTGAAGGACTGGATCATGTTGATTCCTATTGGGCTGCCACAGCCGGCCCGTCACCCGGGGATGACGGGCGCCTTCAATCACCGATAGAGACCGATGTTGCCATCATTGGTGGTGGTTACACCGGTCTGAGTTGTGCGTTTCATTTGGCCAAGCGCTATGGCGTTCGCCCCGTGGTGCTGGAGGCCAATCGACCTGTCTGGGGGTGCAGCGGGCGAAATGGCAGTTTTGCCGGGCCGGCATTAGGCCGCGTCTCACTCAGCGAGTGGGCGGCTCGTTGGGGGGAGGCTGGCGCACGCTCACTCTGGGCTGAGGCGGTGAGCGCAGTAGAGACAGTTCGTTCGCTGATCAAGGAGGGAAATATCGATTGTGATCTTCAGCCTGACGGGCGAATGCGTGTGGCTCACGCCCGCTCTACGGTCAAGAAACTGGAGGAAGATGCCAGTGTTCTGCGCAGTTTTGGTGCTGAATTTGAGATGCTCACCCCGTCTGAGATTGGTGAAAAACACTTCAAGGGGAAAGAAGCTTATGCTGCGCTGCGCACGACTTACGGTTTTGTGCTTCACCCGTTGAAACTGGGTTACGGTATTTTACGCATGGCGCGTGAAGCGGGTGTCACAGTACATTCGGCTTCTCCGGTATTGAACTGGAGTAAGCAAGGACAGACACACTGCCTCGAAACACCCGATGGCAAGGTATACGCAAAGCGAATCGTGTTTGCGACCAATGGCTATACCAACGAACGGTTACATCCCACACTGGGTTCCCGGTTGCTACCGGTGTTGTCGAACATCGTGGTCACGCGACCAATGACTGAAGCCGAGGTCGGGGAGAGTAACTTTGTGACCACCGATTCGATCAGTGACACCCGAAAGTTTCTCAATTATTTTCGTCGGCTGCCCGATGGCCGTGTAATGCTCGGCAGTCGGGGCCCGATTCGAGAAAGTGGCAGTGCGCCTCATCGTGACCGACTGTTGCAGATCATCCGACGAAAATTCCCAGCACTGCGTTCGATTAGTGCCGACTACTTCTGGGGGGGCTGGGTTGCGCTGACGCCCGATTACATGCCCCATGTCGGGCACGCCGAGGATGATCCGACGGCGTTTTATGCCATGGGCTATTGCGGGAGTGGCGTGTCAGCGGCCAATCAGGCAGGACGCCGATTGGCGGAATATTTGGGAGAAAGCAAACCCGTTCCGGTCCAGCTCAATGCACAGCCCCCACGCTATCCTTTGGCCCGGTTCAGACGGGTGGGCCAGGTAGCAGCCTTTCAGTGGTACAGCTTGAGTGATGCGCTGACCTGACAGCTCAGATACAAAAGCACATCGTTCTGCCGGGCAATAACACCGTGACTTGCCGATATGGACTGCAACAATTCAGGGGTCGAAATGTGATTCCGAAGCGCCGTGGGTAACCGGAATATCGGCGAGCGCAAAAGGATTTATGCCGTCGACGCAACCGATGTTTACCCCATACTGGGTAGGGTCTGACCGTCGCTGATGATGGGTATAAACACCACAGGTTTGGCAGAAATAGTGTTTGGCGGTATTGGTATGCCATTGGTACAAGGCCAGGTTGTCAACGCCTGCGATGAGCTTAAACTTGTCAAGTGGTATGCCACCCATAATCGTACCCCGCCGCCGGCAGAGTGAGCAGTCGCACCGGTTCAATGCCAAAAACCCTTGACCAAGATCGATTTCAAACTGGACTTTTCCGCAATGACAGCTTCCGGCCTTTATTTCACCCATGATGTATTCACCAGATCGGATTGAGAACATGCGATGATAGTCCTTTGCCCATTCACATGTTTTGACGGTGGCACACTATTAACCCGTGCAGGTCGCCAGCCGCAGGCTGCTGTTGGCGCTAATGCACGAATTAGCAGGTAAAGTTTGCACACAATAAGCGAAAAACTGGGGTACAGCGGCTTGTTGCTGGTGTTGTCCACGCTGCTGTGTGCGGGAGGCTGTGGAGGTACGGCGTGTCGCTGTGCGGATCAACAGCTCATCACAAAAGAAAAAAAGGAAAGTGATGACGCACCGCGCGTGCGTATCGTGTTGCCCGCTTCCGGCTAATCCACACAATACCTATGGCCACGAAGAAAAAACCCAGTGCCCGAACACGCAATCCAGTGGCGCGACACGCACCAAAATTCAATAAACCCGCTCGCCATCGGTTGAGAACTCGATACCAGCGCAAGCCCCGTGACAATGATCCACTTGAAACATGAATCAAAAAAACAAGATGGTCTTTAAATCGTTAGAATTTACGATTGACTACCACGCAACGGTTGGACGATACGAGAATCTCACATGGCCGAATTACTTTGGCAACTCAGTGCCTGCGACATCGTACGGGGTATTCACAACAAGACATTTTCCTGTGAAGAGGTGATGCAATCCGTCGTGCAGCGGATCGCAGAGCGCAACGGTTCAATCAATGCCATCGTCTACGACTATTCAGATGAAGCCGTAGTACAGGCCCAAGAGGCCGACCGGGCACTGTCATCTGGATCTGTAGTGGGGCCCCTGCACGGTGTGCCGGTCACCATAAAATCCAACATCGACGTGATAGGTCAACCCACACCGAACGGAGTACCGACATATAAGAATGTTATTGCAACTGATGATTCACCCGTTGTCCGAAACCTGAAAGAAGCGGGCGCGATTATTGTCGGGCGAACCAACACGCCGGAATTCTCCATGCGGCTCACTACCGATAATCCACTTAATGGCCGGACGTACAATCCATGGCACGACGATGCCTGCCCTGGCGGTTCATCGGGTGGTGCCAGCGCTGCGGCTGCCGCGGGTTTTGGGCCAATACACCATGGCAACGATATCGGTGGGTCATTGCGTTACCCGGCATCGTTCTGTGGCCTTGCAACCGTAAAGCCGAGTTTTGGTCGGATCGCGAACTTTGTGCCATCAGCCATGCCGCCGGAGCGGGGGATACTGGCCCAGTTGATGGCTGTACAGGGCGCAATCTGCCGGCAAGTGTGTGATGTGCGCCTGGCAACTCGGATTATGGCTGCACCCGACGCACGTGATCCGTTCTGGGTGCCGGTGCCGTTTGACAACTGGCCCGACGAGGGGCCAATCAAGGTCGCTGTGACTCGGGAAACATATGGTTATCCGATCCACCCTGACCTGGTTACCGGTATTGACCGTGCTGCGGGTTTCCTGAGTGATGCGGGCTATCAGGTAGAAGAGGTAACCACGCCGTCAATCGAAGACGCAGCCCAAGGCTGGTTTGACCTTCTCGGCAGTGAGCTCGAAGCTTTTATGATGCCACTGGCAAGAGAATATGGCAGTTCGACGATTCAGCAGATTTTTGAATGGTATTTCGAGATGGGCGAGGTCGCCGATGCAGAGCACTATCGTGTGGGCATCAAAGAACGCACCACAATGACCCGCGAATGGAACATTTTTCTGGATGAGTATCCGTTGGTCTTGACGCCTTACTTTATGCAGCCGACTCCTACCTGGGACTGTGATGCAAAATCTTTCGAACAAACAAAGGATGTGTTCCGGGCTGCGATGTACAGTACCGGCACTAACTTTCTCAGCTTGCCAGCGGGCGTCGTGCCGATAGGCTTGGTCGAATCTTTACCGACGGGTATCCAGGTTGTAGGCCGTCGCTATCGGGAGGATCTCATCCTTGATGCGATTGAGGCCATCGAAAACCGTGTGGGTATACTTACCCACCAGCTCTGGGCCCAAGAAGAATGAGATTCCACTGAGAGACTGTTCACCCAGTTCGCGGTATTACTCAACAGCATCTAGCACCTGAGTCTCAAACTTTGCCGGCGACGTAAATTCGATCAGCTCGAGGTCTTCTGAGCAATCAATTTCATCGTGCACTATGCCAGGTGGTTGTAGACAACTGTCGCCAGCTTCGAACAGG
>LUMJ01000194.1_pt1 | contig 20392 bp, 19 predicted proteins | sample 729631 | NCBI WGS metagenome assembly LUMJ01 (sample SAMN03860266, study PRJNA289734) | marine metagenome | biome: seawater column; feature: ocean; material: water; isolation source: Red Sea water column Station 22 - depth 500m | place: Saudi Arabia: Red Sea | collected 2011-10-15 | depth 500 m
GATTAGTATCGGTGCTTTTATAACCGTTAGGAATCATAATATTATTCTTGGATTTTTTCACTGCCATAGTTCAGTAAATATAAAGTGAATACGCAAGAATGCTGTATAAAAAGATTCATTTCTTTTCAAGCTTAGTTTTTAGCTTATCATAATTGATAAATACCTCAATACGCTCCAACTAGATTAATTATTCCTTATACAGATTTTTAACCCAGTTTGCATCTATCTCTGGCAAAGCAGACCCTAACTGTGCAGCTGCTTTTACTTGAGCTACGTTTCTTTGGCCTAAAAGTACACATCCAGTTTCTACATCCGTAAGAAGCGCATCTACAACCCCATGCATGACTGGTTGTGGATGATTTGAAAATCTTTTTTCCAGTTTTTCTTTATTCGTTCTCATTTTGTCAATCACCATTTGATCAGAAAATTCCTTTTTCGTCGCCCGAAAATCACCCGTTTCAAAAGATACTGGTTCTGTGTATTTACCAGTAAGCAAACCATGCTTAATGGGTGAAAAAAAACATACACCTAAATTATTTGCTTCAATGTAGTCTTTCAATCCGGTATCTTCGTAAGAATCATCCATTACATTGCGGTATGGCTGGATTACATCTGGATCACACCGTTCGATAAATTTCATGATTTTGTCAGAAAACCAATCAGAAAGGCCAATAAAACGTGTTTTCCCCTCTTCTTGAAATCGACGAACCACTTCCAGTGCATCATCAAAATATTGTTCTTGTTTTCCAAAATTACAATGATGCAAATAAATTAAATCTACACAATCAGTGCGTAAGTTTTTCAAAGAGCGCTCCATATTGGTTCTCATATGATCCGGGTTATACCAGTAATCATAGGGCCCCATATCCCAGCCAACCTTTGTAGCAAGAAAAACTTCATCTCTAGATATTTTATTCCATATGGAACCAATCAATTTTTCTGATCGTCCATCGCCATAAACATCTGCTGTATCCCAATGGTTGATACCTATTTCAAATGCCTTTATAAGTGCTGCGCGGCTATCGTCATCATCCTGCCCCGCCCATCCCACAGGTTCGTTTTCGCCCACTGTGCTGGCGCCTCCATAAGACCAGGTTCCCAAACTAATTCTAGACACTTTTATGTTTGTTCGCCCCAATGTGATATATTCCATTTTAATCCTTTTAATAAACAAATAAATTTACGGAAACTTGCTCCCTAATATGTCAGAACGATTTAAAATAATGGATATTGGCCACCGCGGATTGCCGCTTGATGACGCACTTACAGAGTTAGAAACAGCAATAAGTGATTGCATTTTTCATGGTAGTGTTCGTGCGATCAAGGTCATTCATGGCCATGGGAGTGGCGCTTTGAAGCGTGGAGTCCGAGAATGGTGCGACAATCAAACTGGTCGTTTCCAATCTGTAATCTATGGAGAAAACTATAATCTTTTTGATGTGGACTCTGCTGGAATGCGTGCCGACTGCGGTTTACCCCCAGATCCTGACTTGGACCGTAAGAATGGAGCTATTACCTATATATGGTTTTGGTAAATATTTTAACAGATATGTGTCAATTTGAACTGACTTTACAAATAATGTAAATTTACTGTCTATACATTAATTATGATTAGCACAGATAAATATACAAAATACGATCATTTGTTTAAGAACATTGTGCCCGACCCTCATTTCAAAATTAAAATTTTTGGTGAGAACGACTCTTACTTAAAGCCACAAGATTATGACAATGTGACTAATTTTGAAAATAAAATTTGGGAAGAGTTATATACAAATTTAGATCAGCTATTAGATCAATATGCATCGAAGGAATATTTATTGGGGGTACGTGCTTTACCAATACCAAAAGATCGTTTCCCTGAATTTGATACAATTTCTCCATTAATAGAAAATTCTACCGAATGGCAATTAATTCCTGTGGCGGGATTTCTTACAGAAAAATTGTTTTTTAATTTAAATGCCAAACGAAAATTTCCTGTAACAGATATCATACGTAAGTCCCCTCGTTTCCAAGAAAAATATGCTGGTGTAAATATTCAAAACGATGAAGGGTTCACGCCCGAACCGGATATTTTTCACGATCTCCAAGCCCATGTACCTTTTTTAATGAACAAAGTATATGCTAGTTTTTTACATCAGGTTGGTATTCTAGGTGATGAAATACTGAGAGATGAACGCGGTTTGGGGCCAGCACTTGTTTCACATAATCTGAAACGTCTACAGAATTTTGCCTGGTGGACTTATGAATTTGGGGTAATGAAAAATTCTGAGAAAACTAACATTTTTCGTCATCGGTCAAACGATATTGACTATGAAATCTATGGTGCTGGGATCATATCCTCTTATGATGAAACACTAAATGTAGTCCAATGTGCAAAGGGAAAGTCAGACTATTCTCAATTTATAAATTTTGATATGGAAGAGGTTGTACTCACCCGATATAATGGAAGTGAGATGCAGGACCGTTATTATGTTATTGATTCGATGAAGGATATGTACCAAGCCTTTCAAGATAACCAAAATCTTTTTTGGTTTGAAGGCTAAACGCTTCTCCTAATAAATAACTTTTAAATGAAAAGAACAAATCAACAGATTTTAATTATTATACTTGTAATTATATATAATGCATGTGCTCCTAATACTGCGTTTTTAACAAAACACAATCCCGAAATATTAACTACCCATGCAGATTCACTTTTGAGCGCTAACCCCGATGATGAAGAACTGAAATTAGCCATTATTTCTGCTAAGCTTAACCTAGCAAAAAAAACCAATAATTTAGACGAGTACCGTTCTGTCCTTAAAATTGATACAAAAAATTCTTCTGCTCGTTACTATATAAATATGGCCGAAGGAAAAGAACATCACAAAAAAGGCCATAAGAACGCACAATGGGATGCAATACAATCCTTTGCAATAGCAGCGATTGCAATTGACACTTTGGGCGAGCCTTATTATTGGATGGGTTTAGCATATGAAAAAAAAGATGCAATGGATTTTGAACTTCCATTGGAAGTTTATGACAAAGCACTAAATCTTTATCTACCACAAGATATTCATGCTTTAGTCATAGCTAATCGGGAGGCGCTTATAAAACGCAAAAAAACCTACGAAGATTTTTGGAAATAGTACCAATCTCATTCTTGATATTTTTCGTTATTTTCGACCATTTTTGACTTGACTCACGAACAGAACAGAGCTAAACTTTCCTTGCCTATTGGTTGGCTTACTTCCTTTGGTACCACATAATCCGAGGTAAAAATAAAATGGCAAAAAGATCAATATTTAAACATTCATTCATTATGATGATATGTGCGCTTTTTGCTACTACCTTATTCGCCCAAGACCCAAAAAACATTTCCGGAACCTTAGTTGACGCAGATGGAAACAACGTTGTTCAAACAACTATATTACTATTGGGTGAGGATAAAACAGAAGTACAACGTACTGAAACATCAAAAAAACTTCTAGGGCGAGGCGGTGGAAAGTTCGAGTTCAAAAAGGTTATGCCCGGTAATTATAGGGTGGAAGCACAGTCTGGAGATGCAAATGTTGACATGCCTGTTTCAGTTGGTGATGACAATGTTAAACTGGGAGACGTTCCTCTAACAAGCACTGCTTCTACAGATTCACAGGTAAGTGATGCTGATACCACAACATCGGAAGGGCCTGGCCCCAATGCCCCAGAATTCACGCCAGATCCCGGAAAAGATTATATTCTCAATGAGCTCAGTTTTGAGATTAAAAAAATGACCGCTGAGTTGAAATATCTAAATGAAGAATTAGAAAATTTAAAAGCCCTCAGTAAAATGTGGGTCAATCCACTTGCTATTTATTCTAAAGAAATTATTATGAAAAATGGCTCGGCTGTATTTGGTAAGGTCGTTTATCAAGATGAAGAATCTTTAAAAGTCGAAACATTGGTTGGTTATTTAATTATTAATCGACGAGATGTAGTCAGAATTGTAGATAACGTTGTTACCGAGGAACAGGCTGAATATGTCCCGGAACAAGTTCGGGACAGTTATACACCACCGCCAATGCCCAAATTGGCAGAGCCTCAGTATACTTCAGCGGGAAGAGATGGCTCAACAAAATATTCTGCCAACTGTGTGCTAGTTGGCAATATCAGTGAAAAGAAAGATGCGCAAGGTAATATTGTATTCAATGGCGAGATAAAAAATATTGGTGGGCGCAGATCTGATTTTGTAAAAGTTGATTTTGTATTTCGTAAAAACTGGAGTGGCGAAACGAAAACACTCACCACATTTGTAAGAGGTGGTTACCATACATTCGATTCCGGTATTACAACCGATGCCACACTGTTACCCGGAGCTACGGGAGCTTTTGAACTTTATGTCCCCCATGATTTTGGCTCTTTCATCGGTTACTCGTATGTAATCGATTGGGAAGAATACGAATAAGTGAAGTCCGGGGCTCCAATAAACCGAGTTAACCCGTTTATAAAAGGACTGACAATCCTTACAATAATGGGTTTGCTGCCCGCCCAAGAAACAACGCCCCTTTCAGAAATATTCTTTTTAGATCTCGGCATTGTTATTGAGCCGCCCAAAGGGTCCGAGACCTATTCCAGATTAGTTCAACAACCATCCGAAGAAGTTTCTTTCAAAATAAAAAAAGTTGAAAGCGGATCTATTTACATGGCTTCTAGCAAAGAATTGCTTTCCACGTTAAATAGAATTAACACGCGAATCGAACGATTAGAAAATTCTTTCCAAACAGAAATGACTGCCTTAAAGCGGGACAATTTGGACCTGAGGCATACTTTGGCAGAAATACAGCAATCCCCAAAAAACACAAATAATCCTAAAGATATTGTGCTAGATGAGTCTATAAAGGAAATAGAACCCCTTAACAAAATAGTAGAAAATTTGGCATTAACTAAATCAACGGCAAAGCCGGTCGCTGTTTTTAATCATGCAACATATATGACTGGTGTTTTTGCTTATCAAAGGGAAGATTACCATGTGGCGCTTAATAAATTTTCAGAAATTCATCTAGATGATGCCCCTCAAAAGACCGCTGAAAATATTTTATATTGGATGGCTGACGCTTACCAGCAAACTGGGCAATATGATAAATCGCTATCGCTTTTGAATACAATTACCTCTACTGGTGTTTTAAGAATCGATGATGCGTTGGTTCAAAAGGGGTTGCTACATCGAAAAATGGGAGACGAAAATTTGGCCATGATTGCTTTTAGTGACGTTGTATCACAACATCCAAACAGCGAATATCTTCGTTTGGCCCAGTTGGAATTAAAAAAGTTTAGTGAAACAAGATGAAAAGATTCATAATCATTTCATTAATTTTATTATCCACAATTTTTAGTGCGACTCGTATAGCTTACCTAAGACCAGGTCCAATGATGAAAATTCCTTTTACATCAGTTAGTCCTTCTCCCTATCTATTCACAGCTGGGTTTGGATCTGAACTTCATAATTTTTCGCCATTCAATACAGCTGGTGGTGCATATATCAGCGGTGAAGCTAATGGTTGGACCATTGGATTTTCCACTTCCACAGGTGCTGACACAACCCGTTTAGCAAATCTAGAAATATCCACTTATAAGGCACCAATTGAATTTGGATTTCATATTCAGCGCCGCGTATATGTTAGAAATAATATTTCATTTACGGTTGGGCTTCAGGATATTGTTTTCGAAAACAGTGCTGATGGTTTCAACCTTGATCCAAAAGAATTGTCTTTTTTCGGTGTAGTAAGCAGCCAAAAAGAAATGGGTCAATATAATATGAGCACTTTCATTGGGTTCGGCACAGGCGGTTTTGGAACAATCGATACATTAACTATTGAAGACCTTTCTCAAGAGGAACAGGATAAAGCTGCTGAACAACCAACGGGTACAAATGCCGGCGTATTTGCCGGTGCAATTTTTAATACCCCATATTTGGAAAAATGGGGTGGTGTAGATATTGTGGGTGAATTCGACGGCAACGGCATCAATGTGGGACTCCGCATCCCCCTTACCTCGGATTATCGCCTTAACCTAGGATTCACCCACATAGAAAAATTGCCGAAATGGAAAGAGCGTTATTGGGAAGGTCATGCCGGCATGACCATGGGTTTTGAAATTACAGCGCCCCGAGTATCTATGATGAAAACGCCTGGTGGTGGGCCTGCGCCACCTGTGCTCGGCCCAATCAATATGGCTGATATGGATACTACTCTTATGCTAGCTGACTATACAGTGCACACGCTACGGGATTCCATGGGGCTCATGACAAATGAAATGCGAAACCTAATGACACGCTTGTCTGCTATGGAACAACACTCCAAATTTTTGGAAGATTCTTTAAAGGCTATCCGCCTAAACACTAATGTAGATGAACGGAAAATGAATGATGCGATGCGTCATTTATCCCGATCATTGCGCTATTTTTACGCTGGTAACTATCGGACTTCTTTGCAGGAGGTTGAATCGGCTTTGGAATTGAATCCAAACCTTGCTTTGGCTTATGCGCGACGTGGTTCTATATATTACAAACTGGGGGATATTCAACGCGCAACAATCAACTGGAATCTGGCCCTGCGGATGGACCCAGAATATGATGATGTGAGAAACGTGCTGAAAGCATTACATGAAAATCGATTAAAATCAACTAGTATGATTGAGGACTAAAGTATGGATATTGCAACTATTATAGGAATTGTTTTAGGCATGGGCGCCATTATTGGCAGTATTTTATTAATGACTCCTGATTTTGGTATGTTTGGATCAATTTCAAGTTTTGGTATTGTTTTTGGAGGTATGATTGCGTCACTTGCGGTGGCTTTCCCATTAAAAGATGTGCTAGCTCTAGGAACTGCCATGGGCGCTGTTTTTAAAGGCAGCAAGGATTCTCTCGGCGATCTTGTTGATGAAGCAGTTGAAGCGGCTGAAGTTGGCCGTAAAGGTGTGGCGGACCTTGAAAATCACGTTGGAAATATTAATAGTTTTTTCTTCAGAGATGGTGCTCAAATGGTCGTAGATGGATATTCTCTTGAAGAATTGACTGAAATTTTAAACACCAGAATTGATTACCGTGAATTACGCGAAAACACACAGGCCGGTTTGTTTAAATCCATGGGAACGATGGCGCCCGCATGGGGTATGGTCGGGACACTTATTGGTCTTATAGTTATGTTGTCAGGTTTTGGTGAAGGGGGTACGGATGCTCTTGGCGGTGGTATGTCTGCAGCTCTGCTTACAACGATGTACGGTGCTATATTTGCCAATTTATTTTTTCTTCCCATGGCAGAGAAAATAAAAACACGCATTGTTTTTTCAAGCACTATGCAAAATTTGCAGGTTGAAGCGACGCGTTTAATACACCAGAAAAAACACCCTATTATTGTTCGAGAAAAATTGAATTCATTCGTTCCGCCCAAAGAATGGAAAAAAGAAGACAGTTAAACTAAATGGCAGCAACACCGCAAGAACGAAAAAAATTCATTAATAAAGGTATGTCTCTTGTTGAAGAAGGTTTGCCGGGCTGGTTTGGCACCTTTGCGGATATGATGACACTGCTTTTTGCTTTTTTCGTGCTGTTGGCTGCAATATCAACAATTGACCCGGTTAAACTACAGAACATGGCTGATGGAATGGGTAAATCTGTAGGAAAAAAGGAGGAGCTTGATAATCAATCTATGTCTCTTGGTGATATCCATAAGGCAGCTGCAGAAATGATTGAGGAAATGAAAAAAGATTCTGAGACAGGAGAAACGCCGGTAGAGGTCACCACCAGTCCAAAGGGTGTTACGATTGGGATTTCTTCTGATATCAGTTTTCAATCTGGATCGGCTCAGACCAAACCGGAATTTTTAGATATACTGAAAAAAATAATTCCAACAATTCAGGAATCCTATTTTCAAATCGCTGTAGAGGGTCATACCGATAGTGACCAATTACCACAAGCATTGAGAGTAAAATATCCTAGTAACTGGGAGTTGTCTGGGGGTCGGGCTGCTGCTGTTGTACGACTGATGATTACATTGGGTGTGAACCCCACTCGTTTAGAGGCCGTTGGGTATGGTGAGTTTGTTCCAAGGGATAGAAAAAACACGGAAGTAATCAATGCAGATTTAATACAAAAATATAATTCTAATCCCCAACAAAAAGCTCGAAACCGACGTGTTGAGATAACATTTTTAGCCCCACGAGGCGGAGGTCCGTATAAGGGGACTGGAGAGACTACCGCTGAAGATACCGGGGATAAATAATAAAATTTTTATATGAATAAGGGAGTTGATATGGTAAAGCGGAGCAATCGGGTATTTATTTTTACCCTCATACTGGGGCTTATTGTTACTATTGGCTTAGGACAGACCAATGGTTACTTAGCTCAAAAACTAATGATCGAAAATGATTTGCGTAAACGAATTGCAAACGCACTTGAAAAGGTGATCGATAATCGTAAATATGTTGTTGATGTTAGTGTTGATTTGGAAATTAGTAGTGCAATTGAAAATCAAACTACATATTCACCTAGTGGTGGTGATAATGCCCTCGAATCATTGCAAGGTGCTGAAAATCTACTAAATGCAGCTGATACGTCTCCCCGTGGCAGTGTTGGCCTGCCGATACCTGGTTTTGATTTTACAGCCGAACCTCCTACAAAAGATGCAGAAGCGGCTTCCAATGAATCTGCTCCAATGGAATCTCCTTCCAAACCGAATATTTTATCTCGTACACAAACAGAAACGCGCCCGGCAATGGCTAGTGTCCGCAATATGGAAATCAGTATTATTATTCAAGAAGGTGCGGCACCCGAACTAATTGAAAATATCCGCCAAGTAGTTATGGTTGCTTCCCGTTTCAACCGCCCTCGCGGAGATGTCCTCAGTATTATGACAGCCAGTTTTAAAGAACGCCGTGATCAAAAATCTGCTGAACAGGTCCTTCTAAAAAATATTGCTGAAAAACTAGAGTCCTTAGAAAGTCAACGTGAACGTTTAGGGGAAGTTGACTGGCAACAGGAATTGGAAAACTACAAAGATTCCGAAGCGGAACGGCGAACTGAAGATCGGCTTTATTTTCAATCTAAACTTGCTGAATTTGAAACAGCAGCACGCGAGCAATCTTATGACCAGGAAAGGCAAGCGATGCTGAGCCAAGATTCTGTTAGGCTTCAAGCACTCAATGAAGAAATTCAAAACCTGAAGGCTTTTTTAGGAACAGCAGACTTAACAGATTCTGCTGCTACCGAAGTACAATCTTCTGTGCAACAAAAACTGCAGGAAAAAGAGAGTCTCGATTCTCAAATTGCTGAAAAGCTTGCAATGTTAGATCAAGTCCAGTCAGATCTTGATAACCAGCCTCGTGGTGGTGGCAGTGGTGGTCAAGGTATTAAGACTGGAACGGTTGTTTTAATATCTCTTCTTAGCGCATTAGTTTTTATTCTTGTGGTTGTACTTGTATTCATATTAATAAATAAGCCAAAACAACAAATGCCGCCTCCGCCATGGATGATGTATCCGCCGCGACCCAAAAAAAAAGATGATGGCAACAACCGTCAAGAACCAAAACCGGCAGTAGCTCCTCCTGCGCCAGAGCCACAGCAAAGTATTGAAGATATTAGTGTGCTTCAAAGTGAAGTGAATGATATGAAACAAGCTGTTGTATCTATGAGTGTCGGGCAACCACAGGCAGCTACAAAAATTGTAAAAGACTGGATTTTAGAAGAGGCCCCACCCGAACCTGAACCAGCACCAGAAGTTCCGGAAGAGGATGATGGTGGCAAGAAGAAAAAGAAGAAGAAAAAGAAGAAATAAGAGGCAAATATGATTTCGGATTATAACAGACTTTCTGGACTGCAAAAGGTAGCCATACTTTTTTCTATCCTCGGAGAAAGCCTCGCTCTAAACCTTGTTAAAGATTTAGATAAAACAGAAATTCGTAAAATTCGCGCTGGTATGCGTGGTGTAGGGAATGTTGCTTTTGCTGTCAAAAAACAGGTTATGGAGGAATTCTATTTTGCTTTTGTCAGTGAAAAGTTCCAAGAAACCGAAGAATCTGATGAACCACAAAAACCTTTTTCATTTCTTGATGAATTAACTGATGAACAAATCTTTGCATTATTAAGTGCGGAAACACCGCGTGTTATTGCTATATCAATCGCTCAGCTTTCCAGCGAAAAACGTATGATGGTATTAAACCGTATTGGTGAAGATGAAAAAGGGCAGGTACTTTTAAGCATTGGCAATTTAAATGACGTACCACTTGAAGCGGTTGTTCAAATTGCAAATAAATTACAAAAAAAATCGAAACAACTTCCTAAAACTGTAGCTTTTTCTCGAGGAGGTGGTAAAGACTTGGCGGATATTCTCGGTTCAATGGATCCTGAAGAAGAAGAAATGTTCATGGCTAATCTTGAACAAGAAAATCCTATGCTAGCTGAAGAAGTGAAAAAGTATCGCATTACTTTTGAATCAATTTTTGAAATTTTCCCGGACAACCTACTGCGAGATCTCATGAATGCGGTTGACTTGGATTCCGTGGCTATGGCGCTCAAAGGAATGGATCAATCAAACACTGATAAAGTGATTAATGTATTGCCTAAAAAGAAACAGGCGATGTTTGAACCAGTAGAGGGCGCCGTTCCTAAACGTGATGTTGATACAGCCCGGAAATCCATTGTTCAAGCGGCCAAACAAATGAAGCGTGATGGGGCCTTCAAACTTGAAGACCTTCTTGGTGGTGAAACTGTAGAATAAATCTGCTTCTAAAAATCGCTTAGAAAAAGCCCTTGCCTCTTATTTTTATTTAATTGTGCAGGGGCTTTTAATTATTATATAATTAATCACGATATTTTATTGCAGCTTGTGCTGCGGCAAATCTTGCAATCGGCACCCGAAATGGTGAACAGCTTACATAATCCAAACCATTTTGATGGCAGAATTCCACACTGGCTGGATCGCCACCATGCTCTCCACAGATACCAATTTTTAAATTTTTTCTTACGTTTCGACCTTTTGTAACTGCCATACTTATTAGTTGTCCAACCCCATCTTTATCTAAGCTTTGAAATGGATCTTGCGAGAAAATATTTTGTTCCAAATATTCTGGTAAAAATCCACCTATATCATCCCTGCTGAAACCATATGTTGTTTGGGTAAGATCATTTGTTCCAAAACTGAAAAATTCAGTGTTTTTGGCAATTTCATCTGCTGTAAGACAGGCGCGCGGTAATTCAATCATTGTACCAACTATGTAATGAAAAGATATCTGTTTTTCTTTCATAACGATATCTGCAATATTTCTTATAATAACTTCTTGGTGCTCAAATTCGGTATTTGTTCCCACTAGCGGGACCATTACTTCGGGCATCACATCTATCCCTTCAGCAATCAGATCTGCTGTTGCTTCAAATATAGCTCTAGCTTGCATTTCTGTTATTTCTGGGTATGCTACACCTAACCGACAACCACGATGGCCTAACATTGGATTAAATTCATGTAAGCTTGCGATTCTATCTCTAATTTTTTGTTCTGGTACATTTAATTCATTGGCAAGGTCTTTAACTTGAACATCATTTAATTGAATAAACTCATGTAATGGCGGATCAAGTAAACGAATTGTTACTGGTTTCCCAGCCATTGTATTAAGAATTCCATTAAAATCTTTCCTTTGGTATGGTAATAATTCCATCACTGCGGACCGGCGGTCATGTTCTGATTCTGCTAAAATCATTTTACGCATGGCCATAATTCTTTTTGGATCAAAAAACATATGCTCAGTACGACAAAGCCCTATCCCCTCTGCCCCAAATGCGATGGCTTGTTTTGAATCTTCTGGGCTGTCTGCATTAGTACGAACTTTTAATGTTCTCACATTATCAGCCCAAGACATTAATTCTTTGTACGCATCGTTTGATCCAGGATCAGCCGGCTGAAGGGTGACTTGCCCCAAATAAACAACACCCTTAGAGCCATTCATAGAAACCCAATCTCCTTTTTTTATTACTTTATTATTGACTCTCATTTCTTGACTATTAAAGTCAATGTTTAAATCTGCACAGCCCACAATACAACACTTCCCCCATCCACGAGCTACCAAAGCAGCGTGTGATGTCATTCCACCTTTTGCGGTTAAAATAGCTTCCGCGGCATGCATTCCATGAATATCTTCCGGCGATGTTTCTTCTCTAACCAAAATCACTTTTTTCCCTTTTTTTGCCCACGCCTCAGCATCATCCGGAGTAAACACTACCTGACCCACGCCGCCACCTGGGCCGGCCGGCAATCCTTTTGCCACTACTTCGGCAGTTTCTTCTTCTTTTATATCCAATCTTGGGTGCAACAATTCATCTATTTGATTTGGAGACACCCGTATAATACTTTCTTCTTTCGAAATCAGTTTCTCATTAACCATGTCTACTGCAATTGTGATTGCTGCTCCGCCAGTTCGTTTTCCTGTACGCGTTTGCAGCATCCAAAGTTTTCCTTCTTCAATTGTAAATTCAATGTCCTGCATATCTCGGTAATGCTGTTCTAAATTTGTTCGAATTGTATTTAGCTCTAAATAAATATCCGGTAAAAAATCTTCCAGTGATTCCAAATGGGTAGATTCTGTTGTCTTTGTTGCTTCATTTAATGGCTGGGGAGTGCGCGTACCCGCCACGACATCTTCACCTTGTGCATTTTTTAACCACTCACCATAAAACTGATTTGAGCCTGTTGCTGGATTCCGAGTGAAGGCTACACCTGTAGCCGAAAGATCTCCCGTATTACCGAAGACCATGGCTTGTACATTAACCGCTGTACCCCATTCACTTGGTATGCCTTCAATGCGTCGATAATTAATGGCCCTTTTCCCATTCCAACTTTGAAATACTGCTTTAATCCCACCCCAAAGTTGCTCATAAGGATCATCTGGAAACTCACTCTCAAATACTTTCTTTATTCTTGATTTGAATTTTTCTGTCATTATTTTCCAGTCTTCTCCAGAAAGATCTATATCTGATTTATATTTTTTTTCCTTTTTATATAAATCAAGAATCTTTTCAAGCTGGTGGCGGATTCCAGAACCTTCTTGTGGTTCAATCCCCGCTGATTTTTCCATTACGACATCAGCATACATCATAATGAGGCGTCTATATGCATCATACACAAATCGCGGATTATCAGTTTTAGTTATAATACCTGGAATTGTTTTTGAGGTTAAACCAATATTTAATACCGTTTCCATCATTCCAGGCATTGACATCCTTGCGCCAGATCTCACCGATAACAGAAGTGGATCTTTATTGTCTCCAAACTTTTTTCCCATTGCTTGTTCAACTTTTTTTATAGATAATTTTATTTGTTTATCTAAGTCTTGGGGAAAAGATTGTTTGTTTTGATAATAATATGTACACACTTCGGTGGTAATCGTAAACCCCGCCGGGACGGGTATGCCTAAATTCGTCATTTCTGAAAGGTTGGCCCCTTTACCCCCTAACAGATTTTTCATATCCGCATTCCCATCTGCTTTTTTATTACCAAAAAAATAAACTGACTTCATTATAGTATTTCCAAATATAGTTTCAACAAAAATAGCGTCGAATTTACATTATCCTTTCTATCCCAACATTTAATTTATAACACGGTAATTGATTAAATTGAAAGAACTTCAACATAAATGACCTTCATACATTTAAATAATTTACTTCACGTTTACAAAGATTGTTTTCCCGAAGAAAAAGTACCGGTAACAAAGATGATTCAATTTTTAAAAAAAGATGAAAATTGTTTTAACCGTGATAATTGGGACGGTCATTTTACAGGATCTGCTTGGATTGTTGATTCTTCACGAGAATGGGTGCTTATGACACATCACCGACAATTGAATCTATGGCTGCAGTTTGGCGGGCATGCAGACGGGTGTTATAATCTATTAGAAGTTGCTTTAAAAGAAACCCGTGAAGAATCTGGACTTAATCAATTTGATGTCCTTTCAGACCAAATATTTGATTTAGATATCCATGATATACCAAAAAAAGAAAATGAGCCGTCTCATTTGCATTTTGATGTGCGGTTTATATTTGAAACCAAACGTGGCGCAGAAAAAATTACCATCAGCAACGAATCATATGATGTCGCCTGGATTCATATAAATGATGTTTTGAATAAAAATCCTGAAAAATCGATCGCACGAATGTTAAAAAAAACAAATAATAATCGCATCTATTAGAACATGTCATTATCTGATAAAATAAAATCAACCATTTTATCCGGCATGGTTCCTGCAAATCGGCGAAAAGTTGGCGTAGAGATCGAAGGTCTTTATTATACTTCCGGTTTCAATCGTATTCCTGTAAATAAAACCACTCAATATTCCGCTATAGATTTATTAGAAGAAATAAGTCAAAGCGCTAAGAAAGATTTCCCCTTTTCTTATTCGTTAGAACCGGGGGGACAGCTTGAGTGGGCATCGGGACCTTCAATAAGTTTATGGGATATTCAAAAACAATTTGAGGATCATAAAAAACTTGAGGATAGTATTTGTAAAAAACATTTCATTGATCGGCTATATTTATCCTTGGAGCCTTTTTGTCTTCCCAGCGATGTTGATCTCATCAAAGTAAATAAATATCAACTCATGCATAATTTATTCACTAAAACTGGTGCTTTGGGCTCCTGGATGATGCGTAATACAACCAGTATACAATTAAATATCGACATTACATCTGAGCAAGATGCCAATGAAATGGCTGTTTTAGCTGACGCAATTCAACCGTTATATAGCATTTTATTTTCTAATTCACCCTTTATGCACAGCAAGCCCGTAGATACAAAAAATATGCGGTGGAAAATCTGGGCAGATACTGATCCGGGTCGATGTGGATCTCTTTTTGAACATGGTATGATTTCTGATGACAAAATAATTGATAATTATGCTACCTGGATATCCAAAGTAAAAACGATATTTAAATATAGCGAAAATGGAGATACAGATTATTTTAAAGGGACATTGGGTGAAATGATTTCATCTGGGCCATCCAAAATGCAACAACATATTCATTCAGCCCTTCATCAATCATTTACACATGTGCGTTTTAAAACGGTGTTGGAGGTCCGTGCTGCAGACCGACCGCCAAAAGGTTCCGAGCTTGCACCAGCTGCATTTCTCACTGGGCTGCTTACAGCGCCAAAAACTCGAGCAGAGGGGATTGACGTAATTTCACGGTGGACTTATGATGATCGAAAAAAACTAATCAAAACAGCACATAATCTTTCATTGAATCAATTGGGCCCAGAAAACAAATCAATTGGTGATTGGCTTGAGTTCTGGGCAGAATTATCTTTAAAAGGTTTAAATGAAAGAGAAAAAATATTTGAAATAAAAAATGAGCGCCCCCTAGTCCAATCTTTTTTAAAAGATGTATTGGCTCGGGGACCAAAAACAATCCAAACACAAAATATGTTTCAAAAAACAAATGCTTCTCTTCATGATTTTCTAAGACAAGCTTGTTTAGATTCCGCTTCCTAATTTTACATATGAACCCAAAATTTTTACATAATTTATCCCTCTCGCTGATTTTTTTGCTGGGTTTTTCCAGCATTGCTTTAGGCCTTGGATGGCTTATTTCGCCAGAGCCTTGGTTACTAAATCAATCTGCAAATGAAAAACTTCTAGAAAATTCTTTTTCTGAAATATTTTCTGCACCAATAAATCAAAATCTTCATCTCTATTTAACTATGTTGTATCGGTTTTTAGGATGGTGGATGATCAGCATTGGGGTTTTAGTAATATCTTATATAATCGTTACTCGAATGGGAACAGAAATGTCTCGCGGTTTCATTCATTCTATTTTATTTATACTTCTAGTTGGAACAACGGTAATTGAAAAAAAATTTATTTCTTCATCACCATTTCTAATCCTAACAATTTTACTTTGGTTTTTGTGGTTTATTAGTCTTTGGTCTGGTATCCAACTCAAAAAATATGATGCTTGAAACACATCCTTTAGTTATTCATTTTCCAATTGCTCTTCTTTCATCTGCGATACTTTTCGATTTTATTTACATTTTCTCCAAACAAAATAATTTAGCGCAAACAGGGTGGTGGGTCTTGCTTTTGGGACTTATCTCTTCTTCCGCGGGAATCGCAACTGGCATATGGGCTGATTCACTTATTGGACATCTGGGTTCAGTTTTTCCTATTTGGAACAATCATGGTTGGGTTCAAATATTTTCATGTATCTTATTTCTTATCTTATTTATATGGAGAACAAAAAACCCAACAGTATTAATACACACGAAATTAAAATGGCTATACATTGCGTTTGGGGGTATTGCAATTGCAATACTCTTTTATGGTGGACATTTAGGCGCTAAGCTGGCCGGGAGGATTTAACTAACCATTTTATTTCTAATTAAAGCTACAGTTCTCCTAATTTCTCTATCTTGCTTTAAAGAAAAACACATCGATCCATTAATGTTTTGCATATGATCAATAGATCCCTGACATCAACTAGTAATTTTTTATCTACTCATCGTTCTGACCGCTGGTGGTTTGAACCGCTATGGACTGGATTGGGGTTTCTTAGCTTTGTATTATATACTACCTGGGCCATGTTTCAGGGAGACCATTATTGGTGGAGTGGGGGTCATGATGGCTTTGGTGGTTATTTATCCCCTTTTTATTCTCCTCTTATCTTTGTTAAAGAGGCTGTTAATGGTGGCGCACCAATTGATCACGCCTGGTTTGGGTCCTGGCCCTCTTGGTGGCCGGCAATTATCCCAGCTTCTCCAGCAATTTTAATTCTTGCTGGTCCACTATCTTTTCGTATGACATGTTATTACTACCGCAAATTTTACTACCGTGCATATTTTATGACCCCCCCCGCATGCGCTGTTGGTGGTGTGCCCACTAAAAAATATAAAGGAGAAACTGCTCTTCTTGTGTTTCAAAACCTACATCGGTTTACTCTATATATTGCCTTGGTCATTATTTTGATTTTGTCTTACGATGGTATTTTATCTCTTTTCAGGGGTGGAAAGCTGGGGGTTGGGGTTGGGTCCATTATTTTGATTATTAACCCAATATTATTGGCAGGATATACCTTTGGTTGTCATGCGTTTCGTCATTTGACGGGCGGAGACCAAGATTGTTTTACATGTCCAAATGGTAAACCAACTATACGCTATAAAATTTGGCGCGGTGTTTCATGGTTGAATGGTCGCCACATGTTTTGGGCCTGGATTAGCATGATTTGGGTGGCCTTTGCCGATATATATATAAGAATGGTCGCAAGTGGTCATTGGGTAGATTATAACACTTGGGGAAATTAGGTTGGACATTGCAGATATAAAGGTTGTCGAACATGATGTAATCGTGCTTGGAGCTGGCGGGGCAGGCCTACGAGCTGCAATTGAATGTTCCATGAATGGGCTTAGCACTGGCCTTGTTTGTAAATCGTTGCTGGGTAAAGCACATACTGTTATGGCTGAGGGGGGTGTCGCAGCTTCTTTAGGAAACGCGGATGACCGTGATCATTGGAAGGTTCATTTCAGAGACACAATGCGTGGTGGAAAATTTCTTAATAACTGGCGTATGGCTGAACTCCATGCTAAACATGCGCCAGAGAGAGTGCGCGAACTTGAAGAATGGGGTGCTGTATTTGATCGTACCAAGACAGGATTGATTAATCAAAGAAATTTTGGCGGGCACCGTTATCCGCGCCTAGCACATGTTGGAGATAGAACCGGGCTAGAAATAATACGTACGCTTCAAGATCATGGCATTCATCAAGGCATTGATATTTATATGGAATGTACTGGCTTGGATTTGCTCAAAGACGAAGATCGTATATCTGGAATGGTTGCTATGTGGCGTGACAGTGGTGAATTTATAATTTTTCACTGTAAGGCTATCATTTTGGCCACGGGTGGTGGCGGTAAGGCCTGGAAAATCACCTCTAATTCTTGGGAATACACCGGTGATGGGTATGGAATGGCCTATGAGGCTGGGGCTGAATTAATGGATATGGAATTTACACAGTTTCATCCCACGGGGATGGTTTGGCCGCCTTCAATAAGAGGAGCTCTTGTCACTGAGGCTGTCCGAGGCGAGGGTGGTATTTTAATTAACAGCGAAAAAAACCAATTTATGTATGATAATATTCCTGATCGTTTTTCCGCTGAAACCGCAGATACAAAAGAGGAAGCTGCGCGTTGGCTTTCTGGTGATAAAGATGCCAGAAGGCCCCCGGAACTCTTAACAAGAGATGTTGTTGCACGAGCAATACGAAAAGAGGTCAACGCTGGGAGAGGTTCTCCACATGGGGGCGCTTTTTTAGATATTGCAAACCGCAGAAGCCCTGAAGACATCAAGCGCAAACTACCTTCTATGTATCACCAGTTCAAAGTTCTGGCTGAATTAGACATTACAAAAGACCCTATGGAAGTTGGACCAACCCTCCATTATTTTATGGGTGGGGTACGTGTCAATGCTGATTCACAAATGACTAATGTCCCTGGTTTATTTGCTTGTGGTGAGTGTGCTGCGGGGGTTCATGGTGCTAATCGTTTGGGGGGAAACTCTCTGTCAGATTTGTTGGTCTGTGGAAAGTTGGCCGGATCAGGCGCAGTAAACTATATTCAAACAATATCAGAAAAACCTAAATTAAACGATGACCAAGCAAAAAAAGTTGTTCGTGCCGCAACTGATATATTGAATAGAAATCATGGAGAAAACCCATACTTAATCCATGAAGATTTACAAGAATTAATGCAAAATAATGTTGGCATAGTTCGTACTGACGAACTTCTATCAGAAGGAATTAAGGGGATTTTGGCCCTATGGGAAAATTATAACAATGTTAAAGCTGATGGCGCTAGTCAATTCAACCCAGGATGGCATCAGGCTATATCATTACGAAATTTACTTGTAACCTCAGAAGCTGTTGCCCGTGCGGCAAGATTGAGGGAAGAAAGTCGTGGTGCTCATTCACGCATTGATTTTGAGAAGGAGCGAGATGAATGGTTACAGTATAATATTATTCTCAAAAAATCACCCGGCGGAACCATGTCCGCAGAAAAGATATTGCGAGATAAACCACCTCCTGAACTAGAAAGAATTGCCAAATTAAGCATTGAAGAATTGGAAGCTGAAGTTATACATGACAAATCACAGGATTAATACATGGCACTAAAAAACTTCAAGCTATTCCGCGGGTATTCTTCAGAAAACACAATGCAGGATTATTCAGTTGAGGTTGACGAGGGGATGGTTGTATTAGATGCTATTCACCGTATTCAAGTTGATCAAGCAGGAGACCTAGCGGTCCGTTGGAATTGTAAGGCGGGAAAGTGTGGTTCTTGTAGCGTTGAAATAAATGGGAAACCCAAGCTGGCCTGTATGACTCGTATGAATGAATATGGTGCTGAAGAAACTATTTCTGTTCGTCCTTTAAAAGCTTTCCCTGTAATAAAAGATTTAGTTCCTGATGTGTCATGGAATTACGAGCAAAATAAAAAGATTGTGCCTTTTAAGCCGGATTCGTCCAAAAAAGATGAAAAGGGTAATTATATCATGATGCAAGAAGATATTGATCGAGTACAAGAATTTCGCAAGTGCATCGAGTGTTATCTCTGCCAAAACGTATGTCATGTATTAAGAGATCATGAACAAAAAGATAAATTTATTGGTCCTCGTTTTATGATCCGTCTAGCAAGCCTTGAAATGCATCCTCTTGATAAAACAGATCGAATTTCAGATATAAAAAAGGAGCATGGATCTGGAATGTGTAATATTACTAGGTGTTGTACTGATGTGTGCCCAGAACACATTCAAATTACTGATAATGGTATTATTCCATTAAAAGAACGTGTAGTAGATCATTATTATGACCCAATACTCTGGATTATTAGAAAATTGTTTAAAAAGAAATAATAATCTCCCAAAAGGCGGGAGATTTTAATATATAATTAACTTTTCAGTCGAAAATTTACGGGGATGGAAATCCAAACGCCCACTGCACGTTCCCGCTGTTTTGCTGGCTTAAAACGTACAAGACGAATTGCTTCCGTGGCTGCTTCATCCAAACCAGTATTAGGAATCCCTTTCAAAATTACTGTTTCTTTCACACGACCTTTTTCATCAACAAAAACTTGTACCACAACTGTTCCTTCAATGCCTGCTTCCTGTGCAATCTCAGGATATTTTGGTTTAATTGGTCTTAGCGGTACGGGCGGATCATCATATGGAATAAATTTTACGCGCGGTCCTTCTGGGGGCGGTGGTGGTGCATCCCAAGCATCAAATTCATCTAATGTAAATTCATCTAATGTAACATCATCTGCGATATCTTCACTTTCAGACTCAACCGGTACAGATGGCCGCGCGGGCGGTGGTGGTCGATCAATCTGTTCTGTTTGAGGAATAT
>LUMJ01000195.1_pt1 | contig 20377 bp, 18 predicted proteins | sample 729631 | NCBI WGS metagenome assembly LUMJ01 (sample SAMN03860266, study PRJNA289734) | marine metagenome | biome: seawater column; feature: ocean; material: water; isolation source: Red Sea water column Station 22 - depth 500m | place: Saudi Arabia: Red Sea | collected 2011-10-15 | depth 500 m
TGTTAAGAAAAGGAAGGCTCCTGTTAAGAAAAGGAAGGCTCCTGTTAAGAAAAGGAAGGCTCCTGTTAAGAAAAGGAAGAGATAGTAGTATCATTCATACTAATTATTTCTACGCGCGCCTTTTATTCTCAAATAATATAGATGATATATCATGTTAGGTTGGCGGGTTCGTCCCCCGCCTTTTTTTATTTACTAAACTATTAGATGATTTTGTAATAAACTGATTTAGTTAGTTTTCGTCCAGTTTTTACTATGGCACTTACATTTACAATTATTATCACAAAAATTCGTAGCACAATATGAACATCTGAGCTTAAACATGGTAATTTTATGCAAAATTTCTATTTAAGCGACTTACCCATGTAAATATAGAAAATGAAAGAAATGTTTTGGCTTCTGCTTAAATTAAATAGTTAAACAATAAATCAGCAACATGACTGGACAAAAAATAGATGGTATTAAGGTTTCAAATGCAGTTAAGGATATTTTGAAAAATGCCGTTGAAAAACTAAAATCAGAAGGAATAGAACCATGCCTAGCTACAGTCTTAGTTGGTGATGATCCAGCATCTGCAACTTATGTAAAAAATAAACACAATGCATGTGAAAAAATTGGGATCAAAACAAAAGATCATAAGTTATCTGCAGAAACTACTCAAAAACAGCTTGATGAAATAATCAGTGAACTAAACCAAGATAAAGAAGTTCATGGTATACTTGTTCAGTTACCATTACCAAACCATTTGGATGAATTTGTAACAGTTTCTAGAATATCGCCTATAAAAGATGTTGATGGTTTGACTCCTCAAAATGTTGGATTATTATCTATGGGAAAATCTATCTTAAAGGCATGTACACCTTCTGGAATAATGGAGATGTTTTATTATTACAAGATCAATCTTGAAGGGAAAAATGTGGTTATGATTAATAGAAGTAACTTGATAGGAAAACCACTATATCATTTACTGTTACAAAATAATGCTACCGCCATTACTTGCCATTCAAAAACTAAAAACCTTAAAGAATTTTGCCAAAACGCGGACATAATTATAACTGCGGTAGGAGATCGTACAAAATTCAAACTGACTTCAGACATGATAAAACAAGATGCAATAGTGATTGACGTTGCAATTTCAAGATATGAAGGCAAATTAATTGGTGATACAGATTACGATGATATTATTCAAAAAGCATCATGGGCTACACCAGTTCCAGGTGGAGTGGGACCTATGACGGTTGCTATGTTACTAAAAAATACTGTTACTGCTGCATCATTAAATAAGGAAATTGTCGGTTAGTGTTCAAAAGACTGCGCTTCGAAAACATCTTCTTGGAAAACGAGACGCAATATCAGACGAATTTAGAAATATATCAAGTAGTAAGATATACCAAAATCTCAAACAAGTTGATTCGTATATTAACTCACATAATATTGCATGTTATTTTTCGATTGGTAGTGAAATAGATACGTATGATATTATGCTAGGTATATTAGAACAAGGTAAAAACATACTCTTGCCTAAAATTGTAGATAATGATCTGGAATTTTATGTCGTGCCAAATCTTGAAAAATTAGAAAAAGGCGCCTTCGACATTATGGAACCAAAAGATAGTTGTAAGAAAGCGGAAAATATTGACTGTATACTAGTCCCAACTATAGGAATTTCAAAATTAGGAGATAGATTGGGATATGGAAGAGGTTACTACGATAAATTTCTCTCTTCCATCGATGCGGTAAAAATATCATTAACTTATGCAAAACAAATTGTAAAATCCATACCCACCGAGTCACATGATATCAAAATGGATTTGATAATTACGGAAGATGAAATCATCAAAATATCATAGGTAAGTTAGACCTTTTTTACCAATATCCATTCTATGGTATTTATTTTTCCAAGAAATTTTTTCAGTAGCGTTGTATGTATTTTTAATGGCTGAATCTAGTGTATCACCCAAGGCAGTAACACCTAAAACACGTCCACCATTTGTCAGAATTTTTTCATTCTCTGCTTTAGTACCGGCATGAAACACATACGCATTATCAATCGCTTCCTCTAGACCAAAAATTACATCATCTTTTGGATAAGAATTAGGATAACCCTTTGATGCTAAAACAACACAAACCGCAGATTTGTTTTTCCAGGTAATTGGAGATAGTTTTTCCAAAGTGCCATCAACACTTGAGTTCAAGTATTGAAAAAGATCTGAATCCATTCGCATCAAAATTGGTTGACACTCAGGGTCACCCATTCTAACGTTATATTCAAGAACATATGGTTCACTATCTTTTAGCATTATTCCAGCATAAAGAAATCCTTTAAACATAATCCCTTCATTTTCTAGGGATGATATTGTTTTATCAATAATTTTTTTCTGAATCTCTTTAGAAAGATTTTCATCTATAACCGGTGTTGGAGAATAAGCACCCATTCCACCTGTGTTAGGACCCTTGTCATTATCATAGATTCTCTTATGATCTTGACTTGTTGCCATCGGTATTGCAATTTTTCCATCTGATAAAGCAATGTATGATGCCTCAATACCATCAATTCTTTCCTCGATAATGATATTTTTTCCTGCGTCACCAAATTTCTTACTTACTAGCATCATGTCAATAGCTTTTTCAGCCTCATCTTTACTATTACAAACAATTACACCTTTTCCAGCTGCTAGACCGTCAGCTTTTATGACAACATTATGTTCAATATTGTTAACGTATGCTTTTGACTTTGATGCATCATCAAATACCTCAAATGCTGCAGTAGGAATATTATTTCGTTTCATAAACTCTTTTGCCCAAATCTTACTTGATTCTAATTGTGAAGCTTTTTTTGTTGGTCCAAATATCTTCAAACCCTTTTCATTAAACAGGTCAACAATACCAGCTGCAAGAGGTGCCTCAGGTCCTACTATTGTAAAGCAATTATTCTCAGAAGCAAACCTAGCTAACTCTTCTAAATTATCGACAGAGATTGCTACATTGTTTAATGTACCGCCATTTCCTGGCGCGTGAAAAACAGTATTAACACTATCACTTTGACCAAGTTTCCAGCCAATAGCATGTTCTCTTCCACCTAAACCGACTACAAGAACATTAACCAATATGTAAAACTTGATTATGAAGTATATATTCCAAAGTTAAATCATGCCTTTTTTACAATAGAGAGCAGTTTTGGTAATGCATTTGCAGATGTTGCCTGTATTGAAAGATCCATCTCGTTTGACATAACAGTTTTTTCAGGATTTATCTCAATCAAGGTTGCACCATTTTGTTTTGCGTATAGTGGTAATGTATTCGCAGGTGAAACAGCGAGAGATGTTCCTGTAATAATCATTATATCACATATACTGGCCTGTTTTATTGCATTATTCCAAATATCTTGTGGAAGTGCTTCTCCAAACCAAACAACGTCAGGTCTTAACATATTTCCACACCCACATTTGGGTGGAAGTAATTCAAAATTCTTAGTTATATTAGCAGTAAAATTACAAACTGTGCATTTAATCCGAATTATACTACCGTGTAGTTCCAAAACATTTGTGCTACCAGAGCGCTGATGCAAACCATCAATATTCTGAGTCAATACAACCACATCCTTGAATTTTTCCATCTTGGAAATTGAAAAATGACCTTCATTTGGTTTTGCTACTAGTATGTTTTTTCTCCTATCCTCATACCACTCCCAAACTAGTTTTGGGTCATCATAAAATGCGTCTATTGATGCAAGCCTCATGGGATCATGTTTTCTCCAGTGACCATCTTTCCCTCTAAAAGTGGGAATTCCGCTTTCTTGTGAGATTCCTGCACCAGTTACAAAAACAATTTTTCTAGAATCATTTAGTTTCTGAGATACAATGTCAAACATTTTCATTCATCTAATGTCAGAGAATTCACGTACTGTTATAAGAGATAAATGCTCGAGAGCGATATATGGAACTTGGAAATGAGTTTGACCTAAAAGATATAGAACAAACAACTAAAGATTATCTTTTAAAACTTGATTTACAAAAATTAATTGACGAGTCTCCAAACAAAAAAGAAAAAATTACATTTATTGAAGGACCGCCTACTCTAAATGGCGAACCGCATGCGGGGCACCTTAGAGGCCGTGTTTTTAAGGACTTATGGTATAGATACAATACACTTGATGGAAAAAAGATAGTTTTCAACGCAGGTTGGGATACACAAGGTCTTCCGGTCGAATTACAAGCTGAAAAAGAACTTGGTATTAAAAACGGTAAAAGTGAAATCACGTCTCCAAAGCAAATTGAAAATCTTGTTGCTGAATGTAAAAAAATTGTATCAAAATTCCATAAGAAATGGATAAACGTTGATGAAAAATTAGGAATGTCATTTAACCAAGAAAATGCATACTGGACATACAAGGATGAGTATATCGAAAGAGAATGGCATTTGTTAAAACGTGCTGATGAAAATGACATACTTACTGAAGGATACAGAGTTGTTGCATATTGCCCAAGTTGCCAAACTTCGCTTAGTCATTCAGAAGTAAATCAGGGTTATGAGATGGTTCATGATCCTTCGTTGTATTACAAAGTAAAACTGCAAGATGAAGATGTCTATTTGATTGTCTGGACTACTATGCCATTTACGCTTGTAACTGATGCGATGGTTGGATTCAATCCTAATGAAGAATATGTGTATGTTTCAGTCAGTAATGAGACATGGATCGTTGGAAAAGTTCGCCTTGAAGAATTCATGAAAGAAGCGAAGATAGAAGATTATCAAGTACTGAAAACAGTAAAAGGTTCAGAATTTGAGAATAAAAAATACACACATCCACTACTTGATAATATTCCTGGATTAGAAAAAATGTCAAAACTGGGGAACTATCACACTACAATTGCCGAGAAATTTGTTGATGTTAATACTGGTACAGGTATAGTTCATCTTTCTCCAGCCAATGGTGAGGATGACTATAATATTGCAATAAAACGAAAAGTTGAAATTTTTTCTCCTATTGATGACGAGGTAAAATTTACAGAAGATGCCGGCAAGTATGCTGGAATGTTTGTACGTGATGCTGATGAAGAAATTATGCGAGATATTAAAGAAAAAAATAAACTGGTAAGAATTGGTAAAATAAAGCACAAATATCCATTATGCTGGCGTTCTCAACATAAGTTAGTTTGGCTTGCAAGAAGGGAATATTTTTACATGCTTGATAGACTTGGTGATAAAGCAGTTAATGCAGCACAAAAAGTTGAATACTTTTTTGATCAACCGAAAAACAGATTTTTGGAAATAATTAAAGAAAAACATCCATGGTGTATTTCAAGAGAAAGATTCTGGGGATGCCCATTACCAATCTGGAAGTGTACTGAATGTGAAAATATTGAAAGACTGTTTTCAAGAAAAGAAATTGTTGAAATATCAGACAATCTTCCTGATGGACCTGACTTTGAGCTACACAGACCATGGATAGACCGGGTTTCTATCAAATGTAAAAAATGCAGCGCAAAGATGCAACGTGAAGAATTTGTTTTAGATACTTGGCATAACAGCGGTGCAGCGCCTTTTGCCTCATTAAGCGACGATGAATACAAAAAGACTATACCAGCTCCATTTTTTACGGAGGGAATTGATCAAACGCGCGGTTGGGCATACACACTATTAATTGAAAATGTCATTTTAAATAATAAAGATGTCTCACCGTATGATTCATTTCTATTTCAGGGACACGTTCTTGATGAAAAAGGAAATAAGATGAGTAAGAGTACTGGAAATGTACTTGATGCATCTGATCTACTTGACAAATATCCGGTAGATCTTGTAAGATTCTATTTCATGTGGAAATCTAGTCCAATTGAAACACTGAATTTTAGTACAAAGGAGTTGATGTCACGACCGTATCAAATTCTTAGTACGTTATTTCATATTCATCTATACTTCAAACAGAACAGTGAATATGACAAATTCAAGATAAATGAAACAACTGTTGAATGGGCAAAGGAAAACGGCATGCTTACTTCTACCGATACATGGCTACTATCAAAGCTTCAAAAAACAATTGATATATCAACAAAATCAAACAGTGAATGCAAATTCCACGAATCAGCAAAGACAATTGAAGATTTTCTAATCAATTCATTAAGCCAAGTTTACATCCCGATGACGAAACCGGAACTTTGGAATGATGATGAAACTAAAAAAGACAGAAGATATGTCATCTATGCAATTATCGCCAAGTCATTGAAAACACTGGATATTTTGATACACCCATTTTCGCCATTTACAAGCGATTATCTATACATAACCATGTTTGGAGATAAAGAATCAATCCTCTTGGAAACATGGCCAGAATTTACACCTGCGTTAGTTAATGAAAGTGTTGAAGAATCATTCGACATAATGAATGAAATAGTTTCTGTTTGCTCTGCTGCACGAATGAAGGGAAAGTTGAAAAGAAGATGGCCATTAAAACACGCAATAATATGTGTGGAAAAAGGATTGCAGAAGAAAATTGAACTGCTATCAGAACTATTACAATCCCAGCTAAATGTAGAAGATTACAAAATAATTGAACTTGAAAATCATGGGGGAATAGCAGAAATGCTAGAGATGAAAAAATCTGGTGTTCCAGTGACTCCAAAGATAGAACTAAACCGAAAAACCATCGGTCCAAAGGCAAAACAGAATCTTGGTAAATTGTTAGAAATTTTTTCTAAAACAAAACCTGATGAGATAATACAAGGGCTCGAAAAAGATGATTCATTCACATTTAATGCTAATGGAATAAAAATTTCTTTAGATATTAATGATTTCATAATTGAGTTTGATGTTCAAGAAGATTTTTCATACTCAAGAAGGAACAATCTGATAGGAATAATTTCCACTGTAAGAAATGAAGAATTGATGGCAAAAGGTTTGATGAAGGATCTTGCAAGAAGACTTCAGGCATTAAGAAAAGAACGAGGTTATAACCCAACTGATATACTGAATATTGCGTCAATCTTAGACTTGGATGAGGAATCTTTAGGTATGCTGAAAGATAAAACTGAGGAACTTGCCTTTTTGGTTAGAGTCAAATCAGTGAATTTTACTAAAACATGCAAAAAATACAAGGATGACGATATTGATGGTCAAAAAATCAAGATTTCGGTTGAATGAGCTAACTTTTGGTGAACAATCATCATAAATACAAAAAATACATAGTTCAAGTATGGTCAAGCAGATCAGTCTTGATACCTGGTCAATCCAGCATCTAACGGATCTTTTAAAAAAAGGTTCGCTGATAGTAGCAAAAACAAACACACCAATAATTCTGTATCGCCAGACTATGGAAGAAGAAGATGATTCTTATGAAGAGATAGTTTGTTCACTGACAAATGGATACATTATTGAGCAACTAATTGTGTCTGGTGGAATGGTAGTTCCAGCATTTAAGCAGCAGTTTGTATTTACATTAGAAGAATTTCCTGAAAGACTTTCAAAAAAGAGCAAGGATTTATTCTTAGAAACTGTTAATCTATTAGAAAGAAAATTAAAGTGACACAAATCACTGGTACGATTATAAACTTCCAATTCTGATAATTTTCATGCGATTATTAGAATATCAAGCTAAGGAACTTTTCAAAGAATATGATATTAAAGTACCAGATAGTATTTCATCTAATAATATTGAAAAGGGGAGAAAGGATGCTAAAAAAATTGGATTTCCATTCGTTATAAAAGCGCAGGTTCCTGTAGGAGGACGTGGTAAAGCAGGCGGAATTCAAAAATGTCACAATGAAGATGAATTTGAGTTAAAATATCCACAGGTTTTAGGTATGACAATTAAGGGCGAAAAAACTAGGGCTGTTTTACTTGAAAAAATGTCCGAATATGAAAAGGAAATCTATCTTTCATTATTTCTTGATCGAAGTAAAAGATGCTACACTGTAATTTCTTCAGCTGATGGTGGTGTTGAAATAGAATCAGTGAAAAACCAGGTCATACGAGAAGTTGGTTTAGGTAATGTTGCAAAAAAAACTGCAGAAGAGATAGCTGTGAAAATTGGGCTAGAGAAAAAATCTGTAAAATACTTTGTTGATATACTACAAAAATTATCAAAATTAACTGTGGAAAAAGAGGCGGAACTCACAGAAATTAATCCACTTGTTATTCTCAAAGATGGTTCAATGTTAGCTCTTGATGGTAAAATCATGACTGATGATAATTCTAATTTTAGGCATGATGAGCTTCTGAAATACAGAGAACAAACAGAACTTGAAGAAAAAGCAGAGAAAAGTGGATTTTCATTGGTGGAATTAGATGGCAATATTGCTGTAGTTGGAAACGGTGCAGGATTGGTTATGTCTACATTTGATATGCTTGCTGACAATGGTGGAAAACCTGCATGTTTTCTTGATGTTGGAGGTGGTGCAACTGAAAAATCAGTTTATGAGGCATTGACTTTGATTAGCAAAATGAAAAAAGTCAAAGCAATACTAGTAAATCTTTATGGTGGAATTGTTAAAACAACAATAGTTGCCTCGGCATTCATTAAAGCAAATGATGATAAATTAATTGATCTTCCAGTTTATGCAAGATTAATGGGTGCGGAATCAGAAAAATCAAAAGAAATGTTGAAAGATACAAAAACAAAAATGTTTACTTCTGTTGAACAGGCAATTAATGGGATTGTTATAGAGGTGACAAAAACTGGCTGATATTTTTGAATTGTTAAAGGGGAAAAACAATGGGAAAGATGAAAAACAACCAGTGATAGTTCAAGGTATTACTGGAAAATTTGGTTCCGTCCATACAAAATTAATGTTAGAATATGGTACAAACATTGCAGCTGGAGTAACACCTGGAAAGGGAGGTCAAAAATTTCAAGATGTGCCAATTTATGAAACGATGAAAGAGGCTGTAGCTGCAAGTAACGCGAAGATCTCTATTGTTTTTGTTCCTGCAAAATTCTTTTTGGAAGCTGCAAAAGAAGCATTTGAAGCAGGAATTAAACTCCTTATAGCAATTCCAGAACATGTACCAGTTCGTGATGCCATGCAAGCTATTGAAATTGCTAAACAAAACAATGCCATTATGATTGGACCAAATACTCCTGGTGTAATAATTCCTGGCTTGATTAAGATTGGAATTATGCCAGCAAGTCCGTTTATGGAGGGTAATATTGCTGTACTATCAAAAAGTGGAACTTTACTTTACGAAATTTCTAATAATTTAACTACCTCGGGGTTTGGCCAAAATGTTACTCTTGGAATAGGCGGTGACCCAATTAATGGTACAAGAATGATTGATGCTTTTGACATGATAAAGGATCAACCTGAACTTGAGGGTGTGGTAATTGTTGGCGAGATAGGTGGTCAGGCGGAGGAAACACTGGCTGAACATATTATTGATATCGGTTTCAAGAAACCAGTTGTTGGGTATATAGCTGGAAGAAAGGCTCCAAAAGAAAAAAGAATGGGTCATGCTGGTGCGATAGTTATGGGAAATTATGGTTCAGCTGAATCCAAGATAGCAATGTTTGCAAAGGCTAACATACCTGTTGCTAAAAGACCGACGGAAGTACCAATTCTATTAGCTGGAAAAATGGATAACAAGTAGTTTTATACATGAGGTTTTAACTGGGAAAAAGCATGCCGATAACAGATCCTGAAAAGAAGCAAATTGCGCAAAAGGCCAGACTTCATATGAAGATATGCTTCACTTGTGGGGCAAGAAATCCACTTAGTGCAACGAGATGCAGAAAATGCCATAATAGCTATCTCAGGCTTAAAAACAGAACATTAGGCATAAAGAAAACATAATCATCTATTTTATCATAGTTTAGTGGTTACTTCCTCACCGTTATCAATTGGCACAGTGACTGACTGAACGTTTGGATTTTTCCTAACATGTGATAAATAATCCGCCATCAATTCGTTGAATCTTTCTGGAAGCAAAATATTATCAGCGGCTATAATTCCTCCCTTTCTTACCAGAGGTAAGCACAGATCAAAATATTCGATATAACTTTCCTTATCCGCGTCGATGAAAATAAAATCAAAATAATTCCCGCCAAACTCCTCCTTTATCTCATGCAAAATTTTGCTGGCCTCGCCCTCCCTGATTTTGATTAAAGAACTTACTCCAGCCTCCTCAAAGTTTCGTGTTGCGTTATCTATCTTGAATTTCTCCCTATCGATTGTTATAATCTGGCCTCCAGATTGAGTGTTTGACATGACCGCGTCTGCAAACCAGAGACCAGAATAGCCAACAGACGTGCCAATTTCAAGAATTTTTTTGGCGTTTATGGATTTTAAGAGGATGTCGTAAAATGTTCCAATGTTTTTTGATATGCAGTTCAGTCTCTTCTCGCTAGGGACATCATCCCGGTGGCTGTTCTCATAATCAATGTCCTTTTCTAGTCTTGACAGTACGTTCTGGATTTTTTCATTCACCATTATTCCTTAAATTACTTGCTGCGTGATATATAATGTTGGCAGAATCGGCAAAAAATCTCGTACCTAAGTTTTTTGATGAAACCGGCGAAACATATGATGGCGTTGTTTCGTATGGCACACTGGGCAAGGACAGGTATTGGAAGAGAAAGATATTAGAAGAGATTTCTAATGGAGATTCTTTCCTGGATCTTGCATGTGGTACGGGCATTCTTACTAGGGGAATTGCAGAAAAATTTCCTGATGCAAAGATAATCGGTGTCGATATAACCAAAAGTTACCTTGATGTTGCAAAACAGAATTCAAATTCTTTTGACAACATCTCGTTTATCCTTGATGACGCAGAAAAATTCAAACTTGATTCAAAGTTTGATTGCATCACCGCATCCTATCTGCCAAAATACTGTGACGCGGAATCGCTTGTAAGAAATTGTATGGACCATCTCAGACCTGGAGGAAAAATCATCTTTCATGATTTCACGTACCCAAAAAATCCAGTTGTCAGAGGACTGTGGAACATATTTCTTACTCTTCTGCGCTTGATGGGATGTTTCATCCCAAGCTGGAAGGAGGCATTGATTGGACTACCAAAGCTGATTCGAAGTACCACGTGGCTAGACAGCTATTCTGATGTGATGAAGAAAAGTGGATTTAAAACTGGCTATCAATACCTCACACACGGCGCATCTGCCATATTAACTGGCATAAAATAATTCGGATACAGTTCTGAAAAATTTAGCCGAAAAACTTTATGACTAAAACAAAATGAGTACCACCCAAAACACCTATTGTAAGAAGTTTTAGAATTGTTTCACACCTTTTAATTTCTGAATAATTTCCGTTGCTGCGTCTTAGATGCTTATACTTTCTAGAGGTTGTTATCAGAACATAAGTTATGATTGAAGAGATACCACAAAGCATTATTGCCTCCAGCGATATTGAATTTGTCTGGATTGCAGATCCAGCAAAAACAGGTAATATTGCCCAAGATAATATAGTTGTTGCATTATTATGAAATTTTCCACCAAACAATTCTAAATTATATGCAAACAGAAAGAACCCCTCCGCAATGCCTATGGCAAACAAAAGTGGTGAATCTAAGAAAGCGTAGTACATTCCAATTGAAAATGCAACCGCCAACACAATCATTGACACTGCCCAGAGTTTCCTCTTTGGCAAATCACCCCATGGTTTTGTTTTACCACCAACAGCGTCCAGTAGGTGTGCTGAAACCCCAAGTGCAAGAAAATAAATCACACATATCGCAACGAGTCGTTCCGTTTCAAAATGACCAGAAAGTGAACCCCATGCCGCAAAGCATGTAACGATACTAGTGTATGGCAAAAACATTAAACCTATCGTCACTCGAAAATTCCTTGAGCCAAATTTTGGAACGAACCACTCAGATGTCCTATCCTGAGGCATAGAAACTATACAGCAAAGTATGTTTTTAACTTAGTTTTGTTGGAAAGCTGATACGTTATGAATAGCTATAAGAAATTTATAAAAAAAGGTGTAAATGAGCGTATTTCAAAAATCCCATTTCATAATTATGCTCCAATAAAGCGCCTTTCCATGCTAAGCAAAAAACGCTTCCCAAATTCGAATACACATGTTGCAGTTCATTTTGTCAATGGTAACCATAAAAAAATATCAGAGTATAGTCTATTACACAAACATAATGCCGATGAAATTAATCTTATAATTTCTGAAAACTCCAAATTGAAATATGAAATTCAGCTCGGTGATGAAGTATACAAGGTATCATCACCATCAACGGTATTCATACCAAAAGGAGTTAAGCATAAGGCAAAATTGATATCTGGTAAGGGAGTTTTCGTCTGCATAATTTTATCTGGAAAATATACTTCTTCAAAATAGGCAATCTTGGTTATTTACCAAAAATCTTTCCTATTGATGATAGTTTTGCCTCAAAACTGTTAGATTTTGAATGTTTTTTCTTATCACGATTATCAAGGTATTCGTAAGTGATATCTTTTCCACCATTACTGATCATGTTTGCATGTTTTAAATCACGAATTTTAATCCACTTACCATTTTCAAGATGTATGGTTGCATCATCACTGATATCAAAGCCTGAGCCCTCATCATAAAATCTAATTTTGCCATTCTCTTTTAGGAAAAATTCAACATCGTATGTCACCTTGCTTCCATAAACTAGTATATTTTTCCCTGTGACTTTGATATTGTCAATCAAATTAAGCACAACTAAAGTATCTGCATCAAGTTTGACAGTGTCTCGTACGCTTCCAGCCACAAGTTTACCGTTGACAGCCTTAAGCATAGAAAAATGTTCCCTAGTAACAGACATACCAACTCTCCCTTGTGGATCCTGTACAAGTATTCTTTTGCCGCGTACATCACCTACTTCAATGTCACCGTTATCTACAGTGATTTTTGCACCACCATCAATATCATATCTATTTTGCATAGAATCAATTAGTCTAAAACTTCCTTTTGTAACATGTATATGCGTTTTATGTTTTTCATAAGGGCTGAAATAAGGGCTAGTGATACTACCCCACATGTTTATTGGGTTATCATATTTGAAATGACCAGCCCAAAATTTGCCCTTGATTGCTAATGTCTTAGTCGCCTTTCTTTCAAATTCCATTTGACCCAATTCATTTGATCCAAATAACCTGACACCAGTAGTTCCTGCACGATTAAGAGCAGCCGTCCATTCCTGTGCAGAATTCATTTCTTTTGAGATGTCTTGTGACAAAAGAATATTTTTTCTACGCTTGTCTGAATCCGAATCACCTGAATAGAATTTTGCTTTTTTTCTTCTTTCCTCCATAGTATCAGGGTATTTTTTACCTATCTTCAGATCCTCGTACGCCTGCTTGATTTTTTTAAACTGTTCATCATCACCGCCCCTATCTGTGTGAAACTTCAGGACTAGATTTCTGTAAGCCTTGCGTATTTCCTTTTCAGTTGCTCCATCATGTATTTTTAGAATTTCATAATTGTTTTCAACCATATACTATCCCTAAATTAGTAATTTTTGAACTCTTAATACTTAACGCCTGAAAATCCTTTTTATTTAGGATTTTAAACGATCGACTATGGTAAAGGCAAAAAAACCTCACGTTGTTGGCATCGAGGTTTTAAAAAAAAATGGAATTGATATTAACAAACTGATTAAAGAATTGGTTGCTAATGCGTCAGTCGAATTTACTGCATATTACTACTTCACATTGTTACGTGCAAATTGTACTGGTATGGAAGGTGAAGGAATAAAGGGTATAATTGAGGATGCAAGATTAGAAGATCTAAGTCATTTTGAATCATGTATAGAAAGAATCTATCAGTTGGGTGGTTCATTGCCTAAAGATGCAATACAATTCATCAAGATGTCAGGTTGTGAATTTCTTCAACTCCCACCAAATCCTACAAACCTAAAAGCAATTCTAGAAAAATGCCTTAAGGCTGAACAGGGAGCGATTGTAAATTGGAATAGAGTTTGTAATATGACAATGGGAAAAGACCCAGCTACTTATGATATTGCAAAAGATATTCTTGCAGAGGAAATTGAACATGAATCGTGGTTTTTGGAGCTGTTATATGCCCGACCATCTGGTCATATGAGAAGGAAATATTCTGGTGAGAGACCACACACAAGAAAACATTCTAGAGCACTTGATTTATCATAATATCTAGTGGTTCCAATTTGAGGAACGTTTTTCACCAACTATTAGTAAATATATCAAAATCATTGGTGCTAAAAACTACTGATTCTTTTACATAAATCTGGTTTTTCATTTTGATTTAACATGAACGCAAGATCATGTTCATCATCTATGTCCAACATTATTCGACGAATTAATGCAACAGATACATTTTGAGATACTGATCTTGCAGCGTTCAATTGAAATGTATAGCTGCCTCGATCATACTGTGTTTTCATTATGTTGGTAGAACATCTCACTAACGCATTGGTTCCGTTCAATTGTCTGGATGGAACAATTATTACAGAATTTTTGGATTTATGAAAACACAAGAGATTATCTATATCAGAAGATCTCATTATTGGTATATCTTGAGGAAAGATAACTGAACGGTCATATTCATTATCCAAAATATATTGATCTGCTGAATATACTGCATGATTGACACCTGATTCGTCGTCAAAAATTTCTACGGTATTGAATTTTCTACCAAGTTCAAGTGCCGTTTCATCCTTTGATACTAGGATGATTTTATCAATGTACTGAGATTTTGATACAGTATCTAACACTTCTTCAAGCATTGCTTTACATATTTCCTCTTTCTGAGTTTTAGAAAGTTTTAATCTTGTTTTGGCGACGGAAAAAGTCTTTACTGGTATTATTGCACAGGTTTTCAAACTAGACGCGTATTTGTTTTAGTAAAAATGATGCAAGTGCATCTTCATCTTTTTTGTTTAGCATTTTTATTTTGGTATCATACACACTCAGGTTTAACGACTCGATCTTCTTTGTTTGTATACGATCCCTAGTATCTATTACTATTTTGGAGCAAACTTCTGCATACCATTTTGCAACACCATATGCTGAAACTTCAAGACCAGCTGCCTCCATGTATTTCCCGGCAGGTCCACTAACTGCCTTATCACCAATAATTGGGCTTACCGCTACTACTTTGCGTTTGTTTTTGTATAATTCTTTTTTAATTCCTTTCATCATCATCATAGGACCTATACTGGTTAAAGGATTACCAGGGGCTATAATTACAAGTTCAGAGTCATGTATGGCGCTTATAGCATCAGGATTAGGACGAGCTTTTTCTATACCCTCATATTCAATTCCTTCTACTGGATCCATTCCACGATATTTTACCCAATATTCCTGCAGATGTAGTTTACCCTTGTTTGTTGTAATTCTAGTTGATACTGTATTATCAGTAACTGGGATAATCTTGGGTTCGATTGCAAATTTTTCGCACATCCACTTGGTGATTTGACTTATACTTTTACCATTTTTTAGCATATTAGTTCTAGTAAGATGCGTAGCAGTATCTCTGTCACCAATTCTAAACCATGTATCCTCACCAAAAATCTCCATTTGTCTTAAAAATCCAAATGTGTCTTTTTTAATACCCCAGCCTTTGTCTTGGTCTAGCAGATCAGATAATCCGTAAATGATTGTATCAATATCTGGACATATGTAGAGACCATAAAGCCAATAATCATCCCCCACATTTGTTATTACGTTAACATCGGACCTTTGAGAGGCAAATCCCCTTACAAGTTTAACAGATCCCGTACCGCCAGCAAGTATTGTTATCAATTTTTTCTCCCTAAAGTAGTATAGTGAAAACATGGCTACCCATATTACCTTTTCAATGCGTGATTTCTGTGATATTTCGATAAAGTTAATTAATGAAAAAATATGTGGAGTTTTATGATTCACATCAGATTAAGTGTGATACTTTCTCTGATTGCTATTATTGCTATTAGTGGTTTAACTCCAGCATTGGCGTCATCCCAACTAGAACTTACAATAGATCCTACTTCAGATAAAGCAGTTGCTAAGATGGTATACCAAAGAAACATTACCTTAGATTATTCACAGGGTGGAAAGTTGGCTGATATATTGGCTGGAAAAAGTGACAAAATATCATTTAACGCGTCTTCATCTACTACTGGCATGAGTTCGCTGATGGCAAAATTGAATTCATACATGGCATCAAAAGGTAGTCAAGCACAGATTACTGACTTAGATTTGGAATATCTTGTAACCATTACTGGAAGAAGCGATAGTGCATCAATAGACTATAAGATTGTGTTGCGACCAACGATTGAAAATTTTGTAATTAAAGCTGGTTCTGGTAATTCGCCAACGCTAATAGACGTAGACTGGAGAGGATTTGGAGCTTTAGGACCAGTTGTGATCTCCACACCAATACATGGTGACGTTGAAATTAACTTACCAATTTCTGCTATTGAAACTTTCATTCCATCAATGGGGTTAGCAATGAAAGCTGGCGAGTCAGGTGAACTCCTTACTACTAGATTGATGGATGCAGACGGAATAAAAGATCAACCAGTTGGAAACTGGCACTTTTTGTTTGATCCTACTGGAATTGGTGTGGATGCGGCACAACATGGATTTTCTACAGGTAGTGTACTTTCTTCATTTACAATGGGAGAGAGTAGCCTTCGAGAGGGATTGATAAGAGAACAAGTACGTGAAACCACATTTACCAGTGACAAAGTGTACGTGATAAAATCTATAGAATCTTCTGCTAATGCAAGCATAGACATAATTGGATTCGCAAATAGAGATACTTTGGGTAGTTCAGAAATTTTTGGTGTAACCCCACAAGCACCTGAAGGATATGCGTCAACATCAAGTGGGGAATTCCCTGCATTTATCCTGTATGGTATGGCTGGTATGGCTGCTATTGGTGGTGTTGCTATTATGATGATGAGTAAGAGAAAACTTGCAAAAGAATCTGGACACTATCAACAAACTGGAATTGACCCAACGCAACTTACTGGTGTTGCAACAAGTGCTGCCTCAGGTGGTTACCAAACAGTTAGGGGTGAAGCACATCTAAAAGGCGGAGAAGATTATGCTCAACATAGAAGCTTTTATGATGACAAACCACAAGTTGAAGAAAAATCAGAATCAACAAGTAAAAAAGGTGGCGCCATGCCAAAAGGCTTCAAGCCAAAAGATTAAGCGAGTGCTAGCCGTAACCCTCCTTCTGTTCTAAACGATATTTCGCTATGCGGTCTACCTGAACCTGTTACAGGAACCTATGGTTCGGTTTGACCTTGCTTCATGTGGGACAGATTTTCATTCCGTCTCTGGAAACCTCAGGCAGTACCATCACCGTACTCCAGATGGGATTTTTTTCTGTTCTGTTGCCAGCCATCTCTGACTATCTATCTACAGATCACATTTCCTGTATGAAGGGAGGAGTTTCCTCTGCCGTAGCAGCGTTTCGTTCACTAGCTCACACTTGATTAGAATTAAAAAATAGGTAATTTCAACATTTCTTATAATTAAGATTCAAAGTAATCTTCATTATGCTTTTCAATCTTCTTCTTAGGTTTAATTATGTACACAAATGCTAAACACTCGATATATGCACGGTAAAGATACTTGTTTTGTTTTAATATCTGCATAAATATGTTCCAAAATGATCTTGTGTGAAATTCTGAGAACATGTGATTACGTACAATAATTATTGTCTTTTTTGATTTGTCTGCTAATTCCAAGGTTTTTGGGCTAAAGGCAGTATCAGCCTGATTTCCCGCGCCTAAAAACACCATACCATTTTTGGTTCGATCAAAATTTTTCAAGAGTTCAGACGATACCAACATATTTTTTGTTTTGGGTTCCACCTCTTCAAATTGCATCTTTTTTATATCAAGACTAAACATCACGTCATTAATTTTGTTAACAATCTGAGTCTCAATTTCAGGAGGCTGGTTTATACCGCGAACAATCCTAATTTTACTATTATGTTGTTTTGATATTGCAGCAGATATCTCAAGTCCAAGATTTGAATGGCGTCCACTATCATATGAAACAATAAGATTAGAAATATCCTTGACAAAATTTTTTCTCAGTTTTACTCCAATTATATCACAAGTAGACAGTGACAGTAACTTTCTATTGTTTCGCAAGAAGGAAAAATCCACTATTAACGTGTTAATACTCTGTTCCTCTGCTGTAGCTAGAATCGCTTCAGTAGGATCGTGGCAAAGTCTAACTAGATATCTGTGCCGTATTGAATGAGAGATTGATTTCTTAAATTTATCAAATACACCAATGCCGGTTTCACCTGATTTGTTTGCAAAAGACAAAGGGGTTTGCTTTGGAACTGTTATAACGTTAAGAAAAGATATTTCACCATCTTTATGCTCAGCTATTGCCTCTGCAAGTTTGGCGAGTTTAGTGGACGTTCGTTTCTTAAAAACAACTAAAATTCTATACTCTTTTCTTTCTTCAGGTGATTGGTTAAAGATTAGAGGTGCATGGTGCTCTTTCTCTTTCTTTGACGTATAGAATTTATAAATCACAAAACCCATAGCAACCCAAATAATAGCAATTAACCAGCTGAGCGGTTGAGAGAATAGTAGGTAAACAGCAAAAATAGAAACTAGTGCAAAACCAATAATTGGAACTAAAGGGAATAATGGTGTCTTAAAACCATAGACCAGTTTTTTTTCTTTGGAAAGTCTTCGTATGGTAATACAAGCTGCATTTACTTGTGCAAATAAAAATAAAAACATTACACTGGCAGCAAGTGCAATCATTGTTAAATCAAATGACATGGCTAAAACCAGCATAACTATGGCGGAAAAAATTGTGGAAATGAATGGTGTACGATATTTTTTGTGTAAGCGGTTAAAAATTGGAGGTAAATCATGATTTCTTCCCATGGCAAAAGATACACGACTTGCAGCAAATGTTGTTGCGTTCAGTGCTGCAAGTGTTGACACAAATCCTCCAGCTAGTACAATTAAAGCACCAAATGGAAGATAATATTCAGCAGCTTCAATGATTCCCAGCTCACCATGTTCTCCAATAAACTCCCAGGCGGGTTGCCCCAACTGCATGGGATTCAAGCCCCCAATAAAGACGAAAGCAAATACAACGTAGATAGAAATTACGATTCCTAAAGAGATAAGAATGGCTTTGGGAATATTCTTTTTTGGTTTTTTAATCTCATCACCAGCTTGTGCAATTATTTCATATCCTTCAAATGCTATGAATGTTAAACCCATTGCTAGTACTAATCCCATTGTACCGTTAGGAAAGAAATCCTGAAAATTATCAGGCCAGTTAGGATTTAGGAACGACATCGCAACAAGAGCTGCAATTATTAAGATGCCAATAATTGCTAGCTGGGAAAATGTAATTGCACTTCCCACTTTCCCTGTATGTGAAGAGCCTCTAACATTAACAAAAGTAAATGCTATAATTGCAATTACTGCAAAGATCTTTTCAAGTGGTAATCCGGATGCATTATCTATTATTTCGGCAGACTTCAACAAATGTCCAAGAAATGTTCCAAACGCAACAGCATATAGACTACCTGCAATTGTATGTGCAAACCATGCCATCCAACCACTCAGATATGAATTTGGTCTAGGAAGTCCTTCTCTTACCCATTTGTAACCCCCACCTGTGGCAGGTAATGCAGAACCAAGTTCAGCATAAACCAATGCAGTAAAGAGAGTGATAACACCATTAAGAAGAAATGCAATTATCAAAGCGGGTCCTGCCGCATCTATACCTGGTCCTACCAGCACAAATATAGCACCTCCTATCATTGAGGCAACGCCTATCATTACTGCCTGTGAAAGGGAAAGGCTTCGGATTAGACCAGATGACTTTGTTTCAATACTCATTATCGAACCGTCTGAGATTATACTTGAATAAATCTGTAGTTGTTAATCTTATTAATCAACTATCAATCATAGTAGAGCTATCTAGACCATACCCATCACAAATTTCAAAAATATTTGATTCAGATTCCGCTTTACAATAATCCTTTAGGAGGTTTTCATTTAGTGTATAAAATGTATGGCCCCATTTGAATTTGTTAAGCAATGAAGATGCTAGGGTAGAATCACCCATTATGTACATAGCTGCAGCTATAGCCTCTACAGTGGTCAATTTATTTAATTTGGAATAGTTGACAGGGTTGCCCGCTAATAATGGCGGAAGTTTTCTATGAATACCGGAAAATTTCTTGCTGAATATGGTGCTAGTAAGATTCCAAGAACAGTCGACAGCAGTAATAGAGCTAACAAGTTTTTTATCTGATTTCAACAATATTTTTTTTGAAAATGGATCTAAGACAAGTGTACGAGAAGTCATTCGGTTAATAGATTTTGCGAGTCCAAATTTTACTAATTTTGCAGCAGTACATTTTTTCGGATCATCCTGCTTTAACATTAATACCTGTATATGCAACAATAAGATATCAAGAAGATTTTG
>LUMJ01000334.1_pt2 | contig 20266 bp, 17 predicted proteins | sample 729631 | NCBI WGS metagenome assembly LUMJ01 (sample SAMN03860266, study PRJNA289734) | marine metagenome | biome: seawater column; feature: ocean; material: water; isolation source: Red Sea water column Station 22 - depth 500m | place: Saudi Arabia: Red Sea | collected 2011-10-15 | depth 500 m
ACATTGGATAATGTGCGTTTGGCCAGTGATATTGCCATGGAAGCAGGCGCAGATTTTATTAAAACATCCACAGGGAAAGTTTCGCCTGCAGCCACACCGCCAGTGGTCCTCACCATGTTAGAAGCCATTCGCGATTTTGAAACAAAAACAGGGGAAAAAATTGGCATGAAACCTGCAGGTGGCATTGGTACAACTAAACAAGCCATTCAATATTTGGTCATGGTGAAAGAGACTTTGGGCGAAGATTGGTTGTCTCCAGATTTATTTCGATTCGGCGCCAGTTCCTTAGCCAACGATGTACTTATGCAAATCGTGAAGCAAAGCACAGGTCAGTATCAATCAAAAGATTATTTTTCAGTGGATTAAACAAAAATTATTATGAATAAAGCACAAACTTGGGAATACAGCCCTGCACCGGAAAGTACGGATCATATTCAATTAAAAGATAAATACGACCTTTTTATCAATGGGAAATTTGTACCTAGCTCAGGTGGAAAAACGTTCGATTCCATCAATCCTGCCAATGAAAAGACAATCGCTAAAGTTGCAGATGCGAATAAAGCAGATGTGGATAAAGCGGTGAAAGCTGCCCGGAATGCTTATGAAAAAACCTGGTCTAAAATGGCACCAAAAGAGCGTGGGAAATATGTGTATCGCATCGCCCGATTACTCCAAGAAAGAGCACGAGAATTTTCTGTCATTGAATCCATGGATGGCGGAAAGCCCATCCGTGAAAGCCGCGATGTAGATGTACCTTTATCTGCTGCTCACTTTTTCTATTATGCCGGTTGGGCGGATAAGTTGGAGTATGCTTTTCCCGGCGTTTCTCCAAAACCGATAGGCGTAGCCGGACAAATTATTCCATGGAATTTTCCGCTGCTTATGGCAGCTTGGAAATTGGCACCGGCCTTAGCCACTGGAAACACATTGGTGTTAAAACCAGCGGAGACCACACCACTCACCGCCATGAAATTAGCAGAAATTATCCAAGAAGCAGATTTACCTCCCGGCGTGGTGAACATTGTAACGGGTGCAGGAGAAACCTTCACCGGCAGTACCGAAGTTGGGAAATATATCATGAAAGCGATTGCCGGTACCGGGAAAAAATACACGCTGGAATTAGGCGGTAAAGCAGCCAACATCATTTTCGAAGATGCGCCTATTGATCAAGCGGTGGAGGGCATCATTAATTCCATTTTCTTCAATCAGGGACATGTATGTTGTGCCGGTTCGCGGCTCTATGTTCAGGAAGGTATTGCAGATCAAGTGATTGAAAAACTGAAACGGCGAATGGATACACTCATTGTTGGTGATCCCTTGGATAAGAATACGGACATTGGTGCCATCAATTCGAAAATGCAGCTTAAGAAAATCAATGAATATTTAAATTTGGGCAAAGATGAAGGGGGCAGCATTTATCAATCTGCTTGTGACCTTCCGAAAAATGGATATTGGTGCGCGCCCACTATTTTCACCGATGTGAGCCAATCCAACCGTATTGTGCAGGAAGAAATATTTGGTCCTGTTTTGGCAATTCAAACGTTCAGAACTGTTGATGAAGTGATTGCCAAAGCGAACAATACACCTTATGGTCTTTCCGGTGGCGTTTGGACGGACAAAGGTTCGAAAATTTTCAAAGTCTCTAAACAAATTCGTGCCGGTGTGATTTGGGCAAACACCTTTAATAAATTTGATCCGGGAGCGCCATTTGGCGGATATAAAGAAAGTGGCGTTGGTAGCGAAGGCGGGGTGGAAGGACTCCGTGGGTACGTTAATATTTAAACACGGAGTACACCAAGATCACTAAGGTAAGGTAAAAAATGAGCAAACGAGTAGACATTCAAAAAACATATAAATTATATATCGATGGGAAATTCCCACGAACCGAATCCGGACGATATATTAAATGGACCGGCACTGATGGTGAAACTGTGGTGAATATTTGCCGTGGTTCCAGAAAAGATTTCCGAAATGCCATGGTGGCTGCACGGAAGGCTGTGGGTGGATGGACCGGGAAAACTGCTTTCAATCGATCTCAAATTTTATATCGTATTGGTGAAATGCTGGAAGGACGGCGAGATCAATTTATGGCGGAACTTATGCTCCAAGGCAGCACCAAAAAACAAGCTGAAACAGAATTAAACCAATCCATTGATCGGCTCATTTATTACGCCGGTTGGGCGGACAAATATCAGCAAATCTTCAGCCGTGTGAATCCTGTATCTCTACCTTATTTCAATTTTACCATGCCGGAAGCCACCGGTGTGGTAGCAGCATTTTCGCCGGATGATTCATCTTTATTGGGTCTCATTTCCATCGTGGCGCCTGTCATCGCCGGTGGAAATACAATTGTGATTTTAGCATCGGAAACAAAGCCCATTTCTTCCATATCCTTTGCAGAAGTGCTCCATACATCGGATGTCCCCGGTGGTGTGGTAAATATTCTTACGGGACACGGGCAAGAACTGTTAGAACATTTTTCATCCCACATGGACGTGAATGCAATGATCTACTGCGGCAGTGATAAAGATGATATTGAATTGGTTGAAACCAATGCAGCGCTGAATGTGAAACGTGCCATTATTTTTTCAGATGAAAAATGGGACAAAGATTCAGGACAAGGCCCTTACCATATAAACCAGCAGCAGCTATTATTCGATCTAAAGCCGCCGAACGACAACCCAAAGTTGGCATTATCTTGGGGTCTGGTTTGGGTCCTTTCGCAGACCAAGTTGAAAATCAAACCGTCATTTCTTACAATGATCTCCCGGGATTCCCCGATGCAGGTGTAGAGGGCCATGCAGGGCAATTGGTATTGGGATCCGTTGGTGGCACAGAAGTGGCTGTGCTGCAGGGCCGCGCCCATTATTATGAAAAAGGCCAAGCAAATTTGATGCGAACGCCGGTTGAGACATTAAAAGAGTTAGGGTGTGAAACAGTCATATTAACCAATGCCGCCGGAAGTCTCGTTCGTGAAGCACAGCCGGGAAGTGTCATGCAATTGACAGATCATATCAATTTTACTGGCATGTCTCCCTTGTTTGGCGAAACAGAATCTTCCCGACTTGTAGATATGGTGGATGCATATGATCCAACACTTGGTAATCAATTTCGCAAGGCTGCTTCGGAAAAAGATATCACCTTACACGAAGGTGTTTACATTTGGTTTTGCGGACCTAGTTTTGAAACACCTGCAGAAATAAAAGCTGCGAAAAATTTAGGTGCAGATGCAGTGGGAATGTCCACTGTGCCGGAAGTGATCCTTGCCCGATTTTATGGACTCAAAGTTGCAGCTGTTTCGATTATAACAAATATGGCTGCAGGGATGAGTGATGATGCTTTGAGTCATGACCAAACCATGGAAAATGCCAATCAAGCTGCTAATGACCTCCAAGCACTTTTGAGTGAATTCCTTTCGAATTATGAAAAATCGTAATTATTTAAAACCAATTAATTACGTTTTACTTTTTATATAATTACATACAAAAATGCTCCCCCAAGAAATCATCAGAAAAAAAAGAGATGGTCATTCGCTCAGCGCGGAAGAAATCCAGTTTTATATTGAAGGCATTGCTAATGGCTCAGTGAATGAAAGCCACATTGCGGCATTTTCCATGGCTGTTTTGTTCAACGGTATGTCCGTCGATGAGAGCTTCCACCTTACCAATCACATGGTAAAATCCGGTGAAACCTTAAACTGGGATGACTTAAATGGTCCCGTGATTGATAAACATTCCACCGGCGGCGTGGGCGACAAGGTAAGTCTCATGTTAGCGCCCATTGTGGCTGCCTGCGGCATTTATAATCCCATGATTTCCGGCAGGGGATTGGGCCACACCGGCGGAACCTTAGACAAATTAGAATCCATTCCCGGATACAATACCACGCCGGACAATGATCAATTTCGAAATGTTGTAAAAAATGTAGGATGTGCCATCATCGGACAAACAGCAAATCTCGCACCGGCTGACAAAATCATCTATGGCGTCCGGGATGTGACCGCCACCGTGGAATCGGTTCCACTTATTACTGCCTCCATTTTATCTAAAAAATTGGCGGCTGGATTGGATGGGCTCGTCATGGATATCAAAACGGGGAATGGCGCTTTTGCAGATCAACTGGATTTTGCCAGAGATCTAGGGGAAAGCATCATCGGTGTGGCAAACAAATTTGGAATGAAAACAACTGCGCTTATCACAGATATGAATCAGCCCCTGGGAACTGCTGTGGGAAATGCGGTGGAAGTGATGGAAGTGATTAATCATTTAAAAGGGACAAAACGGGACCAACGTCTACATGAAGTTGTGTTATCCTTGGCTGTGGAGATGCTACAAGTTGCTGGATTGTCTGACTCGAAAGAACACGCCATCAAAAAAATCACAGATGTATTGGACAATGGTCAAGCGGCAGAAACATTTCAAAAAATGGTCTCAGAATTGGGTTTGATGAAACTCTCACGGCTGCAAATGTGGTAAAGCCTGTCCCCGCTACACATACGGGGACCATTTCTCATATTGAAACTCGAGAGGTTGGTTTGGCTGTGGTCGAGTTAGGCGGCGGACGAAAAAAAGCCAGTGACACCATTGACCATACTGTGGGATTCACAGATGTTTTAGGTCTGGGTGAAGAAGTAATTGAAGGCCAACCTTTGGCGATGGTCCATGCCAAAAATGAAGATGATGCTAACCATATCATTGCATTGATCCAAAAAGCTTACCGTATAAATGATTCTAAAGAAGAGCCATCACCCACAATAATTGAACGATTAAATTAATCCTTTTTGATACTTATGAAAGATCCACAGAAAATTAAACGCGGGGATGAGTTGGAGCTTCAAATTGAATCATTGGCCTATGGTGGCAAAGGGATTGCTCGAGTGGATGATTTTGTCATCTTTGTAAAAAATGCCATTCCCGGGCAGAAGGTTCGTGCTTTGGTCTATAAAAAACGAAAAGGGTATGGAGAGGCTCGCCCGTTAGAGGTTCTCACTGAATCTCCCCATAAAGTTGATGCACCTTGTGACCACTTCCTCATCTGTGGCGGATGCAAGGTGCAGCAACTCAGTTATGAAGAACAAGTGGTGCAGAAAAAGCAGCAGGTAGAGAATATTTTTCAGCGACAAGCAGGGATATCCGAATTTGAAATTCATGATGTGGTGCCGGCGGTAAATCCATTCAATTACCGCAATAAAATGGAATGGAGATTGGCACAGAAATTCTCAATAAGACCCAATCTCTAGCCAAAGAATTAAAACTGAAGGCCTATGATCAAAAAACCCATAATGGATTCCTCCGTTATTTACTCATGCGGTTTGGTCACAATACGGGCGATATTTTAATCAATTTGGTTACGTCTTATGAAAATCCGGATTTGCTAAAACCACTTATAGATGGTTTAATTGCAGCCTTTCCACAAATCACCACAGTGGTGAATAATATCAATACACGAAAAGCAGATGTAGCATTCGGTGAATATGAACTTCATCTTCATGGGAAGCCATGCTTAGAAGAAAAATTAGGTGACCTTACATTTGAAATTTCTGCCAATTCATTTTTTCAGACCAACACCGTTATGGCTGAGAAATTATATGAAACTGCTTTAGATGGGGCCGGATTAACCGGAGAAGAAGTGGTCTTTGATCTCTATTGCGGCACTGGTTCAATTTCATTATTTCTGGCCCAGAAAGCCAAGGAAGTCCACGGTTTTGAAGTGATTGTATCTTCGGTAGAAGATGCCACGCGAAATGCTGTGCGGAATGGCATAGGGAATGTCCATTTTCATGTGGCAAACTTGGATAATTTTTTCAAGTTTGGCGTGGGGAAAAAATACCCCAAACCAGATGTAATTATTGTGGATCCGCCTCGAGCTGGTATGCACAAATTTATGACCAATTATTTACCGAAATTTGGCGCCCAAAAAATTGTATATATATCCTGTAATCCAACCACCCAAGCGCGGGATACTGAAATATTGCATATGAATGGGTATCGGCTAAAAAAATTAACCATGGTGGATATGTTCCCACACACGCCTCATATAGAGGCAGTGGGCATTTTTGAGAAACAGTAGGTCAGGTTCCTATTGGCGGCTCAGGATCTTTTGGTTCGCCGCCACCACCGAAAATATTATCGAAACCACCAAATGTTTGGCTCATAGCGAATAATAATACAAACGCAACGCCTAATAGCAAAAATACTCTATTTTTTCCGATTCCATAAACACTATGAGGTATAGTGTTTATCAACTCATCTTTTAAGGTATTTAAATGCAAATCTAAATCTTCAACATAGGAGAGTATTTCATATCGGTATACATCATTAGAACTACGATTAAACCGGATTACCTCTCCCTTTAACATCACCCTTTCATTTGTATCAGCAATATTTTCTATGTGTGTCGAAAATATATAATTAAGACCTGAAACGGATGCCAATTCACTTAAATCTTTAACGAACGAATTATTATTATGCGCCTTAACCGCATCTACTTGGCTGGGGTGCGATTGGTATAAGTCATTGGGATGGTGAAATTCGTAATAATTTTGATTAATCAACCCCAACATTTTTTGACGAATCATTTTGGCATAGGCATCGGGTATATTTTCAAGGGATTCTCCCACATAACCTACGTGGATAAGTTTTTTATTTTGTGGTGAAGCTGATAAGGCTGAACCTAATGAAAGCCCAAGGATCAACACCAATGATGTTATCTTTGGAATACTTGATATCATGCTTCAGAGGGGGGCCCACTCCCATCACCACCAGTACTTTCACCCCAAACTTTAGTACCGGTAATGCTCATAAATAATATTCCAACAAGTATTACAGTACCAAATACCATTGCAATCTGTTTAAATGATGCTGGTTTTGAAACAGCTGGGAGTGAATCCACCAACTGGGTCTTTATTACTTTTGTTTCATCATTCATTCGCTCATAATATTTGAGTACTTCGTAGCGAAAACTGGTATTGAGCTGCGCATTATATCTGTAAAAATCACCTTGAATCATGATTCGTTGATTATCAGGCGAGACATTTTTGAACTTACCCGCAAAAACATATTTCGCTTCCAATTGATCCGCAACGCGACGGAATGAAGGATCGGAAATATCTGAAAATAAAGAATCAACTTGTCTACCTGCCATTGACTGCACAGTTTCAGGAAGTATGAGAAGTTCGGGATCTATGTCTTCAAAGATTCTCTTCATCTTTTCTTGAAATTCTTTTTCAACCCAGGGTTCCACATTCTCAACTTTAACCCCAGCAAATGCTACAGTTGCTGGTTGTCCAGTGGTTAACTGAGCCATGATCAATGAATGAGCCACCAAGATGGCAATTGGTCTAATAATAACTTTCATATAGTTAGAAATTAAATGGTTATATGGTATATAGGCAAAAAAGAAATGGGCTCAATTAAGAGCCCATTTCTCAACATTAACCTGATTAAAGGCCTTCAACAGACCCAGAATAGGATATTACTGGGTGATGTTATCGTTTGAACGTATTTCACTGATCGGAATCGGAAAAAATACGCCAGGACCAGAAAGGATACCACTTACCCACTTAGTGGAAGTATGTCCAAACCGATACATATCTGGTAGACGTTTTCCTTGAACGAACAAGTTCGCACGACGCTCGTGCTGAAGTGCTGCACCAGCATCTTCAGTTGTGTATGCTGCTAGTCCATCCAACGCACGAATCTTATTCAATTCGGCAAGGGTTCCTGCAGCATCACCGCCAGCCATCTTGCCTTCAGCAATGATGAGGTGCATTTCACGTGCTGATACGATGGTAATCGGTGCAAAGTCGGTACCGCCATAATCGGCTCTAAATACAGCTTCCTCAGCAAGCATGCGTGTATCCTTAGCTCCAGTAACAAGGTCATTTGGGATTGGATCACCACCCTTTGTGCCACCATGTGCAGGTGAATCAACAAGGTCCATTTCTAGACGGCCATTGATTTGCCATGACATATTGTTAGAGACCGTACCAGGTCCATATACCATCTTCCACTTATAATCACCATCCATAAGGGCTAATGCAGCAGCAGCGTCAGCTGTGCCAGCATTTACATAAGGGCTTGAAGTATTCACAGGATTGACTTTACCCCATACTGCTTTAGCATGAGCAGCCCGAGCTTTCATTGCAGATACTCTAACTACATTATCGCCTGTGGCAATTGAAGCTGCCTTGCCTAAGAGAGCAGTTGCTTCATCGTACATAACGCTCATACCAGCTTCACCAAATGGTGTACCAGATACTGTTTTGTCTGAATAGACAAAATCATCAAACATATCTGCGATATAAAGGCGAACCATTGATGCAGTCAAATAAGCACGTACCAAATCTTGACTATCTGGCAATGATCCATCTGCCTGGAAAGCTTCAAGTACGCTAACTGCTTTATCTGCCATCCAACGACCTTCAGTAATAAATGGCCAAGCACCATCAACGAATTCATTATATACGTTGGTCATGCCACCATTATCCAATTCACGCCATGCATCACGTGAACCTGTCCAAACGACTTCATCTCCTGCGACTGCATTTGCAATCATGATGTAGCCTACTCCATTCAATGTAGCATTCCACCCACCGTTTGCAACAGCGCCTGCGGCACTAGGGTCGCCTAAATCGGCCTCCAGCAAACTGTTTGGGTTATCTACATCAAGAGCGCAGCCAATCAAAGCAAATGAAGTTAGCAGGCTGATCAATTTCATTTTCTTAGTCATAATCATACCTCCTATAATCCAACTTTGATACTAAAGTTAAATTGGCGCGGGATCGGGACACCAAAAGCTTCAATAGACTGTTGGAAATCATTGATTCCACCGTTTGAACGGCTAATTGAGTTCAATTCTGGATCAATACCTGAATAATCAGTAAAGATCATCAAGTTTCGAGCAGCAAATGCAACCGTTAAACTACGAGCACCAAAACGAGCAGCTACTTCTGCTGGTACCACGTATGCAACACTTAATTCACGCCATCTTGTAAAATCACCATCTTCAATAGTATTTAAACCACTATAGGGAGATAGAGCGAGATATTCGCGGACCCAATCGTTTGCGGCTTCTAACCGCTGTGCTCCAGTACTTGCTGGATTTTCAAGGGCCGATTCTGTCTTCGCTGCTCCAGGGATATTTCTACCAATCCAAGGGTGAGCTTTACGAAAAGCGTCAGTTAAGTTTGTAATTTGGTAATTACCAAATTTGGATTCAAACATAGTATTTATGCGCCAGCTTTTGCCAACTTTGATTGTAGCACCAAAATTCGCATTGTAATCTGGCGTTGGTTTACCTAAGTACCAACCTAATGCACCAGTATCTTTTGCACGGCCAGCATCGACATCGGCTTGGGTTGGAGTAAGCATTGCTGGGCTCCAACCTGATAGAACGCCGGCACCGCCGCTAGCAAAGAACGCATCCAAGGTGCTCTTATCGTCTGCTTTTCCATCACCATTTGTGTCAATAGGATATTGCGCATCTCGATCTAGTTTTGCACCAAAGTATGCACCAGGTGCATAACCGTTTGTTAGGAAGTTTCTGTATCTTGGGTAAGAACCACCGACTTTTTGCTCAGGAGCATTTAGCTCTATGATTGTTTCCTCCAAATAGGAAATACTACCAAAGAGGTCTACGGTGAGATTGGAGTTGCGAATGACAGATGCATCTAAACCAACTTCCCATCCACTGGCTTCTAATTTACCAATATTTGAAAGCTGAGTTCTACGAAATCCACCTGATTGTGGGTATTGCTTTTGAATTAAAGCATCCTCTACATCACGTGACCAATATTGAAAGTCGAGAGCTAGTTTATCATTAAATAATCCAACTTCACCACCTAATTCAATTTCTGTTGAAACTTCAGGTTTCAAATCAGGGTTACCAACATTACCTGGCGCAAGGCCGGGTCCGAATTCGGAAGCCCATGGTACGAAGGTTGTGAATTGATCAAAAGCACCAGGCTGTTGACCTGCTTGACCCCAAGCAAATCGTAGGCGTGCTGTAGATACAGGACCTAGTGCACCCACCTGTGCTGTTGGAATGTATGATACATTCATTCTTGGGTAGGTAATTGTGCTAAACTCAGAGCCAAAGGCACTGTTTGCATCATTACGTAATCCAGCAGTAAGGTATAGCCAATCTTGATATCCAACTCTTGTTTGAGCTAGGACACCTGCTTCAATGACTTCTGAGAAGCCAGAGCTAGCTGTGGTAGAACCAAGGGCACCTAGAACTTCAAGTCCTGGGCCTGGGAACTGTTGTCCACCGCCATTCATGGATTTCACAATTGTTTGAAAGGCTTGGAAGCCCAAAACAGATTCGTGAGATATGATTCCCAAATTACCTGCATAGTCTGCTTTAAGATCTAAGGAATAGACCTTTTTGTCTATTTTACCTTTATATAAGGCACCCTTAGTTGCATAACCAATCATACCATCTACATTATATCCGAATGGCGTCATGTTTGTGCTTTTGTTCAGGGTGAAATTCATGCCAAAAGTTCCAGCTAGGTTTAAGCCATCTGATACTTTGTAAGTGGTATTTAAAGAGATAGTCGTGTTATCACCTTCGTTTGATAGGGCACGATAAGTGGTTTCACGTGCAGTTCCAAATGCTCTGGAACCAGTACCATTACTCTCGGTAGCATATTCAGGTTTACCCATCTGAATTAGAGATGTTGTACCATAAATATTGTTATTATTTTGGATAGTATTATGATCCACGTAAGAATAGTTTGTTGACAAACGAATCCTTAAACGATCTGTCGGTACAATATTCAATGTTGCGCTGGCCATAAACTGGTCGCGCATGTCATTTGAACCCGGCTTGGTTGGGTCAGCAGCGCCAACCGGCTTACCAAGTATTGTGGCATTTTCATCATAGGGTCCATCACTTGCTAGGTATCTAATGCTTGCAAAATAAGTTGCTCCAGGGGCGCCACCTCTGACTGATGCAGAGAGAGTAGTCCTAGATCCATTATCGTAAAGCCAACCTACCATTGGGACTTCGATTACTTCATAAGGTTTTAAACCACTTTTGTTAAATAGGCCAGCCATACGAGTAGCGGTTTCTTGATCCCGGGCAAAACCGGAATTTGGCTTCCATTTACTTTCATCGTATGAGCTTGTACCTTGTTCAAGTTCAACAGTGAATTGTGGTTTAGAAATAGACCCTTGCTTCGTAAAGATCTGAACGACACCACTGGCCGCCTGAGTTCCATAAAGTGAAGCAGCAGCTGCACCTTTCAGAATTTCAATGCGATCAATTGCATCTGGATTAATCTCATCCAAGCGAGAAGGTCCACCACCAGGTCCTACTCCGCCGCCACCATTATCAACTCGAACACCATCAATGTAGATAACGGGTTCATTTGATTGAGAAAGGGTAGAAGTACCACGGATACGGATTGAGGCACCTTCGCCATTGAGTCCGCCATTGGGTAGCATTACTACACCTTTTTCACGACCTTGTAGAATGTCTGAAAAATTTGAAATGGGCGCATCTTCAAGTGCGTCCATGTCTACTATTCCTACTGAGTTACCAACTTTTGATTTTTCAACAGCTGTACCTGTACCAGTCACAATGACCTCATTCAGGTTCAATGCCGCAACAGACAGAGTGAAATCTGCAGTTGTGCTGCCATCAGCAGCAATATTGACATTCACTGAGCTGCTAGCATAACCAATATAGTTGGCATTAAGTCTCTGATCGCCTGCAGGCACACTACTGATAGAATACTCACCATTCACATCTGTTGCAGCACCTAAATTGGTTCCGACAATTAAGACGTTAGCACCTACCAGAGGGTCACCCGTATCTGCGTCAGTGACTCGACCGGAAACTGATCCATTTTGAGCAATAAGGAATGAAGCCATTCCAAAAAGCATCAAAACAGATAGTACCTGTCTGGGTATGATTAATTTAATCATTAAGCCTCCTTAGATTAATGTTTACTAGAGAGATAATTAGGTATACTGATATATATATAGGGTATTATTAGCATACTTTACTTCCCTCTTTGGAGGATGCTAAGGAGTATTACCATAAAAAGGCAACATTTATTTTAAGTGAAAATTTTACTGTATATTTTCATATTCAATAAGTCAATCAATGTTAGTTTCACTAAATTAGAGTTATGCTTCTTTGGATTAGAACATTAATTCGTAACAGTTTTTTCCAGGTCGGCGCAGGGATTCTTTTGACAATGATCCTTGGTGGTGCAATGCTTCAGTTTTTAGAACCTGGCGATATTTCCAAGGATGATAATCCATATTGGTGGGCAATTGTTACCATGACTACAGTGGGTTATGGCGATTTTTCACCGGAAACCCCAGCGGGTCGTATTTTTGCTGTATTGATCATGTTTATTGGTATTTCATTGGTATCATTATTAACAGCGTCCATTTCTTCAATCTTTGTGGCGCAAAAAATTCGGGAGGGTAAAGGTTTGGAAAAATTGAATTTGACTAATCACCTCATTTTGTGTGGTTGGAATCCCAATGGGGAAAGGGTTCTGGATTCAATTCAGCACCTCAGTGGGATGAAAAAAAGAGACTTAGTCCTCATCAACGAATTGAATGAGGAAGAAGTGACTATGCTCAAAAACAGGTATCCGGGCATGCATATTCATTTTGTTTCGGGGGATTTTACACAAGAAGAAATCCTCAACCGCGCCGGCATTCTCGATGCTGATACAGTGATGATCATTCCTAATACTACAGGTTCTGAGGTCGCGACTTACGATGAAAAGACCATTTTTGCTACACTGACCATAAAAAGTATGGATTCCAATATTCGTGTGGTGGCTTATTTGCTGGATCGTGAAAACCTCACCCATATTAAGCGGGCCGATGCCGATGAAGTTGTGGTTGGTGATGATTTTTCAGCCCATATATTGGCGTCACACGCAGTGGATCCGGGCGTCCCCCAAATTGCAAACCAGCTCATCGAAAGCAATTCTAAATCAAGGTTTAAGCGGGTGGAAATCCCTTCCCAATTTGTGGGTCAGCACTACGATGCATTGTTCGACCATTTTAAAGATAAGGACGGCTCAATTTTGATTGGTGTATTTTCTGAGGATAAAAATTTAGGCATCGGTGCCATTTTATCTTCAGATGCTTCCGCTCTGGATGCCTTTATTGAACGCAAATTGAAAGATGGCGGCATCTCCCTTCAGGAAGAAAGTAAGATCAATGTGGTCGTGAATCCCGGGAAGGACTACATCCTGAAAGAAGGAGAACGGGCCATTATAATTCCGTGAGGTAATGATGAATAATGAACAATTAAAACAATTTCAAATTTTTGAAGATCTCACCGATAATCAAATCAACCAGTTCCATGGCGCCTTGAAATCCGTTGAGATTGAAAAGGGCGAACAATTCATTACCGAGGGAGAAGAAGGAGACTGCATCTATTTACTACTCAGCGGTGAGGTAGAGATTAACCAGGCCCTAACCCTTTCCATGAACAAAGGGAAATCAGACAATCGGGAAAAGGCCATCTTAAAATTGTCCGCAGATATCCATCCCCAATTTGGCGAAATGTCCATGTTTAATGAGGGCGATCGCAGGACTGCCAATGTAAGGGCCGAATCTTCATGCGCCTTGGCGCGCCTCGATAAATCGGACTTATTTTCCATTTGTGATGCCAACCCGGAGATTGGATATATTGTCATGCGTAACTTGGGTCGAATCATTTCAGGGAACTTGGTGAAAGCGAATCAAAATGTACTCAAACTCACCACTGCTTTTTCTTTAATTTTAGATCGATAATTCGACCATATTTTTGTCATATTTCACATTAATCTAATTCAATATGTCAACGTCGCAAATCGATAAAACCTACAATTGGGATAAACTAGAGGACCATTGGTACCAGCATTGGCTGGAAAATGGTTATTTCAAGGGCGATCCTGATTCTGATAAGGAGCCCTATTCCATCGTAATTCCACCCCCCAATGTGACGGGGATGCTTACCATGGGGCACGTACTGAATAATACCATCCAGGATGTTTTGATTCGCAAAGCACGGATGGAAGGGAAGAACGCCTGCTGGATACCCGGGACGGACCATGCTTCCATCGCTACTGAATCTAAAGTGGTGAAGATGCTAGAAGAACAGGGCATTTCTAAAGATAGCCTATCTAGAGACGAATTCATGACCCACGCATGGGCGTGGAAGGAAAAGTATGGTGGTATCATTATTAATCAGTTGAAGAAATTGGGCTGCTCTTGTGATTGGGATCGGGAACGGTTTACTATGGACGAAGGGTATTCTCGAGCTGTATCAGAAGCATTCGTCCAATTATACGATAAAGGATTAATCTACAAAGGCCACCGATTGGTGAATTGGTGCCCTGTGTCCAAATCGGCCATCAGCGACGAAGAGGTTATTCACCAAGAAAAGAACGGAAAACTCTGGCATTTTCGTTATCCCATCACCGGTACCGATGATTATTTAGTGGTTGCCACGACTCGTCCCGAAACCATGTTGGGGGATACGGCTGTGGCAGTCCACCCCGAGGATGAACGGTATAAAAATTCAATCGGGAAAACGGTGACACTACCATTGGTGGGACGTGAAATTCCCATTATCAGCGACACCTATGTCGATAAAGCATTTGGTACGGGCTGCGTAAAAGTGACCCCGGCCCATGATCCCAACGACTTTGCAATGGGTGAGCGGCACGATTTAGAATTCATCAATATTATGAATGATGATGCATCCATGAATTCGGAAGTGCCGAATAAATTTCAAGGATTATCTCGGGAATCAGCGAGGAAGGCCGTCGTGAAAGAGATGGAAGCAGAAGGATATTTAGATAAAGTCGAAGATTATTCGAATAACATCGGATTTTCCGAACGTGGGAATGTGCCAATCGAATTTTATATTTCTGAGCAGTGGTATTTAAAAATGGATGAATTGGCCAAGCCAGCTTTGGATGCGGTGAATAACGGGCAAATTAAATTTCACCCTGCCCACTGGACCAAGACATACAACCACTGGATGGAAAATATCAAAGATTGGTGTATCAGTCGCCAACTCTGGTGGGGGCACCAGATTCCTGTTTGGTATAATAAAGATGATCTGAAACAATTGCATGTCTCCGTAGATGGGCCTGAGGATCCAGAGAATTGGACGCAGGATGAGAATGTCTTAGATACATGGGCATCGTCATGGCTTTGGCCTTTTGCCGTCCACGCGTGGCCAAAAGCAGAAAAAAACCTTAAAACATTCTACCCTACGGATGCATTGGTTACGGGCCCGGATATTATTTTCTTTTGGGTGGCCCGTATGATTATGTCCGGATATGAATTTTTAGATGATATCCCATTTAAGGATGTGTATTTCACTTCTATTCTTCGGGATGAGACAGGTAAAAAATTCAGCAAATCTTTAGGGAATTCTCCGGACCCCTTCGATCTATTTAAAGAATACGGCACGGACGCCACTCGGTTTGGCACCATGCTCATGGCGCCCCAAGGGTTGGATGTACTCTTTTCTAACTCCCGGTTAGAGATTGGCCGAAACTTCATGAATAAACTCTGGAATGCATCCCGGTTTGTCCACATGAATTTGGAAAGGGGCGAGGCTCCGAAAATTGATTTAGATTCTGCTGAATTGGATTTGCCGGAACGATGGATTATGAGTCAGCTTAATCAAACGGCTATTCGAGTGAACCATCAATTGGATCGCTTCCATTTCAATGAAGCGGCCAAGGCCATCTATGAATTTACATGGGGTGACTTTTGCGATTGGTATATCGAAATTGCCAAAACACGATTTTACGGAGATGATCCTCATAAATCGGTTGTTTCGCGAACAGTGGCCGTCCATGTGATTAAAGGTATTTTGACCCTCCTTCATCCTTATTCGCCATTTATAACAGAAGAAATATGGTCCTATTTTAGGAACGATGCTGATTCAGATCTAATTGTATCCCCATGGCTCAATGGCAATGAATCACAGGCAGATACTGAAGCGGACACCTCAATGGGCTTGCTGAAAGAAATGGTAACGGCCGTTCGGACCATCCGCAGCCGCATGAATGTACCACCAGGTAAAAAGGCGGATTTGGTGATTCGAAATGTAAATGGCCACCAATCCAACATTGAATCTTTTGATGACATAATTAAAACACTGGGGCGGATTAATAAAATTACCCTCGGTGCGAACTTAGAAAAACCGGATCAATCGGCCACCGCAGTGGTTCAAAAAATGGAACTGTTTGTTCCGCTCAAAGGATTAATAGATTTAGACCAGGAAATTGCCCGACTTTCTAAGCGTTTAGATGAACTGAAAGGGCACCTGGCGGGGGTAGAGAAAAAATTAGCGAATGAGAATTTTGTAAATCGTGCACCAGAAAATGTGGTGGCCCATGAAAAGCAAAATTTGCAGGACATGACTGCAGAATTCGACCTCGTCAAAGCAAACTTGGATATGCTGCAATGAAGAAAATAATCATCGGAATCCTGACCTTTTTGTCGCTCACAGCGGCCCAATCGAACCATGCCACCATGACCATGTATAAAGATGGTTTTGCTCTCATTAAACAACCTGTGGCATGGAACCTTCAACCGGGAGAAAACACCATTGCATGGGACCTCCTCCCAACAGGCATGATTAAAGATTCGCCATTCTTGACCTTAGAAAATGCGGAAGTGAAGATGCAGCGCTTGAATCAGGATGTCTTTCATTTTTCTGAGCATCTTTATAATTATCTGGGCGAAACCATTGATGTAGAATTAATTAATGGATCTTCGCTCACGGGGACGCTGGTAGAAATCAGCGGCAGTACCATTACCATCACCCGAAAGCGATCCATCATTTCATTTAAAAAAGAACGGATTGACTACATCACCGTACCAGGGAAATTAGAAAATGTCATGTTTAAACCATCCCTCACGTGGAACATTGATCCGGATAAAAAATCTGGACCCGTACGAGGCAATCTCATTTACCTTTCTCGGGGATTTGACTGGGATGCCATCTACCGTCTTATCTTGGATGAGTCCGGAAATGGTGCTGAATTGTTGGCTGAAGCCTACATCAAAAATAATAGCAATCTTGATTTTAAGAATGTATCCCTCCAATTGGTAGAAGGGAAGCTGAAGCAGAATGGCCACATGAATGTTCCGCCCATGATGATGCGCTCCATGGCCGCGCCCAATGAAAACGCAGGACCACAGGAAGAACAGTTGGGGGATTATCATATTTACAATCTTGGCGGTAAGGTTGGCCTAATGGGAGAAGAAAGTATTTCCACACGGCTCTATCCTTCGAAAAAAGTGTCCTTCCAAAAAACATATTTATTTGAAAATGATGAACAGAGCCAAACCGAAGAACCATTAGGGATCGAATACCAGATCGCCAATACGGAATCCAATAATTTGGGTGTACCTCTGCCCCAAGGGAAAATTCAATTATATCAAACAGGGCGGAGCGGTTCCATTGAATTTGTGGGTGAAGATGAAATTCGCCAAGTGCCCAAAGGGGCCACTGCCACCATCATCTCCGGGAAGGCCTTTGACGTGGTGGGGAAGCGAACAGTGTTGAATTACGACCGCCAGCGGAAGAGTGAAGAAGGGTCCATCAGTATTGAAGTGACTAATACATTGGATCATGAAATCGAAGTCCGTCTCATCGAACATATTTATGGCGATTGGGTGGTAAGAGATGCTTCTGCAAATTATCGGAAAAAAGATGCCTCTACCATTCATTTCCCTCTCACCATTCCTGGTAATGGATCGCAAACAGTGACCTATACTTACCGCAAGGAATGGAATTAAAAGAATTGTGCCTGAAAAGGCTCTAACCCTTTCTACCTCTATCCAACCTATCAAAGGCGTCGGTCTGTCCCGGGCGGATGCTTTATCAGCAATCGGCATTCATACCGTTTCTGATCTGCTTCATTATTATCCAAGGAAGCACTTAGATCGCACCACCGTCACCCCAATCTCCAAATTAAAGAAGGATCAGGAGGCCACCATTATCGGCAAAGTCGAAGCGGCTGATATGCGCCGAGGGAAACGGCGCCAATACTTTCAGGCCATTCTTTCTGATGGTAAGGGGATGATAACACTCACCTGGTTTAATGGGGCGCGATATATCAAAAAAGCTATCAAGGTGGGAGATCGTCTCGCCGTGAGCGGCAAAGTTGAATTTTTCAACGGCTACCAGATTGTCCACCCGGAATATGATAAACTGAAAGCGGATGAAGATCCGGTGAATTCCGGTTTGGTCATTCCATTATACTCGATTCCTGCCGAATTGAAAAAAACTCGGTTGGATAGTCGAGGCCTTCGTCGCCTCATTAAATCTATTTCTGATTCATTAAAAGAAATTCCCGACCATTTTTCGCCTGATTTCCTGAAAGCCAATGGACTCACTCATATCAACAGCGCCCTACGAAATATCCATTTTGCCGAATCTGAAGATGTGCTTCAGGCCGCCATCCATCGATTAAAATTTGACGAACACTTTTTTCTTCAAATGCTTATGGCATTGCGGAAATCATCCAGGAAAGGCTTGAGACGCTCCTGCTCTGCCGGATCATGGTGCTCCATGATCTTGTGCAACTGGGTTGCATAGTTGGACTTCAGGTACTCGCGAAGGAAGCCAACGCCGAACACGCCACCGATTGCGATATGGGTGAGCGAACGATGTGCAGGTGGCTGTCATGGCGCCGACGGAAATTTTGGCCCATCAGCATTTTGAATCCTTCAAAAAACATGCAGAAACAGCCCACATGACCTGCGCCATATTGGGGGGGGGCACACCGGCCAAAGAACGGCAGGCCATTCTTGAGGGTTTAAAAGAAGGGCGGATTAATATTATCATTGGTACCCACGCCCTCATTCAAAAGGATGTGGCATTCAAATCATTGGGATTGGCTATTGTGGATGAACAGCACCGCTTTGGCGTCCTCCAGCGGGGTGACCTTACTGCTAAAGGATTGAATCCTCACCTGTTGGCTATGACTGCCACACCCATCCCCCGAACATTGGCCATTACTTACCACGGGGATATGGATCTATCCATTATTGATGAAATGCCGAAAAATCGTCTTCCTGTGGTGACGAAAGTGGTGGATGAGATACGACTGAAAAAAGTGTACGAATTTATGAAGACCGAAGTGGCCACTGGTCGTCAAGCCATGGTGGTTTATCCGTTGGTGGAGGAGACGGAAAAATCTGATTTGGCTGCGGCGGTGGAGATGCACGAGCATCTCTCCCAAAAGATTTTCCCCAATTTAAAAGTGGGACTCATTCACGGGCGAATGAAAAAGGATGAAAAGGATGGGGTCATGGATGCCTATGCCCGGAATGAAATTCATATTTTGATTTCTACAACGGTGATTGAAGTGGGTATTGATATTCCCAATGCCACGGTGATGCTGGTTGAACATGCGGATCGGTTTGGATTGACTCAACTCCACCAGCTTCGGGGCCGTGTGGGGCGGGGGAGTGAAAAAAGTTACTGCATTCTCGTCCGGCGAAATTTCACTGACAATTCGAAAAAGCGCCTACGGATTATGGAATCCACTACAGACGGATTTGTCATTTCAGATGAAGATTTAAAACTCCGCGGTCCGGGAGAATTTTTTGGTATTCGTCAGAGTGGATTCCTAAAATATAAAATTGCGGATATGGTGACGGACGGACCAATCCTTAGAAACGCCCGCCAAGCCGCTTTTGAGTTGGTAAAGGCAGACCCGAATTTGAATCAGCCGGAGCATGAATTGATCCGCCCCCGCTTCATGGCAGAATACCAGGATAAACTGGAACAGGCGAATATTTCTTAATAATCCATAGAATCTTCGATTTATCACCTGATATGATGTATTTTCCCCGGCTGTTTTTGTCAGTATATGAAACATTTACTCCCAATTTGAATTAAAGCCACTTTAAGAGGAAAATCATGGCCGAAGAACAAATGAAAAAAGAAGATCAATTATTTATCCATCTGGTGAATACATTCGTCCAAAGTGCATGGATATCACTGGGTAAAGTGAAAAATCCTGTGTCCGATACATTAGAACGGAATCTGGAACAGGCCACCTATTATATCGATCTTTTGGATATGCTTCAAACCAAAATGAAGGGCAACCTGAGCGAATGGGAAGAACAGTATATTATCCATAGCTTGAGTGAATTAAAACTCAACTTCATTGACGAACAGAAGAAGGGTTCTGAGGAACCCACGGATGCAGGGGCACCTGAGGGTAGTGAGGGCGCTGCACAGGATGATGAATCTGGAGAAG
>LUMJ01000508.1_pt1 | contig 20157 bp, 17 predicted proteins | sample 729631 | NCBI WGS metagenome assembly LUMJ01 (sample SAMN03860266, study PRJNA289734) | marine metagenome | biome: seawater column; feature: ocean; material: water; isolation source: Red Sea water column Station 22 - depth 500m | place: Saudi Arabia: Red Sea | collected 2011-10-15 | depth 500 m
AGCTGACACCAGCTAAAATTCAAACTATTAAACTGCTTTCAAAAACGGCAAAAGAAACTTTAACTAATGAGAGCCTAGCTGAGTTTCTGGTTGATGGTAAGCTATACCAAATTACTAAATCTCACTTCGAAGCGTTAACTGAACCTTTATTAAAAAGAACCTTGCAGTTGACCAAGAGAGCTGTTAGAGATGCAGGTATCGAAATGTCGGAAATCAAGGATGTTATTATGGTTGGCGGCTCAACGCGCATGACCGCAGTGAGGGAGAGAGTAAGTGAGTTGTTTAACAAGCCAGTATTGTGCTCAATTAATCCTGATGAAGTCGTTGTCAAAGGTGCCGCCATACAGGCCAATATCTTAGCGGGCAATAAAAGCCGAGATGACGTCTTGCTTTTAGATGTATTGCCGCTTTCACTGGGTCTTGAGACTATGGGTGGTCTGGTTGAAAAAGTGATTCATAGAAACACCACCATTCCAATAACGAAAGCTCAAGAATTTACCACCTTTAAGGATGGACAGACCGGAATGAGTATTCATGTGTACCAGGGAGAGCGTGAACTAACACAAGACTGTCGATCTCTTGGAAAATTTGACCTCAAGGGTATACCTCCTATGGTAGCTGGAAGTGCTCGAATTCTTGTGGAATTCCAAGTTGATGCCGATGGTCTGCTTTCTGTCAGTGCAAAAGAACAAACTTCTGGGGTTAAATCGGAAATCATTATTAAGCCTTCTTATGGGCTTACTGATACAGAAGTTGAAAAAATGTTAAAGGATTCAGTTATTTTTGCGCAGGAAGATATTCTGTTAAGGCAGCTGCAAGAACAAAAAGTGAATGCTGATCGTACCATTTTGGCGATCAATTCAGCATTAAATGCTGATAAAGAACTTCTATGTAGATGAGTTTAGTGAAAAAATAGAAGAATAATATGCCTCAAATAATCGTTCTACCTAATGAAGATTTTTGTCCAGAAGGCATCGTTATTGAAGCCGAATCTGGAACTACCGTCTGCAGGGCTTTATTAGCTAATGATGTCGAAATTGAACACGCCTGTGAGATGTCTAATGCTTGTACAACATGTCATGTCTATATCCGAGAAGGGTTTGATTCTATTGAAGAGTCTGACGAAATAGAGGATGACCTACTTGACAAGGCTTGGGGGCTTGATCCAGACTCAAGGCTTTCCTGTCAGGCTGTTATGGCTGAGGATGATATTGTTATCGAGATACCGAAGTACACCATCAACCAAGTTTCTGAAAACAGTTAATTCAAAAGTTACTACTCAATCGTAATATTTGGAAAGGCTCCAACTGTCTCACTTTGAAGCGACAACATTGCAGCTGTTTTGCGTGCAATTTCTAGATAAATCAAAGAGGCCGTGCTTTCTGGACTTTTTATGACCGTAGGTTTGCCTTCATCGACATCCGTTCTAATGTCAACTTGAAGCGGCAATGCACCTAGAAAGTTAGTCTCAGAATCGAGAGCCATGCCTTGACCTCCACCATGACCAAATATTTCCTCTGAATGGCCACAATTTGAACAGATATGAATAGACATGTTTTCAATAATGCCTAGAATGGGAATATTGACCTTCTCGAACATACCAAGACCTTTTTTGGCATCGATAAGGGCGATATCTTGAGGTGTGGTGACAATGATGGCTCCGCTAACTGGAATCCTTTGTGACAATGTGAGTTGAGTGTCTCCTGTGCCTGGAGGGAGGTCTACAATCATATAATCCACATCATTCCATTCTGTGTTCTTTAGGAGTTGTTCTAAAGCCTGAGTAACCATTGGTCCACGCCAAACCATAGGTGATGCTTCATCGACCAAAAACCCGATTGACATTGTTTGTAATCCATGCGCTAAAACTGGCTTCATATTACCATTTTCAGTACCTTCGGGCCTAAGTTCTTTGACACCCAGCATGCGTGGTTGCGAGGGCCCATAGATGTCCGCATCAAGAAGAGCTATTTTTGCACCTTCTGAATGAAGTGCGAGCGCTAGATTTACCGCTGTAGTTGATTTTCCAACACCACCTTTGCCGGAGGCGACAGCAATAATGTTTTTAACGCCAGGTAACGCTTCAACACCGCCTTGAACGGTATGAGACACTATTTTTGATTTAATAGAGATGGATGAATAGGTATGCACATCAACCACAGTGCTTAGAACGCTTTCAACTTTCTCTTGTGTTAAATTTGTCAATTCGTTGACTCCAGTCTGTAAAATAACGCTATTTTATCGCACAAATATCACTCCAATCCCTAATAATATTGGGCTTTTTGAGAACTGACCATGTCAAAACGCAGAATACTCGTAACATCGGCTCTACCTTATGCCAATGGAGAACTTCATTTGGGATATATGTTGGAGACTATTCAGACAGATATCTGGGTCAGATTTCAGAAAATGATGGGCAACGAGTGCCATTATGTTTGCGCGGATGATGCCCATGGAACACCTATTATGCTTAAAGCTGACGAGATGGGTATAGATCCTGAAACGCTTATAGAACAGGTTAAAATCCGTCATGAGGCCGATTTAGACGATTTTCATATAGATTTTAGTCAATACCACTCAACACATTCAGAGGAGAATCGTGAAATTTCTGAATTAATTTACAATCGCCTTAACGATTCGGGCTATATCAAAAGGAAGGTAATTTCACAAGCCTTTGATCCTGAAAAGGAAATGTTTTTGCCCGATCGTTATATTAAAGGAGAGTGCCCTAATTGTGGGGCCGACGATCAGTATGGAGATAATTGTGAAGCTTGTGGCGCCACATATTCTACCACTGAATTAAAGAACGCCAAATCAGTTATTTCAGGAGCAGTGCCAATTGAAAAGGACTCAGAGCATTACTTTTTTGATTTGCCGCAGTTCGAAAATAAGTTGAAAGATTGGACTAAGGCTGGACATCTCCAGGAGCAGGTAAGCAACAAGCTAGAAGAATGGTTTGATCAAGGGTTGCAGCAATGGGATATCTCTCGCGATGAGCCTTATTTTGGTTTCAAAATACCAGGCACTGAAGATAAGTATTTTTATGTTTGGTTAGACGCTCCGATAGGTTACATGGCAAGTTTCAAAAAACTTTGTGACAACAGTGAACTAAATTTTGACGACTTCTTTGGTAAAGATTCTGATACCGAACTTTATCATTTTATTGGCAAAGATATTGTCTATTTCCATGCTCTTTTTTGGCCGGCAACTCTTATGGGCTCTGATTTCAGAACCCCTAGCGCTGTTTTCGCCCATGGATTCCTTTCTGTGAATGGCCAAAAGATGAGCAAATCTCGTGGCACATTCATTAACGCAAGAACCTACTTAGAGAATCTTGATTCTGAATGTTTGCGTTATTACTATGCTTATAAATTGACAGCTAAAATCGATGACATTGATTTGAATTTACAAGATTTCAAAAAGCGAGTTAATTCAGACCTTGTCGGCAAAGTTATCAATATTGCCTCTAGAAGTGCATCGTTTGTGGTGAAAAAATTTGATAAACAGTTGTCGGGTAACTTTATTAAAAAGTCTCTTTATGATGAATTTGTCGAAGCAGGTTCTGATATTGCGAAGCATTATGAGGCAAGAAACTTTAGCCAGGCTATGCGCTTAATTATGAGATTAGCTGATAAGGCTAATCAATACATTGATGAAGAAAAGCCCTGGCAATTAGTAAAAATTGAAGGCAAAGAACAAGAAGTTCACGAGATTACTTCCCTAGCAATTAATCTATTTAAAGTCTTGATGACATATTTGAAGCCAGTACTACCCGATATGGCAAGACGCTCTGAAGAATTTCTCAATGTTGACTCTTTAAATTGGTCTGATATTGAGTGCCCTTTAACAAACCATAAAATCAATAAATTTAAACCTTTAATGACGCGTATAGAGGATGATCAAATTGAACAGATGGTTGAATCCTCCAAGGCATAGATTATTAGTAAAATAAAGTTTTGGAGGGATGTCAGAGTGGCCGAATGAGCACGCTTGGAAAGCGTGTATACCTCACGGTATCATGGGTTCGAATCCCATTCCCTCCACCATATTAAGCTCCCTAAACTCTTTGATTATATAAACTACAAACTTCAACACTAATTGAAGTATCACGTAAGAGTGAAAAAAGGGGTTTGTGAATTTGCTATAAAACATTGATCACTTATTCTAGAGAATAACAAGAATCTTAAACTAGTTATATTTCAATAATAAAACAGGTTTATAATTAAATCTAAACTAAATTATTAGTTTATTTTTATAATTTATAAAGGAGAATAATTTTGAAAAAAATTAATAAATTGCAATCGCTCAGTTTGCAAAAAATAGTCCCGATTAATGTGGCTATACTTCTGAGTTGTTTTCTTTCATTTGGGCTATTCAGTCAGTCTTCTATAGCCGCTCATGATAAAGTCTACGAAATAACAATACTTCATACTAATGATTTCCACGCTCGTTTTAGACCAATCAGCAAATACGATAATAATTGTTCTGCAAAGAATAATGCTAAGGGTAAGTGTTTTGGTGGTTCAGCGCGTTTAAGTACAGCAATTGAAGATGCTCGTTCAAGGCATTCTAATACAATACTTTTAGATGGTGGTGATCAATTTCAAGGAACGCTTTTCTATAATCTATACAAGGGAAAAGTGGCCGCAGAAATGATGAATATGCTTGGATATGATGGAATGGCAGTGGGTAACCATGAGTTTGATGATGGGCCTGAAACTCTTAGAGTATTCATGGATTCAGTAAATTTCCCTATCCTTATGGCAAATGCCAATATAGATATGGAGCCAGAGCTTAAAGGTAATTTACAAAAATCAACGACGGTGTTGAAAAACAACCGAAAAATTGGCTTGATAGGTATCAATACTGTGGACACAGCAGAATTATCTAGTCCTGGCGAAAACGTTATATTTACAGACGCTGTTGCCGCTGTTCAGTCTGAGGTAGATTTTTTGACCGAAGCTGGAGTAAATATAATCATACTTCTTTCTCACTCGTCATACGGGGTAGACAAGATGATTGCAGCAAATACTACTGGAGTAGACGTTATTGTTGGTGGTCATGATAATACCCTTTTATCAAACGTCAGCGATAGGGCGAAAGGTCCTTATCCAACGGTAGTCAATGGAACACAGATCGTTCAGGCATATGCCTATGGTAAATTCTTAGGCGAACTTTCAGTTCTCTTTGATGAAGCGGGCAATGTCATCCATGCGTCAGGTGAACCAATTCTAATTGACGGTTCAGTTAATGAAAATAACCAAATTATTGCGCGTCTAGATGAACTAGAGAAGCCAATAAACACACTTAAGGAGACCATTGTTGGAACGGTTTCTAACCCTCTAACTGGTGACAGGGCTGTTTGTCGCGTTCAAGAATGCGATATGGGTAATATGATTGCAGATGCTATGAGAGATGCTGTTATTGATAAAGGTTATACTATTGCATTGCAAAACTCTGGCGGAATCCGTGCTTCACTTGATGCAGGCGATGTCACGCTCGGTGAAATCATGACAATACTTCCGTTTCAAAACACTTTGTCAACTTTCAAGGTGACCGGTGAGCAGCTTCTGACAGCGATCGAAAATGGTGTTAGTCAGATTGAAGATGTCGCTGGAAGATTCCCTCAAGTGTCAGGAATGCGATATTCATTTGATTTAAGCAAGGCTCCTAATGAAAGAGTCACATCAATTGAAATTGATGAAGATGGCTCTTGGCAACCTTTAGACTTAAACAAAACGTATGGTATGGTTTCCAATAACTTTATTCGTGGAGGTGGAGATGGATATAAAGTATTCAGATCTGCATCTGATATCTATGACTTTGGTCCAGATTTAGCGGATGTTGTTGCGAACTATATTAAAGCAAACCCTGGATATTCGGGTTATACCGATAACAGAATTACCCAGGAATAATAAAAGCTTAATTTGAGCATTTAAGGGCTGGTTTTACCAGCCCTTTTTTTATTTACAGTAGTTACGAATCTCATATTAAAGTGTTTATAATAAAGATTAGCTTATATTATAAATATTTATTTATATGAAGATAACAACAAGGGAAAGAGAGATATTAAGACTAATAAACTCCAATCCCATGATAAGCCAAGATCAGCTTGCAGAGAAACTTAATATTACGCGTTCATCTGTAGGTGTTCATATATCCAATATGGTCAAAAAAAATCTGATCAAGGGTAGGGGATATGTAACCCAGTCAGAGCCACATGTTTCAGTTATTGGCGGTTCAAATATTGACCTTCAGGGATCGACCGATAGTGCACTCGTTCTAAATGATTCAAATCCAGGTGAAATTTCTATGTCAGCAGGAGGAGTAGGTCGCAACATTGCAGAAAACTTGTCTCGTATTTCTCTAGACACAAAAATGTTTTCCTATGTTGGTGCAGACGCATTAGGAGATTTTTTAATTAAAAAAACGCAAGACGCTAACGTTGATACTTCTTTTATTAAAAAACATAGTACATTGCCAACAAGTCAATACTTATCAATATTAGACGACAATAACGATATGTTGGTGTCGATATCTGATATGAGAATTATCAATGAGATGAGTATCGAAGATATCAAAGGTTTTAGTAATGCCCTCAATCAAAGCTCTGTTATCGTTATTGACACAAATATTCCGACTAGGGTAATCGAATATGTTACGGATGAATATAGCCATGTACCGTTATTTTTGGATACGGTATCTATCGCTAAAACCTCAAAAATAATTGAAATTATTGGTAAATTTCATACAGTTAAACCTAATAGACTAGAGGCCGAACTTATCACTGGAATGAAGATTACCAATAAGCGAAGCATGCTTAAGGCTGCACAAAACATATTTGATAGGGGATGTAAACAAATATTCATAACCTTAGGTAAAGAAGGTGTCTTTTATTTCGATGGAATAGAGCATGGTCACTATTGTCAGCGAAATATTGAAGTGAATAGTGGAAACGGAGCGGGAGACGCTTTTGTGGCTGGAATAGTGTATGGATTTTTAAAATTAAATAGTATTAAGAAATCTGCAGAATATGCCTCAGCTGCAGCAGCAATAGCATTGAAAAGCAAGAATACTATTAGTGATGAAATTTCATCAAGAAATATAGAACTTATATTAAAGGAAAATAAAGATGGAACTAAATCTCACATGGTATGCCTTACCCTGAAAATATAGAAACCGCTCTTATGGTTGAGGATACAGTGAGAGCAAATAATGCAATTCCAGCAACTATTGCAATAATTAAAGGACGCTTAAAAGTAGGCCTTACCAAAAAAGAAATTGAGTTTTTAGCAACGAATGATGAAGTCAGAAAAATTTCAAGACGAGACCTTGCTATTGCCGTTTCACAAAAATTTTCCGGCTCTACAACAGTGGCATCAACTATGATCATTGCTCATTTGGCAAAAATTGCTGTATTTGCTACTGGTGGAATAGGCGGTGTTCATAGAGGTGCGGAGAAAACATTTGATATATCTGCAGATCTTGAAGAGCTTGCAAGAACCAATGTGTGTGTTGTTTGTGCTGGAGCAAAAGCTATACTTGATATTGGACTAACTCTTGAGTATCTTGAAACCAAAGGAGTTCCAGTTATCGGCTATAAGACTTCTGAATTGCCAGCCTTTTACTCATCAAAGTCAGGGTTTAATGTTGACTATCGAGTTGATTCGGCAATCGATATTGCGGAAATATTAAAGACCAAATGGAGCCTTTCAATTGAAGGAGGTGTATTGGTAACGAACCCTATACCAAAAAAATTTGAACTGGAGCTAGTTATGATGAATGATGCAATAAAGGAAGCAATTATCGAAGCCGATAAAGAAAAAATAACAGGCAAAGAAATAACTCCATATTTGTTGTCAAAAGTAAATGAATTAACTCAAGGCAAAAGTCTAAATGCGAATATCAAATTGATACAAAACAATGCAGTCTTAGCGGCAAAAATTGCGATGCATTTTTTGAGATAAACTTAATCAACATTTCTTATAATTGTTGTTAGGACAAAGTTAAAGGTGTTGAATGATAATAGAAAATACAAAACAAGATCTTTCTAACATTCTCCATGTAATCAATGATGCTGCGAAAAAGTACAGGGGCGTTATTCCAGATGATTGTTGGCATGAACCATATATGACAAAAAAAGAATTAGTCAATGAATTAAATGGTGGTGTTCGTATGTTTGGTTATAAAAAAAATAATGAATTAGTGGCTGTAATGGGTATTCAGGAATTAAAAGATGTCACTCTGATAAGACATGCATATACATTGACTAGTCATCAGGGAATGGGAATCGGAAAATCATTGCTGCAACATTTATTCAAACTCAATAAAAGTTCACATTTATTTGTTGGCACATGGAAGGATGCTATTTGGGCAATTCGGTTTTATGAAAAGTTTGGATTTATTCGTCAAACCAAAAAACAAACGGCTCAACTTCTTAACAAATATTGGGAAATTTCGTCAAAACAAATCGAAAATTCTGTAGTATTGGAGAAATATAATCCACTCTAATAGCCGTTAGAATATAGTATTTAGATACTATTAAACGCCCAAACTCCATTCCTATGAAGAACTTTTTAACTCAAAAGGAAATCAAGCAATTTCAAAAAGATGGCGCTATCTTCATCAAGGGGAAATTTGATCTTAACTGGATAGAAAAACTAAAAATTGGAATTAATAAAGATATCAATAATCCAAGCCCTAGATTTGTTAACCACACGAAAAATAAAAATTCTCCTGGCTATTATGAAGACTTTTGGACATGGAATTTATATGAAGAATTTGAAGATTTTGTTTTTAATTCGCCGACACCAAAAATTGCAGCAGAGCTTCTGGATGCGACAAAAATTAATTTAGTTATGGATAACTGGTTTTATAGGGAAGCAGGATCAAAATCAAGAGCTCCTTTTCATCATGATATTACTTATTTTGATTTTGAAGGTTCCATGTGTGTTCTCTGGTTACCACTCGACCCAGTTTCAAAAGAAGAGGGCATTGCTTGGATTAAAGGTTCTCACCTTTGGAACAAATTGTTTGTAAGAACAAGATTCAATGACGGCCATTTAGTGGATGGCGAGGCTGGTGTTATTAATGGTAAAAAATATGAAATTACTCCTGACATACTAAAAAACAAAGATGATTATGAATTTTTGCAGTGGGACTTCGAGTTGGGTGATAGTGTATTTTTTGATATGAGAACATTGCACGGCAATTTAGATGAAGTCTCCCCTAAAAATAACATTCACAGATACACTTTAAGAATGGCTAAAGAAGGCTCTAGAGTAGAGTATAGAGGTGATTGGGCAAAAGAGGAAAGGGCAATTATGGAGGCAAATGGATATAAGAATGGAGATAATTTATCTGGGAAAATGTTTCCAACCCTCTATGAAGTTCATTGGTGATGAAAAATTTTAGTCTAGATCTTCTTTAAGGCTTTGATTAATTTATCAACATCTTCGTAGTTGTTATAATGAACCATACTTGCTCTGACAACTCCATCCTCAGTATCTATACCCAAAGCTTTTAAGCAACGCCAAGCATAGAAGTTGTCATTTCTTGTTGCTATTCCATTCTTTACAAGTTCACTGCTAACTTCCTTTGACGACTTTTTATTAACAGTAAATGCAATGGTTGGAGCTCTGTTTTTATTGCCAATCTTGTTTTTTCCAATTAACCTAATATCATCACGAGAGTTTATATATGTTAATAAAGGATTTGCTATTTCCTCTTCATGTTTGGAAATCAGATCGTTAACCCTTTCAATTTTGAGTCGAACGGAGGTTTCGTCATCACTAAAATGGTGGTGGTATAAGTTATTAAAGTATTCATAGACGCCTATCAAGCAAGACAGTTCCTCATGGTTAGGACCTCCAGGATTGAGAGTGTATGGCACATCTCCCTCTAAGAATTCATGATTTTGATTCGGCAGTTTATTGAGGATCTCTTTTTTTCCATAAAGAAGCCCCAAATGGGGTCCATAGGTTTTATAGAGACTGAATGCATAAAAATCAACATCAAGATCTTTTACATTAGGAAATCCATGTGGTGCATAAGACACACCATCTCCAATAACGTATGCATCATATTGATGAACAAGTTTCGTAATAGATTTCAGATCATTCATTGATCCAACGATATTAGAGCAATGAGTAACAGCAACAATTTTAGTTCGATCAGATAACAGAGATTCTAAGTCGGTAATTTCAAGTTCGGCATTTTCACTATTAATTTTCCATTCCTTGATAACCGCTCCATGTTCTTCTAGTCTTCTCCATGCTCCAACATTGGCTTCATGATCTTGATTGGTTACAATCACTTCATCACCAGGCTTTAGAAAATGCCTCATTGCATTGGACAGAACGTACATATTCATTGTTGTGGAAGCACCAATGATAATTTCATCTTTATTCGCGTTGATCATTTTTGCAAATAATTCAGTTGCTTGATCCATGCTTTCTCCAGCAATGGCTGAAGTATCAAACTCAGCATAGGGTTGAACCTTAGTAGAAGTCATAAAATGATTTAAGTGATTGATAACGTTATGAGGAACATAACTTCCACCTGCATTTTCAAAAAAAGACCATTTAGCACTTAAAGGGTCACTAAAAGCTGGAAATTGAGCTCTTACATAATCTATATCCAATGAGACGTTATTTATTGACATTTTTCTTCCTTATTGATGAGCATGTTTTAATTTTATTGACTTATTTTTTATAATCAGGCTCTTCTTTATCGAGTATTGCCTTGAGAGCGTCAAAATGAAGATCTGCAGCATCGTATTTTTCCCATTGCTGGGCAGTTTTTGCGGCTACTTCGTGACTGGCTAAATGCAACTTTTTACCTGTTCGATAGGCTCCAATCAGGGTCTCACAGGACTTTTCAAAATGATAGAGATAGTCAAATGCTAATGCCACAGAATCAGCGGCCGTCAGTACCCCATGATTGCCCATTAGTAAAACTGAATTATCACCCAGAAGAGTGCTTAATCTTTCAGCTTCTTCTCCTACTCCCATTCCATCATAATCATAATCAATTGACACCTTTTCATAAAACCGCATTGTATTCTGGTCAATGGGCTTCATAACTTTGTCTTCTAGGCAGGCAAGAATGGTGGCATATTTTGAATGAACATGAAGGATGCAACGAGCCTGAGGATTGTTTCTATGCATCGCTCCATGAATAGCCCAAGCTGTTGCATCTGGTGCGTTGGGTTGGGACATTGTTTCGGCATTTTTCGAGTCAATTACAATTAGGTCGCTTGCGCAAATCTGGGAAAAGTGCATTCCGATAGGATTTAATAGGAATTGAGAACCGTCATCTGAAACTGCTAAGCTAAAATGATTAGCAACAGCTTCGTGCATGTTGAATCGAGCAGCCCATCTAAAAGCTGCAGCAAGATTAACACGCTCTTGTTTGAAATTGTCTTTCATGCTAAATATTATAATCCTGCTATATAATTCAATTTTTATTTAAATAAAAAATCACAGTTCAGTTAATCAATATGAAGAAATCATTATATATTCATGGCGCTTACGCAGAGGCAAATTCTGGGAAATCTTTTGAAACAATCAATCCTGCTAATGGCCAAGTAATTAGGCGTATTGGTCAGGCGAGCAAGGAAGATGTAGAAAATGCCATAATATCTGCTGAAAAAGGTTTCTCAGAATGGTCTGCGATGACTGCTGTAGAACGTAGTCGGATTTTACTCAAGGCCGTCTCTTTGCTTCGTCAACGCAATGATGAGTTAGCTGCTTTAGAGGTTATGGATACTGGAAAACCCTTGCAAGAAGCTAACTGTGTTGATATTCATACTGGAGCAGATGTGATTGAGTATTATGCCGGTCTTGTTCCCGCACTTCAGGGAACACAACAGGATTTAGATGCTAATACATTTTTTATGTCAAGGAGGGAGCCTTTAGGTGTCTGTGCCGGAATAGGTGCTTGGAATTACCCTATTCAGATAGCTTGTTGGAAGTCAGCACCATGCCTCGCAGCAGGAAATTCAATGGTATTTAAGCCCTCTGAAGAGACGCCATTAAGTGTCCTCAAGCTTGCTGAAATATATACCGAAGCTGGAATGCCGCCAGGAGTATTTAATGTTGTGCAGGGGGACTATCGTGTTGGACAATTTTTGTCAAGAAATCCCAGAATCGTGAAAATATCTTTCACTGGTGAAAGTGAGACTGGAAAAAAAGTGATGACTGATGCTTCTGGCTCGTTGAAAGAAGTAACCTTAGAGCTTGGAGGTAAGTCGCCATTATTAATTTTTAATGACGCCGATCTAGATAATGCTATTTCGGGAGCTTTACTGGCTAATTTTTATACTCAGGGTGAGGTTTGTACTAATGGCACTCGAGTATTCGTTCAGGCGGATATTTATGAAAAATTCTTAGCTAAAGCTTGTGAAATAAGCAAAAAAATTAAGCTTGGTGATCCAATGAATCTAGAAACCCAGATGGGCGCTTTGATTAGCGAAAAACATCTTGAAAAAGTTATGGGTTATATTGATAAAGCAAATGCATCAGGTGCACGTTTAATTTGTGGTGGAAGTCGCCACATCTCAAGAGAAACTCGTGATGGATATTTTGTAGAACCAACTATATTTGCTGATTGCGAAGATGACTTACCTTATGTTACTGATGAGATTTTCGGTCCTGTAATGTCGGTATTGAGTTTTGAAAGTGAGGCAGAGGTTATCGAAAGAGCAAATAATACAAGGTTTGGTTTGGCAGCAGGTGTTTTCACTCAAGATATAAATCGAGCTCATCGAGTAATCAATCAATTAAAGGCAGGAATTTGTTGGATTAATAGTTGGGGAGATTCACCTGCAGAGATGCCGGTTGGCGGTTATAAAGAGTCTGGAATAGGTCGTGAGAATGGTCCTGAAACTCTAAAAAGCTATACCCAAATAAAAAGCATTTTTGTACGATTAGATGATATAGAGAGCCCATATTAAACTTCATAAAACAATATAAACTTAGTAAGGTATGAATAAACAATTTGATTACATTATTGTGGGCGCAGGTTCAGCAGGTTGCGTTTTAGCTAATCGTTTGACAGAGTCTGGAGAAAACGAGGTTCTTCTTCTAGAAAACGGTGGAAACGATAAAAATATTTTAATCCAAATGCCGACAGCGTTATCCTACCCAATGAACACTGAAAAGTTTTGTTGGCAGTATTATTCCGAACCAGAGCCTTATCTTGATAATCGTAAAATGCACTGCCCAAGGGGCAAGGTAATGGGAGACTCTTCTTCAATAAATGGAATGGTTTATGTTCGTGGACATGCTCGTGATTATGACCAATGGGAAGAAGATGGGGTGGCGGGTTGGTCTTATAAAGATTGTCTACCTTATTTTAAGCGTTCGGAGAGTTGGCAGGGTGGTGAAAACGATTATCGTGGTGGAAGTGGTCCTATGGCAACCTGTGGTGGTAACAATATGAAATTAAATCCACTTTATCAAGCGTTTATAGAGGCAGGTTATGAAGCGGGTTACCCAAAAACTGATGACTATAACGGCGAACAGCAAGAAGGTTTTGGCGCTATGCACATGACAGTTGACCAAGGTGTTCGTGCATCGGCTTCAAATGCCTACATTAATGAAGCAAAAAAAAGATCAAACCTGACAATCATTCAAAGTGTCTTGGTTAAAAAAGTTTTACTCAAAGGAAAAACTGCAATGGGTGTTGAATACAAAATAAATAATCAAATTAGAACAGTCAATGCCAGTAAAGAGGTGATTTTGAGTGCTGGCTCTGTAGGTTCACCGCAATTGCTTCAACTATCTGGAATCGGGCCTGTAGATGTATTGAAAAATGCAGGTGTTGAGTTGCAACATGAACTACCGGGTGTTGGTGAAAATCTCCAAGATCATCTGGAAGTATATTTTCAATATCATTGTAAAAAACCAATTACCCTTAATAGTAAGTTAAATTATTTGAGCATGACGCTTATTGGAGCACGTTGGATACTATTCAAGTCAGGTTTGGGTGCCACCAACCACTTTGAATCTTGTGGTTTTATTCGTTCTAGAAAGGGTCTTGAATGGCCTAATATTCAGTACCATTTCCTTCCAGCGGCGATGCGTTATGACGGTAAAGCATCTATGGACGGTCATGGTTATCAGGTTCATGCTGGTGTCAACAAGCCAGCAAGTCGTGGAAGTATAAAAATCAACAGTCCTAATCCGGAAGCAAAGCCAACCATCCTGTTCAATTATTTACAAAGTGAGCAGGATCGGAAAGACTGGCGGGATTGTATTAGGTTAACAAGAGAAATACTGAATCAGCCAGCTCTAGACGAATTTCGAGGTGATGAAGCAAATCCAGGAATAGAAGTCAATACTGATGATGAAATAGATGCTTGGGTTAGGGCCAATGTTGAGAGTGCCTACCATGCATCTTGTACCTGCAAGATGGGCTCTGATAAAGATCCAATGGCAGTTGTAAATAATAAGGGCCAAGTAAATGGTATTGATAGATTGAGGGTGGTGGACTCTTCCATCTTTCCCACTATAACTAACGGCAACTTGAATGGACCTACCATCATGGCAGCCGAGAAAATAGCTGATGTAATATTGGGTATTCAGCCACTTTCGAGCGGTAATATTAATGTTTGGATAGATCCAGATTGGCAAAATTCTCAACGCCAAAGAGAAGTTAAAAGACCATTAACTAGTTCTTGATTGTCTATTGAAATATCATTTGCATGTTTAGTAGAAGAAGTATATAAATAACACCTATATCCATCAATCTAATATTTTCGATAATTAAATGCAAGTTGATAAATTAACTACCAATATAGTTTGCACCCCTGAGCCACATATCGGCGGCATGTATTGGGTTTTTTTGAGTTTAGAAACAAAATGTGGAATAGAGGGTGTTGGTGAAGTTTATGCTGCAACCTTTCATCCGGAAGTTGTAGTTAAGGCTATCCAAGACACTTTCGATCATTACTTAAAAGGCCACGATCCGCATCATGTAGAGCGTTTATATAGGGAATGTTATTCGAGTGGATTTACTCAACGCCCTGATTTGACGATGATGGGCGTTTTGAGCGGCCTAGAGATGGCTTGTTGGGATATTGTCGGAAAGTCAGCAAATAAGCCCATTTATGAGCTCATTGGAGGCAAGATTCACCAAAAATTACGTTCATATACCTATCTTTATCCAGAAGATAAAAACGGCCAGCTTGATTATGAAAATCCAGATTTAGGTGCTGAGTGCGCCATTGAGTATAAAGAAAAAGGTTTTACCGCTATCAAATTTGATCCTGCGGGCCCTTATTCAGCCTATTCTGGACATCAAATATCATTGGCACGTCTCAAACATTGCGAAAATTATTGTAAAAAGATACGAGATGCCGTCGGTGACGATTGCGATATCTTAATTGGTACCCATGGGCAGATGACCCCAGCTTCTGCAATCAGGCTAGCGAAGAGATTAGAGCAGTTCGACCCGTTGTGGTTTGAGGAGCCAGTACCTCCTGGTCAATCAAGCGCTATGGCAGAAGTTGCTAATAAAACAAGTATTCCTGTGGCTACCGGAGAAAGACTAACAACCAAGTATGAGTTTTTTGAACTACTTAAAAATAATGCTGCTTCAATAATACAAATGAATCTGGCTAGGGTAGGGGGAATATTGGAGGCTAAAAAAATTGCCACTCTTGCTGAAGTATTCTATGTCCAAATCGCACCTCATTTGTATAACGGTCCAATAGGAGCTGCTGCCAGTATTCAACTCGCAACTTCTTCACCGAATTTTTTAATTCAGGAGAGTATCCAAACTTGGGGTGGTTTTTATGAAGAAATTTTGATCGAGCCAATAATTTGGCTTGATGGCTATATCATTCCATCAAACAAACCTGGACTGGGTATAGAGCTTAACAAAAATGTTGTAGAGGCTTCTTCACCCTATAAAAGCGATAAACTCCATATTTCTATGAACCCTAAACCTTATTCTGTTAGTGATGATTCAACATAAAGCGTCAGAATACTAATGCAATCAGATAATTTATTTACACCATTACGTGTTGGTAAATTGAAATTAAATCATAGAATTGTTCTTGCGCCATTAACAAGAATTCGTGCACATCAAGAAACCTTAGCGCCAACTAAACTTAATGTTGAATATTATGCTCAAAGAGCAACAGCTGGTGGTTTATTGATTTCCGAAGCTGTTTATATTTCTCCTGAGGGTATGCCAATCTGGTCAATCTATAAGAATATAAAGGAAAATGGTGGTCATTCACCTGGAATATGGACTTCAGATCAGGTTAAAGGTTGGCAAATGGTAACAAGAGCAGTACACTCTAACGGTGGTTTGATTTCCTGTCAGCTGTTACATGCAGGCCGTGTAGCTCAACCGGAGATAGCTGAACATCCTCTAGTTAAAGGGACAGATCTCCCCATTCCAAGTGTTTCCTCTTCAGCCACTCGAATTTCGTCTCTGGATGAAAAAGGAAACGACTATAACTGGGACCAAAAATCTGTAACTCCAAGAGCTCTTAAAACTGAAGAAATTGCTCGTATTTGTAGCGACTATAAGCAAGCTGCTATAAATGCTTTAGAGGCCGGATTTGACTTAGTAGAAATTCATTCTGCTCATGGGTATTTGATCGAACAATTCTTTTGTGATGGAGTAAATACTAGAAGTGACAAGTATGGAGGTTCTATAAAAAATAGAGCTCGAATTTTATTCGAAGTGATTGAAACATTGATTGATGTTGTGGGTGAGGAACGGCTCGGTGTAAGGTTATCCCCAGTTAGTATTGACCCTTTAACAAAAAATCCTAATCAAATATATTTTGGCGTAGTGCATTCCAATCCTGGACCGCTGTATGAGTATGCAATCAGAAAACTTAACGACTATAACTTAGCTTACCTGCTATTGACTGAGCCTCGAGTAGGGGTGCTTTCAAATATTCCTGCAAAAAATAACACCTTTGAAGTTCCAGAAACTAATTATAAGTACAGAGAAATATACCAAGGCACATTGTTGGGTGCGGGTGGATTTACACCTATAACAGCAAGGAAATCTCTGAGTAAAGGAAATTATGACTTAATTGCATTCGGTCGGTGGTTTTTATCAAATCCAGACTTACCAGAACGAATCAAAAAAGGATATGAATTAAATGTATATGATCGGGACACTTTCTATGGTGGAAATGAATTAGGATATACCGACTATCCAGACTATGAAAGTGCAATAAATAGAGGCAAAAAAAAGTATAAACTAATTTCTCAATCCTCCATCGGAAGGTCATTGAGTTAATTTTATTAGGAGTGTGAAATGAAGATAGGATTTATTGGTCTTGGCAATGTAGGCGGGAAACTTGCAGGTAGTTTATTTAACAAGGAATTTGTTAGTGATTTTGTTTCAAGAGGTGCAAAAAATGCAAATTCTCCGAAAGAAATAGCTAATCAATGTGATGTGATTATAACTTGCTTACCATCTCCTAAAGCATGCTCACAAGTAATGGAAGCTGATGATGGTGTGCTTGCAGGAATTGGTAGGGGAAAAATATGGCTGGAAATGAGCACCACTGATGAAGCTGAAATTCGACGTATCGGAGCCTTGGTTGAAGCTACTGGTGCTTTGCCAGTGGATTGCCCTGTATCAGGAGGTTGTCACAGGGCTGATACGGGAAATATATCGATTTTTGCAGGTTGTTCTCGTGAAACTTTTGAGCTAGCTTCGCCAATATTAGCAACTATGGGTCGTCGCATCTTACATACTGGAGACTTGGGTTCTGCTTCTTCACTTAAAGTGATGACAAATTATTTGGCTACAGTGAACCTAGCATCAATCGCTGAGTCATTAACAACGATGAAGTTAATCGGTATGGATATGAATGTTGCTTATGAAGCAATTAAGGCCTCTTCTGGCAACTCTTTTGTTCATGAGACAGAGTCACAAGTTATTCTGAATGGGAGTCGTGATATTAGCTTTACCATGGACCTTGTCTCGAAGGATGTTGGAATTTTCAATGAATTGGCTAAGCGTAATGGACTAGATTTAGAAATCGCCCCTCTTATTGTTGATATTTTTAAGGATGGTGAGAAACGTTATGGTTCACGCGAGTTTTCGCCTAACATTATTAAAAGATTAGAAGAAGCTGCTGATGTAGAGGTTTTGGGTCGAGGCTTCCCGGCAAAAATGATTGATGATGAGCCAGAAGAATCTGGCTATGAGGTGGTAATTAAGGGTCGACAAGATTAGTAGTATGTCGAAAGAAATTTATATGAATGTTGAAAATTTAATTGATCTTAATAAATATCCAATTCATCAACCTGATAGTGCTGAATATATGGAAATAGTGAAATCTGTTAAATCAGATCTTGCTGAAGATGGTTGCGCTGTCTTGTCAAGTTTTTTAAGCGTTGCGGGTCTTGACACTATTGCTAATGAAGCCGAAGAAAGGAAATCTAAAGCCTATTATGCTGAGTCAAAACTTTACAATGTATATCTATCGAATAACAACCCCGATGAGGCAGAGGATCATCCACAAAATATTTTTATGGAAAGAACTAATGGTTTTATTACGGCAGACCTATTAAGTAAAGGAACCTATTCACATATGCTGTATCACTGGCAACCACTAAGAGAATTTCTAGCCGTCTGCTTAAATAAGAAAAAAGTCTACATTTATGAAGAGCCTGTCTCTAATATGATTGTTAATCTTTGTAAACCTGGACAAACATTTAACTGGCATTTTGATACAAATGAATTTACCATTACATTTTTACTTAGAGGTGCAGATTCAGGTGGTTGTTTTGAGTATGTTCCAAATCTTAGAACAAAAGGTGATGAATGCTTTAACGAGGTAAAAAAAGTACTCAATGGTGATCGTTCTAGAGTAAAAAGTCTTAACTTAAATGCAGGAGATTTACAGTTTTTTTTAGGTCGTTTTTCACTGCATCGAGTAACACATAATACTGGTAATATTGATCGACTTTTATTGATTCAGTCTTTTACTGAAATACCAGGCATTATTGGTAATCCTCAACGTGTCAAAGGCCTATATGGTAAGACTACCAAGGATCATAAAGACAAAGTTAGTGATCGTACACGTAGTGACCAATTACTTGATTAATTAATGAGACAATGTCTGAATGTAAATGATTAAGTTTTTCTTAGGTGCGATTTTAGCTTTAGCCATCATTGGCGGTGCTATTCGGTTTGCGTCAGATGAACACAGCTGGCAACTCATCATTAATAAGCAAGAAGCTCTTCACAGCGTTCAAAATGGTGCCATTCGTATCTATAACATTGTAGAAGAGCTAATTTCAGGCTCAAGTACATCGGATACATGAACGATAGTTATAGAGGAAAGTTAGGTTAATTTTGATATGACGATAGAAGCATTGGTACCACCAAAACCAAACGAATTTGAAATGACATTATTTATGGTAATTTCTTTCGCCTCATTTGCAGCATAATCTAAATCACACTGGGGGTCTTGATTAAATATATTGATTGTTGGAGGAGCTACTTGATCTCTAATTGAAAGGGTAGAAAAAATTGCCTCAATACCTCCTGCAGCACCTAGTAGATGACCCGTCATTGATTTTGTCGAACTCATCACCGTGTTATTTGAATGTGAGCCTAGAGCTAATTTAACGGCATCGGTTTCAGCTATATCACCTGCTGGTGTTGAAGTTCCATGGGCATTTATATAGTCAACTTCTTTCGGATTGATACCGGCATTATTGATGGCATTTATCATACACCTTGCGGCACCTTCACCACCTTCTGAAGGTAGAGTCATATGATAGGCATCGCTACTCATACCGTAACCAGATAGTTCAGCATAAATATGAGCGCTACGATTTTTTGCGTGCTCATACTCTTCTAGTACTAATACACCAGCTCCATCACCAAGGACAAAACCATCCCTGTCAATGTCCCAAGGTCTAGAGGCAGTTTTTGGGTCATCGTTTCGTGTAGAAAGTGCACGAGCAGCAGCAAAACCACCAAGACCGCAGTTGGTTGTCGACATTTCAGTCCCACCGGCAATCATCACATCTGCGTCACCATATTCGATAATTCTCGAAGCATCACCGATATTGTGAGTCCCCGTCGTACAAGCGGTAACAATTGCAAAGTTAGGTCCCTTGAAACCATATTTAATTGATAGATTACCAGAAACCATGTTAA